>Ga0074193_1001203_pt1 | contig 33911 bp, 32 predicted proteins | sample EPASupsiteHSE605_FD_64523 | JGI IMG/M metagenome (GOLD analysis project Ga0074193, IMG submission 64523) | Bioremediated contaminated groundwater from EPA Superfund site, New Mexico - Sample HSE6-05 | ecosystem: Environmental > Aquatic > Deep subsurface > Groundwater > Contaminated ... | reverse complement strand
ATCTTCATCTTGGTAGGCCAAATCACCGGTGTGCAGCCAATCGCCGCGCAGTGCACCAGCTGTTTCCTCCGGCAGATTCAGATAGCCCAGCATGACATTATCGCCGCGCACGCATAATTCACCTACTTCGCCACGCTTCATTTCTTTGCCGTCCTCATCCTGAATCATAACTATAACACCTGGCAAAGACGGCCCAATGGAGCCAACTTTTACCTTGGAAGCCGGATTAACAGTTACAACCGGCGAAGCTTCGGAAAGTCCATACCCTTCCTGCACTGGTTTGCCGAATTTTTTCCTGAAGCCTTCTGCCAATACCTGCGGTAACGGTGCGCCACCACTGATAAAGCATCTGATATTAGCCAACTCATGCGCTTCTGCCCCTTTGAAGAATAATTGAATCATTGTCGGTACGCCAGCAAAGAAATTAACCTCATGCTTAGCAATCAAGCCCATCGTATCCTTGAAAATATAAGTCTCCTGGATTACTATGCAGGCTCCATAGAACAAAGGACCGCTGACAGAAACTGTCCAGGCAAAGCAATGATACATAGGCAGCACACACAGCCCTATATCCTCAGCGCTCATAGTAACAACAGCCGTAAATTCCCTGGTATTAGCTACCAGGTTTTTATGGCTGAGCATCGCCCCTTTAGGTTTACCAGTGGTTCCGGAAGTATAAATGATCGTACAGTTGTCATCTTCATGCAGTTCATGATCTATAAACTCATGCTCTATCGGTTCTTCCATTTCAACAAAGTCAAATTGGACAAGACCAGCATAATCTATTTCCTGCAAAGCTTCTGTCAGGTCTATTTTTTGCCGCGCAATCATTAAGTTAATGCCGGCATCTTTTACTATATAAGCAATTTCACGAGGGGCCAGCTGAAAGTTAAACGGCACCACGACGCCGCCTGCCCTGATTACCGCAAAATAGGAAATGACAAAGTCCGCGCAATTTTTACTTAATAGTCCGACTCTGTCACCTTTCTGCAATCCTTTGGCCTGCAAAAAATTGGCTCTGCGTTCAATGCTTTCTCTCAACTGTCCGTAGGTCATTTTCTGTTCTTTGAAAATTAGTGCCGTCTGCATTTCCGGATGACCGGCCAAAATTTCATAGTATAACATAAATGTTTTCTCCCTCTCAAAATAAATTAATAAATATGTTCTTTAAATATTATACAAGATTCTCTTTTTTAATGTACTTTTTTCTCTCGGCCTTTGTAACCCCTTGCACTATAATTAATTTTTCTGTAAGATGAAAATAAAAACACATGCAAAGGAGCAGCAAACTTATGAAAGAACTAAAAACAGGTCTTACCGCAACAGTCAGCGAGACTGTGCTCTACACTAATACAGCCTCCGCTTTGGGCAGTGGGCTCTTAGATGTTTATGCGACACCGGCTATGGTCGCACTGATGGAAAAAGCCGCCGTAGCAGCTATTCAGCCTTTTCTCGAGGAAACGGAAGGCAGCGTCGGCATCAAAATGAATATTTCCCATGACAGTGCTACCTTACCTGGCAAAATTGTCAGTGCCTCTGCCGAGCTGACTGCTATTGATGGCAGACGACTGGTCTTTAGCGTCAGTGCCAGAGATGAATATGGTCCTATCGGTCAAGGCATTCATGAAAGATTTATCATTAACAACGAAAAGTTCCTCGCCAAACTTAAAAGCAAATAGTAAAAACGGTGTTGCCTTTTGGGCAACACCGTTTTCTTATTTTTATCTTAAGATACTTTTTAAAAAAGCTTTTAAGCGTTCGTTCTTAGGATTACCAAAAAGCTCTTCCGGCGTTCCCTGTTCCTGCACAATGCCGTCAGCCATAAAGATGACTTTAGTTGCGACTTCACGCGCAAAACCCATTTCATGAGTAACAACGATCATCGTCATATTCTCTTCAGCAAGATTGCGCATCGTCTTCAGAACTTCACCAGTCAGCTCCGGATCCAGAGAAGAAGTCGGTTCGTCAAAGAGCATAATATCAGGATTCATGGCAAGTGCTCTGGCAATAGCCACCCTTTGCTGCTGGCCGCCGGATAACCTCGTCGGATAAACATCTTTTTTCTCCGCCAAGCCAACCTTAGCCAATAACTCATCAGCAACAGGCAGAATCTCTTCACGCTTCATTTTTTTCACAATCATCGGTGCTTCCAGCAAATTCTCCAGAACTGTCATATGCGGGAAAAGGTTGAATTGTTGAAAAACCATGCCCATCTTGCCGCAAATACTTCTGGCTGTAGCATCATCTACATACTTGCCATCCTTTACCAGACACTCATCTTCAATGGCGATGGACCCGCCATCAACCGTTTCGAGACGATTCAGGCAACGCAGCAAAGTACTCTTACCTGAACCGGAAGGGCCAATAATAGCGACAACTTCACCCTGTTTCAGTTCAAGGCTGATATCCTTCAGCACCTGTAAGTCGCCAAAGTTTTTTTGGACATTTTCCATTTTTACCATTGTTTCGCTCATCACTGCACCTCCTATTCCTCATACCTGGCGTAATGTTTTTCCAGCCAGTTGAAAACTCTTGTTACCACAAAAGTCATGACCAGATAAAATACACCGGCAATTACAAAAGGTGTCATATCAAACTCGCGCTGCACAATGGTACGCGCTGCTCGCAAAAGATCGTTCATCGCCAAAACATATACTAAGGAAGTATCCTTGACCAAAGTAATTGTTTCATTGCCAACCGGCGGTAAAACACGTTTTACCATCTGCGGCACAATAATTCTCCGCATGGTCTGCACATAAGTAAAACCCAGCGCTCTGGCGGCTTCATATTGCCCTTTGGGTATTGATTGGATGCCTGCCCTGAAGATTTCCGCAAAATAAGCGGCATAATTCAAAACAAAGGCCAGAACAGCCGCGGCGACATCCGGCAACAAAATGCCAAAGGTCGGCAAAGCAAAATAAACAAACAATAACTGCAGCATCAGCGGCGTACCGCGCATGATCCAATTATATACTTCAACAAATTTGCCTAAAGGCTTAATTTTTGAAAGACGCGCCAATGCCAATAACAAACCCAAAGGCAATGACAGTAACAGCGTAATGGCAAACAGTTGAATGGTAACAATACTGCCTTCCGCCAATGGGTATATCATTGTAAGTATCTTTTCCATATAGTTCACACCTATCCGATTTTTTCACACACGCGTATATTATATGCGAAAAATAAGGCCAATGGCAAGCCATTGGCCTCCTCAACTAATTTATTTAACGATATCTGCTCCAAACCATTGTTTGGAAATTTTAGCACTGGTGCCGTCTTTTTTCATTTCATCCAAAACTTTTTGGATGTCGCCTTGCAATGCTTTGTCATCCAGGCGGAAACCAATACCAAAGTTACCGATAGGTCCTACTGGTTTTTCCAGAGCCACGAATTTTCCTGGTTTCTTTTCCATGTAGTAACGGCCAACGATTTCATCAGTAATGATAGCATCTACGCGACCGGCTTCCATATCCATCATAGCAGCGATACAATCAGGATATTTTTTTACTTCTTTCAAAGTGCCTGCAAAAGCCTTGTCATTTTCCAGGTTCTGTTCAGCAGTACTTGCGCTTTGGATACCAATTACTTTACCAGCCAAATCTGCTTGCCCTTTGACAGGAGATCCTGCAGGTATGAAAATCAATTGTTTAGCTTCCATGTAAGGATTGCTGAACAACATGTTCTTTTTGCGTTCTTCAGTGATATTCAAACCGTTCCAGATTACATCAATACGACCGCTTTTGAGTTCGGCTTCTTTACTGGACCAATCAATTGCTTTGAATTCTACAGGGCGGCCAAGTCTTTTGGCAGCTTCCTTAGCCATGTCGATATCAAAACCGACAATTTCATTTTTCTCATTTTTGAAGCCCATCGGTGGGAAGTTATCATCCAGACCTACGACAATTTTCTTGCCAGCTTCTTTTTTAGTTGCTGCTTTATCGCCGCCGCAGCCAGCAACAAAAGCAGAAGCTACTACTAAAGTTAACATCAATGCCAAAAACTTTTTCATTCAGGAAAAACCCCTCTCTCTTTGTATTGAGCTTATTATACTTTAGCACGTTAAATTTGTAAATAGGGAAAATGTTGATTTTTTACAAACATTTTGCAGGATTTTTTTTACCCTTTACGAATAATATAAAGGCATATTCCTAAAAAAATAGCTTAACTCCTTATTTTAAGGAATAATTGAAAGGACTGATTCTATGCCAATTTTCAAAGAAAAAAGCACTATGGTCACTGAAAACAGGTTCGGCGGTAACGGCAGTGTTGTAACAACTCATGTTCTGGACGAAGAATTATATAATGGCCAAATTAAGCTTTATAGCATGACAACCTTAAAACCTGGCTGTTCTATCGGTTTCCACAAACATGAAGGTAATACCGAAACCTATTTTATCCTGGCCGGCAAAGGCGAATACAATGACAACGGTACGCTTACCGAAGTAACTGCCAATGACACAACTTTTACCGCGGACGGCGAGGGTCACGGCCTTGCAAATATCGGTAAGGAAGACCTTGTCTTCATGGCCTTGATTGTCAATAACCCCAAATAATAACTAATTAAACAAAAACAGGACCTCACTAAGAGGTCCTGTTTTTATTTACCCATTCAAGTTAAAACCTAACTCATGCAGCATAGCAATATCTTCTTTGATATTGGAGCCTGACGTTGTCAGCATATTGCCGGTAATCGTTGCGCTGGCTCCGCCGCAAAACGCTTCTCTGCCGTTTTGCGGGAGCATCTTTCTGCCGGCAGCCAAACGAATATTAGCCGCAGGATTAATATAACGGAAGAAAGCAACGGTACGCAAAATATCTTCTGGTGCTAATCCCGGCAAATGGCCAAGCGGCGTACCAGGAATCGGCATTAAGGCGTTAATTGGTATCGATTCAATGTCTAGCTCTGCCAAGGTCAAGGCCATGTCCAATCTGTCTTCCCAGGTTTCGCCCATGCCGATAATACCACCGGAACAAACACAGAAACCTTCTTCTTTGGCAATTCTCATTGTTTCCAGCTTATCTTCAAACTTGTGCGTCGTGCAGATGTTAGGAAAATTTCTTCTCGAAGTTTCAATATTTTCATGATAACTTTCTACGCCGGCTTCACGTAAGCGTTTAAACTGTTCTCTTCTGAGAAGGCCATGCCCTGCGCACAAAGAGATGCTGCAGTTTGCTTTCATTTTTTTATAAGCCTCAATAGCATGTTCAAAATCTTCGCCATCTAACCTGCGTCCTGATGTAACCAGACCGAAACGATCAGCTCCTTCAGCTTGGTTGGCTAAGGCCATCTCCATAATTTCATCTATTTCCACAAAGCCATATTCATCAACACCGGTATGATGATGAGCAGACTGAGCACAAAATTTGCAGTTTTCAGAGCAACGGCCGCTGCGTGCGTTCATAATCGTGCAAAGATCAACTTTTTTTCCACAAAAATAGTCTTGAAGCAAAGCCGCGCCTTTACGCAATTCCTCCAAATCAGCCGTAAAGAAAAAGGCCAAGTCGTCCTCTCTCTTCAGCCTTTTGCCAGCTATAATTTCTTCTGCAAGTTTAATTAAATCCATTGTCTGCACCCTCTCTTTATTGTCTACTAACTCAATATACTTAGTAGTATATTACCAGTTCGTTGTATCGTCAACTGTTTTTTTATTAAGGTTAACCATGTTGTAAAAAAAATATCCTGCCCTGCATAGGACAAGATATTTTAGACAAGTTTTACTTAAATGCTTCGTGCAAACGCTGCAGTCCCTCTTCAAGCGTTGACCAGGGGCAGGCGCTATTGATGCGCTGAAAACCTGCTCCCTCAGGTCCGAACATCAAACCGCCATCAAGCCAAATGCCGGCCTCCTCCACAATTTTACGTTCTATTTCTTCATCCTTCAGTTGTAAAGCGCGGAAATCCAGCCAAAGCAAATAGGTGCCTTCCGGCTCAATCAGCTTGACCTCCGGGAGGTTTTCCGCCAGAAAAAGCTTGGTTTTCTGCAAGTTATTATCCAGATAAGCTTTTAACTGCTCCAGCCATTCTGCGCCATAGGTATAAGCCGCCTGACAGGCAAACATGCCTAACGTATTGGGCTGGCTGTAACCCACCTGGTCCATTGCGTTGACAAAACTGCGCTTTAAGGAGTCATTCTCAATAAAAATATTGGATATTTGCAACCCTGCCAGATTAAAAGTTTTGCTGGGTGCAGTGCAGGTAATGGTGCGCAGAGCATACTCAGGTTTTAAATCAGCAAAAACGAGGTGTTTGTAGCCTGGCCGCGTGAATTCTTCATGGATTTCATCAGCAACAACAAGTACATCATGTTTAACACAAATATCACCCAGTCTGGTCAATTCTTCTCTGGTCCAGACACGGCCTACAGGATTATGAGGATTACAAAGGATAAATAGCTTAACCTTATGCTCAATGATTTTCTGTTCAAAATCAGCAAAGTCTATTTCATAACGTCCAGCCTGCAGCACAAGCGGATTATTGATCAGACGGCGGTTATTCTGCTCTATCGACAAAGAGAAGGGATAATAAACCGGGCGCTGAATCAAAACAGCATCATTTTCTTCTGTAAAAGCCCGGATTGCCGCACAAATTGCAAAAACAACGCCAGGCGTAACTACAAGAGATTTATCTTTCAGCTGCCAAGCGTGCTGCCTGGCGAACCATTTTTTTAAGGTAAGAAAATAATCTTCTTTGATATCGGTATAACCAAAAATACCATGCCTGCTGCGTTTCACCAGCTCTTCTATAACTTCTGACGGTACAGCAAAATCCATATCTGCCACCCAAAAAGGCAGTATATCTGCTGGTCTGTGTCTCTCTACCGCGAAATCATATTTAAGACAGTTAGTATTTTTGCGTTCTATTATCTGATCAAAATCATATTTAGTCATAATCTCACCCTATTCTGCCAAAGCCTGCTCGAGGTCTTCCTTCAAATCTTCCACATCTTCAATACCAACCGAGAGACGCAAGAGTCTCTCATCAACCCCGACTCTGGCCAGCAGTTCTTTTGGTGCTTCCGCATGAGTCTGCTCAATAGGATAAGTAAGAAGAGTTTCTACGCCACCGAGACTTTCAGCAAAATAAATCAGTTTTAATTTACCTAAAGCCTCTTCTGCTATTTTAGCACTTTTTACCTTAAAAGAAATCATGCCGCCGAAGCCTGTTGTCTGTTTCAACGTAAGTTCGTAGCTTGGATGATCTTTTAAGCCTACATAATAAACATCAGTAACCGTTGGCAAAGTTTTGAGCCAGCTGGCAATTTGAAGTGCATTCTTCTCTTGCTTTTCAACTCTCAACCCCAAGGTCTTGATACTGCGCAGCATGAGCCAACTGTCAAAAGGTCCGAGACTGGCCCCTTCTGATTTATAAATCAAGTCAAGTTCATCAATAACCTGTGGAATGTCTTTAGCAATTACCAGTCCGGCAACAACATCATTATGACCGCAAAGATATTTTGTCCCGCTATGAATTACAATATCCGCACCAAGCGTCAAAGGTTTCTGAAAATGCGGGGAAAGAAAAGTGTTGTCAACAATCAGCAAAGCTTGATGAGCGTGAGCCAATTCGCTGATAGCGGCAATATCGCTGACCAGCATCATAGGGTTAGACGGTGTCTCCACAAAGATCGCTTTGGTATTATTCTGGATTTTCGCTTTGACAACTTCGATATCCGAAGTATCTATATATTCAAAGCTGATACCGAACTTGCTATAAATAGCATTGCAAATACGGACAGTACCTCCATACAAATCCTCTGATAGTAAAATATGGTCACCTGTCCTGAAGAGTTTTAAAAGAGCACCAATACCTGCCATACCCGAAGAGAAAGCCCAACATCGACTTCCTCTTTCAAGCGCGGCGACAGAATTTTCCAGTTCTTCTCTGGTCGGGTTTTTTACACGACTGTAATCGTAACCCGTACTTTGGTGAAGTGCCGGATGTCTGAAGGTTGCTGACTGGTAAATCGGAAAGCTGATCGCTCCGGTTACCGGGTCGTAGCCTTTGGCTCCACGCACTTGCAGCGTAGTATCGCGCATGTCAATTCCTCCTTTTCTATTATTCATATTAGACTTGTATGCTATTATATATCACCTAGCATTCAAAGGGAAGCAGCTTTTTGTCTTACCCAATTAAGGCGGGCAATATCAATTGTACTCGGCACAGTGCAGTCCGCTCCCAAAATAACACCAATTTTACCGGCATTGTTCAGCAGTCTTTCTGTTTCCGCCTCAATCTCTTCTTTGCTGCCTGCATCCAACAGTTCTCCGGGGTTATTGTTAAACCCGCCGATAACAGCGCGTCCTGCAAAAATTTGCTTGCCTTCCTCCAGGCTCAGCGGCTCAAAAGTAACCGCCCAGTTAATGACCGCAGCTTCAGCATCCTGCCAGATTTTGACATCATTTTTATGACCGCGATAGCCGCAAATATGTAAGATGTTATATTGGCTGAGAGCATTGGCAGCAGCCAGGACTACATCCTCACTGGCACGGATGTACTGCGTATAATCTTCACCTGAAATGATCTGGTCCTCCGGAGTTTGTACGCTCAGATAAATGCCTTCGGCGCCGCCTTCAGTTATTACTCTTCTGGCTACCTCTGCCTGATCCTGAGCAAAAATATTGACAATCTTTTGGATGATTTTCGGATTTGTTTTGAAGAACTCGCCGACTTTGGCATTACTAAGTTCCTGGCGAAGCACTGTCAGCGGCGAGAAAATATTATAAAAAGAACTGCGCTCCTTGCCAGCGGCTTTGACAACTTCTTTGACTAAAGCAACCTGTCCTTTGATCCAAGGATGGTCAGACGGTAATGGTTCAACCGCCAATAAGTCTTCAGGTTTTTCAAACTTCTTGCCGCGCAGACTGGGGTGTCCAAAATAACCATCACTCATAATTTTGACGAAATCAGGATCAAATTCCTGAATATATTTTTTATGGCCCTCAATATTTTCAGCAATCAATTCCGGTCTCTTCAGGCCCGCATAACGTTCATCACCATCCGGCAAAAAGTGGAACCAGAACCCTACCGGCACACGATCCACTGGTTCATTATTGAATGCTTGCAAAAGTCTTTCTCTGTTGGTTGTCATGTCAATTCCTCCATTTTTTTAAATATAGTATGTATATTCAGGCAGCATACGCTTTAAGAATTGTCTGGTGCGCTCTTCCTTGGGCTCTGTGAAAATTTGTCTTGGAGTCCCTTCCTCGACTATATTACCGCCATCCATGAAGATTATCTTATTGGCAACATCCTGGGCAAAACTCATCTCATGTGTTACCACCAGCATCGTAGTGCCTTCCTGCGCAATTTTTCTCATTACTGTCAGCACCTCACCGATTAGTTCCGGGTCAAGTGCTGAGGTAGGTTCATCGAAAAAAATAATCTCCGGTGATAACGCTATTGCCCGGGCAATACCGACCCTTTGCTGTTGACCGCCGGAAAGTTGGCCGGGATAGTAGTCATATTTATCACTCAACCCAACTTTGTCCAGTGCTTCCTTCGCAATACTTTCCGCTTCTTTTTTGGGTATTTTGCGGCCAATGACCAAGCCTTCCAAAACATTTTCCAAAGCTGTTTTATTATTAAACAAATTGTAGTTCTGAAAAACAAAGGCCGTTTTTTGGCGAATAGCCTTTATCTGCTCCTTAGTAACAGTTCGAAGATCAACATCAATATCATCGAACAATACCTCACCTGAATCAGCCTGTTCAAAAAACTCAAGGCAGCGCAGCAGCGTCGTTTTGCCCGAACCGCTTGGCCCCAGAATGACCGCAACGTCGCCTTTTTCAATAGAAAAACTGATTCCGCTTAATACTTCCTGATTGCCAAATGCTTTTCTGATATCTCTAACCTCAAGCATAATAGTCCTTTCCGCAGATCAGGCGCTTATGCACTGATACGCTTTTAACCTTTTTTCATACTTTTTGAAACCATATTCAACTAGGCTACAAATAATAAGGTAAACCAAAAATATGTCAATATAAGCTTCTATATAGTTGTAGCCGGGGTTCGCGGCAACTTTGGCACGTAAAGTGATTTCCCGCAAAGACAACGCATAACAAAGTGATGTGTTCTTGATTAAATTGGTAGTCGCATTACACAGATTAGGCAATGCAGTTACCAGCGCTTGCGGAATGATGATGCGTCTGTAGGCCGCAAAAGTTGATAAACCTACCGAGTGCGCAGCTTCCAGCTGGCTCTTTTGAACTGTTTTCAGCGCTGAGCGAAATACTTCCGTCAAAATTGCTATTGTATGCAGGGAAAAAACTAAAAAAGCATACCAGATAGGATTCACATCAAAAATACTCATGGTGCTGTGAGTGCTGCGCAAGAATCGTTCTACCAGAATCGGCATGACATTGTAGATTAAAAATATCTGTATGATCAGTGGCGTTCCTCTGACAAACGATATATAAATCCTGCACAATTGATCCAGTACAGGCGTGCCGTTTAATCTTACCAGCGAGAAGAAAAAACCTACCGGTATACTTATCAGCAAAGCAACAACTGTGATCAGCAAAGTTATCGGAGCCCCTGATAGGGCAATAAAGAACGCTTCCCACATAAAATGTAAGTCTAGTGTCTGCATCTTCGTTGTACCTTAGACCGTCTTGATGAACGTTCTCCCTTTGCTCAATTTTTGTTCAAGCAGTCCATTTGCATTTTCAATAATGATGGAAATTGACCAATAGATAAAGGAAAGCGCCAACAATGTTTCTAGGGCGTGTGCTTCATAATTCATCGCGATCAAAAGATTGGCCTTACCCATCACATCTATAAGCCCTATCGTGTAAGCAAGTGAACCTTCCTTCAGAAGCGTCAGGATGGAATTGATAATATTAGGCAAAGCAACTACTGACGCCTGTGGCAAGATAATTCTCCTGAAAGCATCAAACCTTGTCAGGCCTACACTCACTGCCGCCTCATACTGGCCTCTTTCCACCGCCAGATACGAAGATCTGATAATTTCTGACATTACATTGCCGAAGGAAAGTGAGAAAGCTGTCACCACAAAAAATATTTTACTTAAATCATTCAAGTCGAAAGCAAATATTGAGGCAAGCGCCGGCAAACCGTAATAGACCAAAAACAGCAAAACTATTGACGGTGTGCAGCGCATGGCGGTCGTAAAGGTATAGGCCAGCTTGCGAAGAATGAGGCTTTTGCCAAGTTTCCAGCCTGCCAGAACAAAACCGAGGATTGTTCCAAAGAACAAAGTCAGGATTAAAACAAGAAAAGTTACATCCAGATAAGGAACCAACTTGGGTATTTGCTCCAGCAAGTAAAAGAAGTCAAATTTCAGCACTTTAAGTTCCTCCTCCGCAGGTCTTAGCGACTTACCCTAGCCAGCACCTCATATAAGTCTCTGCCATAGAATTGCTTACTAAGCTCGTTGGTCTTTTTCTCAGCTTTCAATTGTTTAATAGCACCGTCGTAGGCATCAGCCAATTCCTGTTGCTTCTTATTAAATAACGGCCAGGTTTTTATGACATCAACTTCATTGTAAACCAACTTATCGTTCAGGCCGTAATAAGGTCCATTGGCACTGCGTACTTTTTGGTCATACTGTCCTTCAATAATTGCACCGCCATCAGAACGTCCTTCACTGACATATTCAATAACATTAACGGTAAAGGCATCACCGGCTTCTAGTTTAACCTTATTATCAGGATTTTTTTGGTTAAATTCTTCAATAACTGTATATTGTGCGTTATTAGCAGCGATTGGCGCAAGAGTCTTACCTGCTTTAGCAAAATCAGCCAGCGTTTTGATATTGGCATCATCCGTGCGCAGCACTAGGCCAAAACTACTTAGTCCTAAAAATTCCTTTGGATAAATATATTTTTTAGCACGGGCTTCGGTATAGAAGGTGTTTTTAATGCCAACATCGTATTTACCTTGCTCGACGCCAAGCAGCAAATCATCATCAGTCGTTGGAATAAATTCAAATTCATATTGGGGGAGCAAACCATCTACCAATTTCATGATCTCAACATCATGACCTGCCGGTTTGCCATTTTCATCAGTGTAATTAATTGGTTTGGAATTTTGGGCATATGCGACTTTAACCTTTTTAACATTAGCCTTTTTCTCTGTTTTGTCCGTATTACTGCCGCAACCGGCTAAAACACCTACTGCCAGAAGTCCTATTCCCAAAACCGCTATTATTTTCTTTATTTGCATTGATATTCCTCATTTCTTTAAATTATATTTGTCAAATACTTTTAAAGAAAAAGGGGACATCGCTCACTTCTCCCATTCTTTTGTCTAAAAAGAACTGCTCGTTTTAATTGCTGCTGCATGGCCGCTTTCCTCATTTCATATTAATCATATATGAATTATAGATATTGTTGTAACTATACACATTTTCAAAACCCTTGTCAACATTTTTTGTAATATAAATTAACTTTTTGTAACTCAAGTATGTTTTTTGCAAAAAAGCATACAGTTCATTTTAATAAACTTCCAAAAAACTCTTTTAAGTTATAAGGCGAGGGTTAAAGAGCTCCTCTGGCTGCTTCCACACGCGACAATTCGCCTGCAAGCAGTCGGTCGCTGCTGTGCAGCAAGCCCGTCACTTCTTTAGCCCTCGCCTTTCTTATTTAGTGCCTATCTTAGCCCACATTATGTGCACCGATTTCCAAGTTTTAATGATTTCATAAAAAAAGACCGGCTGACAGAAATACTGTCAGCCGGTCTATTAGCTATAATATTATATTTGAAAAACTACCCTATGCATTTCCGCTGCATACTGCGCAGCCTGATCAAAAGAAAGGCCGCTGAAAAAAAGATACCAGTTATGAGGCTCTGCCAATAGGAATAAGGTCCATGCCCAAGATAAACATCCAGTATATAGCCTAGTGGCAGGCAAATACCCCAATAGGCAAAAAGCGAGGCATAGAAGGCAGCCTTGACATCTTTATAACCACGCAGAATTCCCTGTATCGGTGTCGCCGTACCATCAAGCAGTTGAAAGAATGCTGCATAAAACAAAAATTCTCCAGCTAACTTAATGATTTCCTGATCCTGGCTGTACAGCATCGCAACATATTCTCTGCCAAAAGCCAACAACAGCACAAACAAAAGTGCCAGTGTCAGATTAGTCATGATGCCGATACGCCCATAGTCAGCTGCTTCCTTGTAGTCTTTAGCTCCTACTTTGATACCGACAAGAATGGTCAGTGCTAAAGAAAAGCTTAACGGCAGCATATACAGCAGGCTGGTAAAATTAATAGCTGCCTGATGTGCGGCGATGGCGATCGTCCCGAATTTTGCCATAAAGATAGCTACAACACCAAAAATGCTCGTTTCAAAGAAAATCGAAATGCCTATAGGTATACCGATATGTAAATGCTCTTTCATTAACTTAAAGGAAACCTGCCGCCAGGTTGAAAAAACATGGTAAGAACGCAAAGCATCAATTCTGTTGATGACAAAAAGGAAGAAAAGGCAGACCAACCAGTAAGACAATGACGTGGCATAACCGGCGCCAACGCCGCCGAGACGTGGAAAGCCGAATTTGCCAAAAATCAAGAGATAGTTAAAGACAATGTTCAAAGGCAGTATCATCAAAAAGATACGCATGGTCATTGCTGTATAGCCTAAAGTATCAACAAAGCCACGCAAAATTGAGCAGATAAAAATAGGAATGATACCCAAAGACAGTGCCTTCAAAAATCCAGCGGCAATCATCTGCACCTTTGGTTCCAACCCCATGATGAGCAAGGCATCATCAATGAAAAACCAGACACCAATGATTACCAAAGCACCGATAATAAAAGCCAGATAAATGCCATGCATAACAGCATGTGAAATTTCTTCACGCTGCCCGGCGCCCACATGTTGCGCAACAATTGGCATCAAAGCAATTAAAATGCCATTCAGGCTGGTAAAAAAAGGCATCCAGATATTGGCACCGATAGCCACACCAGCTAAATCGGCTGCACCAGCCTGTCCTGACATCACTGTATCAAAAAAACTCATACCCATTACGGCCAATTGGGTGACAAAAATCGGCAGCATAACTGACAATATATCACGTAATTTAGACCTGGTATTCTCTGAAATAATCATATTACTCCTTTACTCAACACCTAGTTCTTCCGCCAGATTGGTTAAATACTCCCACCGCTCCATCAGTTCTTCCAGTTCTTTTTCCATCTTCTGCTGCAAGGAAGTCAGTTCCTGCAATTTGGTAAAATCGCTGCCTGCTTTGTTGATTTCATCTGCTACGACTTGCAGTTCCTTTTCCTTAGCAGTGATTTTCCCCTCGATAGTATCATATTCAAGTTTATCCTTGTAGCTCATTTTCTTGGAAGCATTGTTTTCTTTCCTGCTAACCTCTTGTTTGGTCACAGGTTTTATTGATGCTGCTTCTTGTTCACGTCTGGCATCTTCATAGCAGGAGTAATCACCAATAAACTGCCTGATTTTACCCTTTCCCATAAAAGCAAAAATCTTTTGGGCAAAGCGGTCAAGGAAATAGCGATCATGCGATACTGCTACCACAGCGCCTGGGAAGTCGTCAAGATAACTTTCCAAAACGGACAAAGTCGGTATATCAAGATCATTGGTTGGTTCATCAAGGAGCAGGACGTTAGGAGCTCCCATCAAAACGCGCAACAGAAATAAGCGTCTTTTTTCGCCGCCGGATAATTTATTAACAGGTACCCATTGCAATTCCGGTGGAAACAGAAAACGTTCCAGCATCTGAGCTGCTGAAATTTTTGTGCCATCCATGCTTTCCACATACTCACTTACATCTCTGATATACTCCAGAACTCTCATATCGCTATCAGGGAACTCGCTGTGCTGTGAAAATAGTCCTATCTTCACTGTCTGCCCAACTTTTACGGTTCCTCTGTCCGGCATGATACGGCCGGCAATAATGTCTATCAGTGTTGTTTTGCCGCTGCCATTCGGGCCAACGACACCAACCCTGTCATTGCGCAAAAGTGTATAGGTAAAGTCGTCAATATAGGTAGTGCCCGCATAATCCAAGCCGACAGCGTCGCATTCAATAACCGTCCTGCCCAGACGCGTACCGGCAGAAGAAATTTCCAGATTTTCTTCCTTCTTAATATTCTTTGCTTCATCTTCGATTTCCGCAAAACGGTCAACCCTGAATTTTTGTTTGGTTCGCCGTGCCTCCGCACCACGCTTTATCCAGGCTAGTTCCTTCCGGTAAATATTGTTCAGTTTTTTAGCAGCAGAGGCCTCTTCTATTCTGCGCTCTGCTCTCTTCTCCAAGAATAGGCTGTAGTTGCCTGTATAAAGATAGCCTGTGCCGTTATCAATTTCCAACGTACGGTTAATGACTCGGTCAAAAAAATAGCGGTCATGCGTGACCATCATAAGCGCGCCTTTGCGCTGCTTCAGGTATTGTTCGAGCCAAGCTACGGTCTCATTGTCCATATGATTGGTCGGCTCATCCAGTATCAATAAATCAGACGGACGCACTAAAACACCTGCAAGTGCCACCCTTTTCTGCTGTCCGCCGGAAAGTTGTTCAATAGGTTGCGAGAAATCTGTAATGCCCATTTGTGTCAAAACGCTCTTGGCTTCACTCTCCAGCTGCCAGGCATAGGCAGCATCCATTTTTTGTTGGGCGGCCAGGAAGGCTGCCTGAGCAGCTTTATCCTCAGGGTTTTCCCCTATGGTCTTTAATGCTGCTTCATAATTGCGAATAACCAGCATCAGCTGCGATTCACCGCAGAACACCTGCTCTAAAACAGTTGCTCCGCTAATAATTTCCGGATTTTGCGGCAGATATTCAATGATTGCGCCATTACTGATAGTAATTGTCGCGCCTTCACCTGCCTCGTTTTTAGCAATATCACGGAGCAAAGTTGACTTACCGCAGCCGTTGACACCGATAACACCTATTTTGTCGCCAACATCCACGCTAAAACTAATATCTTTAAATAAAACACGTTCACCATATGTATGTGTGAGCTTTTCAACTGTAATGATCATTGCGCATTCTTTCCTTTCAGTACTCACAACATTATAACACAAAACTACTTCCCCTTCAGTGCTAAGAGTCTTCTGACTTGGTCACTGCAAACAAAAACCGACGTAGCCAATAGCTACGTCGGTTTAACTACTTATCTGTTTTAATCTGGTAACTTTCACCATCTGTGGTAACCCTTACATTGCCATTATCAGCGGTATTATAATACTTTGCGCCTACCTTGGATAACCGTTTCAAAGTTACCTGATGAGGAAAGCCATATTCATTTTCCTTGCTGTAGCTGGCAATAGCCACTTCCGGTTTCACAGCTTCCAGCCAGGCATCGGTATTGGAATATTTGCTAGTATGATGTGCTACTTTCAGTACCTGTGAACGAACCTTATCCTTGGCAAAAGCCTGCAGGATTCTTGCTTCAGTTTCGCTCGTCGCGTCAGCCGCCAGCATCATTGTAAACTTCTTATAAGCCAGTCTCATAACAATACTGTTGGCATTCACATCAGACCTGGTATCCTTTAACAAAGGTTCCTGTGGTCCAAGTACCTCTAGAACAGCGCCATCGCTGCCAAATTCAATCCTGTCAGAAGCCCGCAAAAGTGCGAAAGGTATTTTCTTTTCTTTCACAGTTTTTAAATACTTCTGATACATCTTGGAAGTAGTCACTTGTCCTGAATCGTAAATCTTACCAACTTCAAAATTTTTTAGGACAGCGTTCATGCCGCCGATATGATCAGCATGAGGATGGGTCGCTACCAAAATATCCACTTTCTTCACGCCAAGTTTTTTGAGCTCAGCTACCAGCTTATCCGAATTATCACTAAGGCCGGAATCTACCAGAATATTTTTGCCTTCAGTCTGGAGCAAAATGGCATCCGCTTGTCCAACGTCAAGCACCGTTACAACCATTTTCTCCTGCGCAACTGTTTTACCTTGCACCTTATTATCGGTTTTGTTTCCGCAGCCCACGAGCAGCAGGCAAAGACAGAGACTAACCAATAACAATAAAGTTTTCTTCATCGTTTACCCCTCTGTGCTCCAACACATTCTGACAAGATTTAGATAACTTCAACTGTCAGATTTGAATTTTCAGCAGCGGCTTCGTCAAAAACCGTCAAGAGTCTCTCACCATATTCGCCAAGATGTTCATCATTCGCTACTTCCTGTGGCAAAATAATGGTCATTGGTTCCTCGATATCTGTCAGAAAGTCATAAATTTCGTCTAATGTCTGACCGCTATTCGCAGGTAAGGATAAGGCATCCTGCAGATAAAGATGCAATTGTTCAGGTAAAGTAAACTCTGCAATTTCCAAAATAATCTTTTTCATTTTTATCCCCCCTTGGCAACATCGCTATAAATTAATCTGTGTCGATATCCGTCCCACATCAACACCAACTGAAGATAACAACTTCTTTCAGTTGACTTCGAGTCACTATTATACCCACACCAAAAATAAAAATCAATACTTTTTTCTGACCTTTTTCAGGCTTTTTTTCTGGCTTGATCAAAATAATTTTTTAACATTGAAAAATATGCTTTTTGTCACAAATATACTTTTTAGGGGCAAGTTCACTACTCAACTGTCTTTTTCAAAGATACAAATCTTATGAAAATTGCATAAGCTGCTATAACAAGAAAAGTAACAGCAAAAATATTCATCAAAACCATGTAGCTTCCTGTATTCTCTCTGACGAAGGAAGTTAACAGCGGTCCGGTAATACCCGCCATAGCCCAGGCTGATAAAATTCTGCCATGGATAGCTGCCAGCTCCTTGGTACCAAAAACATCGGAAAGAAAAGCTGGCATAGTAGCAAAGCCACCGCCATAACAGGAAATGATAATATAAAATAATACAGGAAACCATATTGGACTCGCTGTCTGTGTTAATAGGTAAAAGGCTACTGCCTGAATGAGAAAAAAGGCAATAAAGGTATTTGACCTGCCCAGATAATCGGAAGCAGCAGACCAGCCTAAACGTCCCAGTCCGTTAATAATGCCGATGATGCCAACAACGACAGCTGCGCTCATAGCTGACATACCTGCAATTTCCTGCATCATCGGGCTTGCTACCGACAACAGGCTGATACCACAGGTAATGTTTATGTATAGATAAAGCCAAAGCACATAAAACATCTTCATGTGCATCGCGTCTTTCAGTGAAATGTGTGTGCCCAAAAATCTTGCCTTAACTTGCGCAGCTTCCTTAGTTTCTTTAGGCGGTTCCAGATATAACGCAGAAGGCAGCATGATGACAAGATAAAGGCAGCCCAGCGTTAAAAAGCAGTAAATAAGACCGACCTGCTCAATTAAAAATTGAATGATCGGGCTGGCAAACCAGGCGCCAAAACCAAAACCCATAATAGCAAGGCCTGTTGCAAAGCCGCGTTTTTCCGGAAACCATTTAATTAAAGTTGAAACAGGCGTAATATAGCCAATACCAAGACCTATGCCACCTATCACACTATAAAATAAATACAGCATAGGCAAACTGTTCATCGAAACTGCCAAGCCTGAGCCTAACATGCCTGTGGAAAAAAATAAGGCTGACACAATTCCTGACTTACGAGGGCCATATTTTTCAACATACTTGCCAAGAAACGCGGCCGACATCCCTAAGAAGAAAATTGCCAGGCTAAAGGCCCACTGCACATCGCGCAGGCTTACCGCCATATATTGCATTACCGGTTTAGTAAATACGCTCCAGGCATAGACACTGCCGATAGAAATATGAATACCAACTGCCGAAAGTGCAATAAAGTTTCTGTTTTTGTTACGCCAATCTGTAGAAAAAGACATTAAAGTTCCCCATTCCATTAGTTTAATATAAGTGGTTAAAAAACAGGCGACCGCCACAGCGCACCTGTCAAAATTCCTAAATCAGCCGTTTAAAACCAACTCTGTCAAAGCCAGTGGCTGCAAGTATTCGCCGTTTTTATACGCCCGCATATTGCCGCCAGATATTTCATCAATCAGGACTATCGTTTTTTCCTTACCCACCCGGCCAAATTCGAATTTAATATCATAAAGATCTATCCCCTTCTTTTGGAGTTCTTCCCTTATGATCTCAGCAATTTGTCTGGTCATGTCTTTCAGAGTTTCGTACTCAGCCTCTGTCAAAATCCCAAGCGCCGCCAGTGTGTCTTTGGTAATTGGCGGATCTCCCCGCAAATCGTCTTTCAGAGTGACTTCTACCAATGCTGGCAGCTTCTGCCCTTCCTCTTTACAGTAGGCTCCGTAGCGTTGGAAAAAGCTTCCTACAGCCCGAAACCGACAGATAACCTCCAACCCCTTGCCAAAAACTTCTGCTGGTTTGACTTTCATGGTTACCTGCTCAAAATCAGCATCAAGATAATGGGTTGGAATACCTTTTTTGTTAATTATATCAAAAAAATGTTTGGTAAGTTTGAGCCCTGCCAGGCCAGCGCCGGCAATAGTCAACCCAATTGTATTAGAACCAGGATCAAAAACCCCTGCTCTTCCTGTACATTCATCCTTGAATTGCAGGAGATAATTACCATCGGCAAGCTTATAAACATTTTTTGTTTTCCCTGCATAAACCAATTCCATCAAAATACTCCCCTGTATTAGTATACATAATTTGTTTTTTATTCTATACTTATTCCTTTTCATTATATAATAGGGCTATAATACTAGCAATTATTTTGTTCAATTGTAAAATTAATTTAACTTGCTATTTCGTGCAAGCTAACCGATAATAGTTCTGTGATAAAACTTAATGAAGGTGTGACCAAATGTCTGATTCGAAATATTTTCATATGTTCAAAGTTTTTTTTAAGATTGGTCTTTTTACTATCGGCGGCGGCTTAGCCATGATACCGGTTATCAGAGATGAATTTGTGGAAAAACAGCACTGGATTAACGATGAGGATATAACCGATGTGCTTGCTATCTCCCAATCGATGCCTGGGGTCATTGCCATCAATGCTTCGACTTTTCTTGGCTACCGCTTGGGTGGCATCCGCGGAGCATTAGTATCGACACTCGGCGTTGTTCTCCCCTCTTTCATCATAATTTTCCTGATTGCCACCCTTTTTACCAGTGAAATCGGGAGCAACCATTATGTCAACAGCTTTTTTAGCGGTGTCAACGCCGCTTTGGCAGCACTTCTGCTGGCAGCATCAATAGAGCTTGGTAAAAAATCTGTCAAAGATTATGTTGGGTGTGCTCTTGCAGCCTTTTCTGCTCTGGCAGTTGCGGTTTTTGACCTTGATCTAGCCTTAGTAGTCATGCTGGCAGGGCTGACAGGCTTCCTTTACTACAGACGCAAGGGAGCTGATAGCTTATGATTATTTACTGGGAGCTATTCTCCGTTTTTTTCAAAATTGGCCTGTTCTCTTTCGGCGGCGGTTTAGCTATGATTGCCTTTATTCAACAGGAAATAATTAGCCGTAATTGGCTTACACCAGCAGAATTTGCCCAAGTTGCCACTATTTCGCAAATGACTCCCGGCCCTATCGCCGTTAACGCCGCCACTTTTGTCGGTGCCCGCGTCTGTGACAGCAGCCCTCTGGCTTCCTTCTTTGGCTCGCTGGTAGCAACTCTTGGCGTAAGTATGCCCTCCTTCATCCTCGTCCTGCTGGTTGCTGGTTCTCTGAAAAGATTTAGTTCTTCACTCGCAGTTAAATCCATTTTGCATGCTATCAGGCCTGCTGTCATCGGCTTTCTGCTGACAGCCGTTCTGATCTTTCTTAAATTGGCACTCTTCCCCTTGTTGCCGGATTCAACTCCTGGCAGTTTCCATCCTTCCGGTCTCATCCTTATCTGTTTCTTATTTTATTTGCACTATTATCGTAAAGTTGCGCCTATCCCTTTGATTATGCTCGCTGGCACCCTTGGCTTCTTCTTTTATTAATTAATACATAAATTGTGTAAAAAAATACCCCAAATCCAGTTTTAAGACTGGATTTGGGGCTTTTTGTATACTTTTACTTTACCAGCTGGCAATATTCAGCCGCTACCCAGCCAACACTGCCGTTACTTCTTTTAACCTTGCACCAATCACGATCATTTGCATTCAGTCTCTCTATAATCTCAATATTCTCGCCTTTAGCAAACAAATCGAGGATGTCCGCATTCAGATTCGGCTCACTGCGCAAGCGCACGTCTTCGCCTATAATAAGCCCTTTTTCAGTATTATTTACTATAGCGTCTTCAGCAGTCTTCTTGCAATACTGCGTCGCAACCCAACCGCTATCATTATTTTTCCTTACCACATAAGTCCAGGATAAGGCATCCACCATTTGTTGTTTACCCAAACGAACTGACTCACCATCCTGCAAAACACCAATGATTCTGGTGTTCAACCCTGGTTGCTGACGCAATCTTACGTCTGTACCGGCAATAGTTCCCTCTTCTAGTTTTTCCTGCATACCAGTCGTTGGTGTCTCTTTAACTCTGGTTTCATCGGCGGCGGTCAGGTCAACTTCGATTTCTCCTAAAGCTTTATCCGTAACGACCCCAGCATGATAAACAGCAATAACATTATCATCAGTATCAATATAATAGTTTTCAGGATACAACAGCGTTTTGTCCTTTTCAATCTTGTAGACATATTTAAGACCGTCCTGAGCCCGGTTCAGCACGGCCTCCTTGTTATAATAACTGCTTAAATCTATAGTCTTGCCCGTTGCAAGATTATAGTTCAAGCCATAAGTTGTCACTGTTTTCTTTTTGTCTGCCGTATTGGTCTCTATTTTCAGCGTCATGCTTAAAGTGTTATTTGCATTTTTATAAATGGAATATCTTAACTTGCCTTTGTTGCCTGTATCTTCTACACCTGTGTAAAATTGCTGCACATATTTGTCAATATCCGCATTAATCAAATCTTGAGCAGCTTCGCTTTCCAGTCCATAGACCATGGGAAATTCGGCATCAAACAACGCTTCATTTCTCGTTACTGATCTTATATTACCACTGCCTGTACCTTCGGCTGCAACATTATAAACTCCTGTACCAACTATAAAATATATAACCAGACAAGCCAAAAAAGCTCTATGAAACAAATTCCGGCAAAAAGCCATTGTGCATCATACCTCCATATAATCACCGTTATTTATGTAGCTAGCAAGTACTGACTATTGTTCCTTAATGCGGCTATAAACGAAACGTCTGTCACGCCGTACTTTAAAAATTCTAAAAAGCCCAGAAACAAGCAGGATGCCAAGTGAGATTGCACCTGCCTCCATAGAAGCTTTGATAAGCTTTTCGATGCCGATAGAATAAGCACTCATTATCATATAATACATACCTTGGTAGATAGGTAATCCCGGCACTAAAGGCACTATACCGGGTATGGTAAAAAGAGTAACCGGCTGTTTGTAGATACGGGCAAAAAGTTCGCTCATCAGAGAAAGGACAACTGTTCCGCAAAAAATGCTCAAAGGTGAACTATAGCTAAAATAGTCACGCATCAGGAGATAAACAGACCAGCCAACAGCCCCTATTAATCCGACTGGGATCAAAGTCCTTTTAGGCGCATTAAAAAGAACCGCAAAAGCCGTTGTTGCTATATAAGAAAAGAAAATAGAAACCAACATCAAAACTTACCTCCTTATGCTAGCCAGATACGAAGAACTACGGCGATACCGACTGCCAGTGACGCCGCAAATAAGAAGGCTTCGGCAATACGCGAGTTTCCTGACAAAAGGTCTCCAGCCATAAAATCTCTAAGGCCGTTGGTAAAAGATACGCCAGGTAAAAAAGGCATAATGCCGCCGACAATTATCTTTTCCTGCGTACAGTCGCTGTTTAGCTGGCAGCAGGTTAAGGCAACAAAGGCTATAATCATACCAGCCAAGGTGTTCTCCCAAAAAGATGTAATACGTAAAACTGCCAACTGTTTGACAGCCAGCATAGCAGTAAAACCAGTAAGAAAAGCCGCACCAAAATCAGCGAAATTCCCCCCCAGCATCACGGCAAAACACGCTGACGCAATACCAGCCGCAACACTTGTCACATACTTGGAAGGAGCCGGTCGTTTCCGCAGCTCTGCCAAAAATGATTTTGTTTCCTTATAGCCAAGAGACCATTTGCCAAAACCGTAAGACATCTCACTGACCGCACTGATCAGGCTGAGATTGGTCGTGCGTGAGGTCACACGCGTCATACAAGTAAAACCGTGTGCCTTTTCGTCGCCGATTATTATGACAGTCGGTGTGACAAAAACCTTCACATACCCCATCTTGCGCCAGGCACAAAGACGAATGATAGTGTCCTCTACACGATAAGTTTCTGCCCCGCTGGTCAAAAGAATCTTGCCAGCAGTCAAGGCAATATTGAGTACTTCTTCCTGACTCATGGTCATAATTTTTTCTGTCGTCATTTTATCTCCTGTCAGGACTCAGCAAATAATTGGGCAACGGCTTCTTTAAAACGAGTAGCACCGCCCATTGATGGATGCGGTACAGCAGCACAGTCGACGCCATAAGCCTTCAGAGTATTGGCTGATTTTTGTCCTATCGCAATAATTTTCATGTTTGGAATCAGCTTGAGCAACATTTTTGCATAGACGATGCCTACATCCAGTTCCTCTTTGCCGGGAGTCCTGTTAGTCAATATTCCCGTCTTTTTGTAAGGATGAAAGGGAAAGATATTCCACAGAATAACATCCATTGTTGAAAGATTATGCCTTGATAATGTATTCCACATTACGGTGGCAGTTGGTTCATTAAACCCTTCATCCTGTTGTTTTTTATTCAGACCGGTGCTCTCCGGATTGCTGGTACGCCTGTACTGCCAATCTCCAAGCACGCACTGCGGATTTACCGAAGCATGCTTGCCCAGCAGGATGCGCTCTGAAGTCATCGCAATGCCGGAAAAGTGTCCTCCCTGATAACCAAGCCCTTCCGCAATAAAAAGGTAGCGGGCGTTACTCCTCAATTCAAGATACCTTTTTAAATTGGCGGCACGTATTACAGGCGCCAGCGGACTTATATCGTGTAATTCATCATAATCTGCCCAGGGATTAAAAACGAGTGGGCCGTTATATTTCTGAAGTTCCTGCAAAAAATCGTTTATCAACATATAACCTCCAAAAAAGATACATTATAGTTTATTCGACCAGAAATACAAAAAGCCTGCCGCGAAAAAGCGACAGGCTTAAAAAACATATTTTTCCGAACAATAAGTTTACAGAAGAATCATCATACCAACAATCAAAGCAAGTGTAACACCCAAAGCATTACGTTTCGCAACTTCGATTGGGTTACAGCCTGCTATACCTGCACAGATGATAGTTGCACCCGCAATTGGAGACATTGTACGTCCGAGAGTGCCGCCGAGGGCAGCAATGGAACCCATGTCGATAATGCTGATGCCGAACTGAGCAGCATGAGGAGTTATTGATTCGTTGAAAGCAACTGTTGCAGCATCACCGCTGCCGCTGATCATGCCAAGGAGGAACGGTCCGAAAGCCGCAGCAATCTTAATAACACCTTCTGAGCTGACCATTGCTTTCAGGAAAGCTGCTACGAGGCCCATGGCCTTCATACCACTGACAAAAACACCGACAGAAATAATGATACCAAGAATCTCGCCGTAACCATTACCCATGCCGTTAAAGAATGATTTAGTTACTTCAGTTGGGTTACTTCTGGTAATCAGAAGAGCAACTATTGCCCCGATAACCATCGCATGAGGAACCCCCATTTTGAAAGCCGGTACTTTGCCAGTCTCGCCTAAAACCAGAATAACAACAGGCAGAATAGGCATTAACGCGTAGATGAAATTACTTTTGAAGTTTTCATCCATCTCAACACTGCCTTCTGGTTCATGGCCCTTATTTTCTTTCAGAATATAAGCCAGAACGGTTACGCTGGCAGCTGTTATCACAACTGCAACTATGTCAGCCAGCATATGATTCTGAATAACATCGGCTATCTGTACATTGGCAAGTTTGGCAATAACACCATTGTGCATTAAACCAGGACTTAACATGCTGCCGAAAGTTCCGGATTTTACAGCAGCTGCTGCCATTGCCGGATGGATGCCAGCCGACATAAGAATTGGAATGAAAATTGCACCAACAGCAGCCGAACACCCCGCAGCACTCGGCAATGCAATATTAATGACAAAGGTCATAATAGTTGTACCAGGAATCAAGAGCGGTCTAACCTTTTTCAAAACACCGGCCAAAAGGCAAATGAGATGTTTATCACAGGTTGTATATTTCATTACCAGAGCAAAACCCATTACAGAACAAACCGAGGTAATTAACCCACCTGAAACCATTTCTTTGGCAAAAGCATCAAGTGCTGTCATCGGCTTACCAGCCAGCGCTGCCATCAAAATACCTGCTCCAATCAGAACAAGCCTTGAATCATAGCGTTTGAGCATAAAATAAATTGACACCGCAATTATCAGACATCCGAGCGCTATCATCATAAATAAAACCCCCTTTAATAAAATACGAACTATAACACAAAGTATTTTAACATTATACGGTTCTGAGGCGCTACCTTTTTGTAGTAAGTATATTGTATACAAGGGTTAATTATTAGCACTTTTACATATATATATGCAAATATTGTTATTGATTTGTAATGTTTTACTCTTCTTCTGCCGCCATCAGCTCTTCCCACTTAAGCATCAGTTTATCTATTTCCTTCTTCATTTTTTCATATTCTTCGGCCAGTCTGGCACTATTTTCCAGATCTTCATGATTAGCTGGGTCAGCAAGCTGCTTTTCGAGAAGTTTCAGCATTGCTTCCTGTTCGCGGATATTTAGTTCAACTTTGGCTAATAATTTTTCTAGTTCTTGCTCACTGTATCTGCGCTGCTTTTCTTCTGGTTTCGTTTTTACCGGTCTGCTTTCTTTTGCAACAACTTTATTGTCACTTTTAGATCCGGTATCAGCTGTAGCTTCTAAAACAGCCCGCTTCACTTTTTCTTCAACATAAAAAGAATAGTTTCCCTTATAATCATTGACCTGCTGATTATCTATTTCCCAGATACGGCTGGCAACTTCATTAATAAAATAGCGGTCATGGCTGACGAGCAGCACTGTGCCGTCAAAAGCTTCCAGAGCAGCCTCCACAGCTTCCCTGGCCGCAATATCCAGATGATTAGTCGGTTCATCCAGGATTAAAAGGTTGGCACCGTCGAGCACCAGCTTCAATAAAACTAAACGTGCCTTCTGTCCGCCGGAAAACGTGCCTATCTCTTTAAAAACATCATCACCATGAAACAGCATGCCGCCGAGCAGTGAACGGGTATGTTCCGTCGTATAGCCGTATTCGGTCAAAAAATTGTCCAGCAGTGTCTGGTTGGGATCAAGTCGTTCATAGCTTTGAGAAAAATAGCCAATCTTTACCCTATTACCAATTTTAGCTTTGCCTGTGACCGGTGACAATTCTCCCAAGATAGTTTTAAGAAGCGTGGTTTTGCCCGCACCATTAGGTCCAAGCAGTGCAGTCTTCTCACCTTTGCGCAGTACAAGATTAATATCTTTTAGCAAAACATTTTCGCCATAACCTACAGACAACTCTTCAAGAACCAGCACTCTTTCCGCCGATTCCGGTGCAGGCGGCAATCTTAGTTCAAATTCTTCAATACGCTCAGGTCCTTCAACCCGCTCCAGCCTGTTTAATTGTGATTGACGTCCTCGCGCCATCTTGCTTTTTATACCAGCTTTAAAACGGCGTATATAGGCTTCAGTTCGTGCAATGTATTCCTGCTGGGCCTCATACGCGGCCTCCATGGTTGCCATCTGAATTTCCTTTTGTGCCAGATACTGATCATAATTGCCTTTAAAATTCTGCAAGTGGCCGCCTTCCATTTCCAAGACCCTGCCAACAACATTATTTAGGAAAAAACGGTCATGGCTGACAATCAAAACGCCGCCTTTAAAATTACGCAAATAACCTTCAAGCCATTCTGTCATTCTGATATCAAGATGATTTGTCGGTTCGTCCAAAATCAGAAGATCAGGTTCTTTGATAAGAGCGGCTGCCAATAAAATCCTGGTTTTCTGACCGCCTGAAAAGTTCTCAGCCGGTTTATCCCATTCATCTTCCGGAAAGCCCAGCCCATGCAGAACTATCTTGATTCTGTTCTCATAATTATACCCGTCAGCGTGTTCATAGATATTAGAAACTCTTGCATAGTCAGCCAGAAGAGAATCAAGCTCATCACCCTTTGCTGACGCAACTTGTTTCTCCAATTCTGCCATTTTTTGCCGTAATTCGAGAATATCTTTGCCTGCATTTACCAGAAATTGCCAGAGCGTGCCTTCGCCGATACCTTGAAAGCCTTGTTGGACATAACCAATCCTGAGGCCTGGTTCAAACTTAATAAAACCGCCGTCTACCGTCTCCGGTGCCAATAAACACCTGAGCAACGTGGTTTTACCGCCGCCGTTAACGCCGACCAGACCGACCTTTTCGCCCTGATCAAGCATGAAAGTGACATCCTTAAAAATTTCATGAATGCCAAAACTTTTTGCTATCTTTTCAACTACTAATTGCATCTATAATCAATCCCTTATTTTCTTTACCTTATATTCACCAGCAAACATATATTAAGGCTGCCTGAAAAGGTTTCCGCCTTTTCGGGCAGCCCGCCATTTGCTTTACTACTCTTCATAACCTTGCGGATGCTCTTTGTGCCATTGCCATGCCGAGTCAATAACTTCCTCAATTGCACTGTGCGTTGGCTTCCAGCCAAGTTCCTCACTTATTTTTTTTGAGGAAGCAATCAGTACAGCCGGGTCACCCGGTCTTCTTTTTTCTTCCGACACAGCAAAATCAACATCGGTAACCTTTTTGGCAGTTTCAATGATTTCTCTGACACTGAAACCTCTTTCGGAGCCAAGATTGTATACCTTGCTCGAGCCGCCGTCAAGAAGATGTTTGAGCGCCAATACATGAGCGACAGCAAGATCGGCAACATGAATATAATCACGAACACAGGTACCATCAGGAGTCGGATAGTCAGTGCCAAAAATTGACACGCTGTTTCTGATTTTCAAAGCTGTCTTTAAAACTATCGGGATCAAATGCGTTTCCGGGCGGTGATCTTCACCAATTTTACCAGATGCAGAAGCTCCGGCCGCATTGAAATACCTGAGTGCAACATAGCGCAAGTCATACGCCATGTCATAATCAGCCAGCATGGTCTCAATCATCAGTTTAGTCCTGCCGTAAACATTAGTCGGGCGGACCGTAAATTCTTCCTCAATCGGCCATTTCTCAGGTTCGCCGTAAACAGCGGCCGTGGAAGAAAATACAATTGTGTCAACGCCTGCTTTGCGCATCGCATCAAGAAGGCTGAGACTTCCAGCCACATTATTATAATAATATCGACCAGGATTTTCCATGGATTCACCAACAAGACTGCTGGCAGCAAAATGCATGACTGCATCAATCTCATATTCTCCCATGATATGTTCAAGAAAATCCAAATCATGGATATCACCATTGATCAGCAGGACATCCTCCGGCACAGCATCAGCATGCCCGGTAGAAAGATTATCGTAGACAATCGGTACAAAGCCGCTATTTTTTAACTCTTCAACTACATGAGAACCGATATAACCGGCTCCGCCTGTTACTAATACATTCATTATTTATGCCTCCTCAGGCTTCTTCGCCGCCAATAATTTCCAATAATTCCTGCGTTTTTTCTGCTAAAAGCTTCTTATCAGCGCGAGTTTCGACATTCAGACGCACGACAGGTTCCGTATTGGAGATACGGACATTAAAGCGCCACTTTTCATAATCAACGGTCAAACCATCCAAGTGATCAACCTTACCACTTGCAGCATATTTACTTTCAACTTTTGCGAGCACGGCTGCAGAGTCTTCAACCTTGCGATTGATCTCTCCGCTGCACGGGAACATTTCCATGCGTTCTTCAACCAGCGAAGACAAGGTCCTGCCGGTAACGCATAGATATTCTGCAACCAATAGCCAAGGTATCATGCCGCTGTCGCAATAGGAGAAATCACGGAAGTAATGATGAGCAGACATCTCGCCGCCATAGATAATACCATTGGCTCTCATGCACTCCTTCATAAAAGCGTGTCCACTGCGGCATCTTATTGCTTCTCCGCCTAGGCGCTCCACAATCTCCAAGGTATTCCAGGTCAGACGAGGATCATACATGATTTTCTCGCCAGGATATTTTTTCAGGAAAATTTCTGCTAAGAGACCCACAATATAGTAGCCTTCAATAAAGTCTGCCTTTTCATCAAATAAGAAGCAGCGATCGAAATCTCCGTCCCAGGCAATGCCAAGGCCAGCCTTGTTTTCTCTTACAGCTTTGGCTGTAACTTCCCTGTTTCTGACGAGCAACGGATTTGGCACGCCATTAGGGAAAGTGCCGTCAGGAGTTGCGTTAATTTTTACAAAATCGAAAGGCAGATGTTTCTCTAGCTGTTTCAAGGCAATATTCGCACCGCCATTACCTGGATTTGCTACAATCTGCATCGGTTTCAAGGCATCTAATTTGATATAGCTCAACAAATGTTCAATATAAGCCGGCATGATATCAACTTTGCGTACAGTTCCAGCTTGCTTATCCAGATAAATACCACGTGGCAGGTCAGATTTTACAACCAGGTCCGCTATATCCATCAAGCCTGTTTCTGAAGAAACAGGACGCGCTCCTCTGCGTACCAGCTTCATACCATTATAATCAGCAGGGTTATGGCTGGCTGTAACCATGATACCGCCATCTGCCTTCAAATTGGCTGTGGCAAAATAAACCATCTCCGTGCCACACTCGCCAATATCAATTACATTAGCACCACCGTGGCACAGCCCTTCTGACAACGCTTCTAAAAGACTTGTGCCCGTTGTCCTTATATCGCGCCCAACTACGACCTCCCTTGCTCCGTACATGACAGCAAAAATTCTGCCGACAAGATAGGCCATCTCTTCGTTGACTTCAGAGGGCACTATGCCCCTGATATCATAAGCTTTAAATGCATTCTTATTCAACATTAAGCAAATCTCCTTATGCAATTTCCGATTTTTGTAAAAGACTGTCGTATTACTTTCTACTTTTAAATACAAAAATCCTGCTAAGATAGCAGGATTTTCATCTAACCTTTTCTTATCTATGATTTGTTCCGAGAAATAAATACTGCTTTTTTTGTTTTTTTGCCATAATCGTATATAATTGTAATTATCACATTTAAAAGGACTGATTACGTGAACATTTTTGTAACTTTGATACTTGCAATGGCCGTCATTATAGTAATGTTAAGACGACGTTACCCTATTGGTCCTGCTATTCTTGCCGGCGGAATTTTTATCTGGCTTCTCCAGACGCACGACTTAAGCAATCTCTGGACGGCTGCCTGGCAAACCGCCACCAAAGGACGTACCTACGATCTTCTGCTTGCTCTTTATTTCGTAATGTGTCTGGAAATAGAACTGCGCACCAGTGGTACGCTTGATGGTATGATTGCCGCTTTGCAGCGCCTGTTTTCCAGTAAAAAAATTACCTTAGCCATTATGCCTGCTTTTCTTGGCCTTTTACCATCGCTGGGCGGTGCCCGCTTTTCGGCACCAATAGTAGAAATTGCCAGTAAAGGTTCGGATGTTACTGTAGACGAAAAAGCCACCATCAACTTCTGGTTCCGTCATATTTTTGAATATGTTAATCCAATTAATCCAGGCATGATCGTTGCCTGCAGTATCGCTATGATACCAATCAGTTCCTATATAATGCATATAGGCTGGCTGAGCGCCATTGCTCTGGCTCTTGGTTGGTTATTCTGCCTGCAGCCCCTGAAAATCAGTAAACACAATAAAGTAGAAACTTCACCGGAAGAAATCCGCAAAAATATCGCTGATGTTGTTTTGTCTCTTGCCCCTGTAATTGTTAACTTCATTCTTGTGGTTGCCTTTGATTATGGTGCAGCTTCTTCCATGGGTATTGTTGCCATTGGTATGATTTTCTTGCTGCGCAGTACCTATCGTGTTGTCAACGTCAAAGATGTCTTTCTTGGTGCCCTTGATAAAAAGATGATTTTGAATATACTCTGTATCCTCTATTTTATTCAGTTGTTGACTGTCACCGGTACTCTTGACGCTGTCGTTACTGCGTTTCAAGCCTCGCCCTTGCCTGTTCCAGCCGTAATTGCCTGCGTATCGCTCGTAATCGGGATTCTTACTGGTCTTTCCCAAGGCCATGCGGCGATTGTCCTTCCGGTAGTCGCTGCCGTTGCACCTGGTGATCTTAGTCTGATAGGTATTGCAATGGTTTTCGGTATCGCTGGGCAAATGATAACGCCTACCCATGTCTGTCTCACAGTTACGCTCGACTATTTTAAGGCTGATTTCTTTAAAACTTTGCGGCCTGTCGTTGTCATGGAAATATTGTTACTCGTAATTTTTGCCGTTAAAACATTCCTCTTCAGCTGAAATTGTTTTTAAGCAATAAAAAAACCGCTTCGTTAAGAAGCGGTTTTTATTTTGTAATTATAGGTTTTTCTCAATGCGTTCCATTGCTTCGATCGTGCCTTCACGGCTGCCGAAAGCAGTAAGTCTCAGATAACCCTCACCCATTTTGCCGAAACCAGCGCCTGGTGTGCCAACGATAGCTAAGTTCTCTAACAGATAATCGAAGAATTCCCAGGAACCCATGCCGTTCGGGCATTGCAGCCAAATGTATGGAGAATGAACGCCACCATAGAATTTAATGCCTTTTTTGGTTAAAGTATTCATCATGATTTTAGCATTGTCGCGATAGAATTCCAGCATTTCCTGGCATTCTTTCTGTCCTTGTTCGCTGAAAACAGCTTCTGCACCACGCTGAATAATGTAAGGAACGCCATTGAATTTGGTTGTTTGACGGCGCAGCCACATTTTATTAACAGACATTTCCTGTCCGTTACCAGCTTTTCTCTTCAAGGCCTGCGGAATGACAGTGTAGCCACAACGTGTGCCGGTGAAACCTGCAGTTTTGGAAAGTGAGCAAAGCTCGATCGCACATTCCTTAGCACCTTCAACAACATAAATGCTGCGAGGAATTGCAGGATCGGTAACAAAAGATTCATAAGCAGCATCATAAAGAATAACCGCGTCATTTTTCAGTGCATAAGCAACCCAAGCCTCTAATTGCTCTTTAGTGTAAGCAGCACCGGTTGGATTATTAGGTGAGCAAAGATAAACAACGTCAGCTTTAATGCTGTCATCTGGCATCGGCAGGAAGTTATTTTCCGGTGTGCCATTGATATAGACGATATTACGTCCACACATGATATTAGTATCAACATATACTGGGTAAACCGGATCCGGCACCAGAATAGTATTGGCATTGTTAAAAATATCTGTTATATTGCCACAGTCACTTTTAGCACCATCGCTGATGAAAATTTCATCAGTAGCCAGCTCTACACCTTGTTTCTTATAATAACCAACTAAAGCTTCATGCAGAAAATCGTAACCTTGTTCAGGACCATAACCACGGAAAGTCTCTTTGACGCCCATTTCTTCAACTGCTTTTTTCATAGCGTCAACAACTGCTGGAGCTAAAGGCAAAGTTACATCGCCAATACCCATGCGGATTACCTTTTTGTCCGGATTATTTGCCACAAAAGCCGTTACTTTTGCCGCAATCTGTGAGAACAAGTAGCTTTCTTTCAAATTACAATAGTTTTCATTCATTACTGCCATGTCGTAAATTCCCTCCAAAATAAAATATATAAATTAAATCTAAGCTAACTTCTTTGTGCTGATATTTTAACATATAATCTCTTTTTCTGTCTGAGCATTTAGTGAAATCAACACAAAAAGAAAAATTCTTATTTGTTCAAAATTTCTTCAGGTATCTCAATTACGCCGTCAAAAACGTGCGTTGCCGGCCCTTTCAGAAACACGTGGTTATCAGAACGATAAGTTACCTTTAATTTTCCACCTTTGACCAACACATTCAGTTCCTGATCCTTTTTGCCAGCTTTGCTAAGGAAAATGCAAGTGACAGTTACAGCACAGGCACCCGTGCCACAAGCCCAGGTTTCGCCGCTGCCGCGTTCCCATACACGGAATTTGACAGTATTTTCATCAATGACTTGCACGAATTCAACATTTGTACGTTCCGGAAATAGTGGATGATTTTCGATGCGAGGTCCGATTTCTTCAAGTTTCAAGGAATCAACATCATCAACAAAAATAACGAAATGAGGATTACCCATAGAAACCGCTGTACCATTGTAAACTGTATCATCGTCTATAACGAGACCTTGGTCCATAAAGACATAATGGTCGCTGATCATCGGTATTTCTTTGGTCCTGAAAATTGGTTCACCCATATCGACAACTGCTTCGGTAACTTTGCCGTCAACAACGGTCATATCAATTGTCTTAATACCGCCAAGAGTTTCCAGCGTTATAGTAGTTTTATCCGTCAGTCCATTGTCATAAACGTACTTAGCAATGCAGCGCGTACCATTACCGCACATTTTGCCTTCAGACGCATCGGCATTGAACATGCGCATCCTGAAATCGGCAACCTGAGATGGCATAATACAGATAAGCCCATCTGAACCAATACCAAACTGTCTATGACTTACATATTCAGAAATTGCATTAGGATTAGGCAATTCTTTCTCCATGCAGTTAACATATACATAGTCGTTACCGCATCCATGCATTTTGGAAAATTCCATTTTCATTTATAAAGTCCTCCTACTTCCTACTCATCCTTAAAACAAGATTATATCCATTATACCTGAATTTTGTATAAAAAGAAAATTTGTTTAGAAAAAGAAACAAAAATAAGGCCTTGCTCGGCTAGAAATTTATCAATATAAAACAAATAAACCATACCGAATGGTATGGCCGGCAACAACATAAAGGTAAACATACAAGTTTTCTTTCAGCATATGTCTCTTTATCTGGTGAGCAGTTAGTTGTTCCTCTGGACCATTCCACACGCGTTAAGCGGCCGCAGTAAATTCGGCCGAACGCTGATGT
>Ga0074193_1001200_pt1 | contig 33956 bp, 43 predicted proteins | sample EPASupsiteHSE605_FD_64523 | JGI IMG/M metagenome (GOLD analysis project Ga0074193, IMG submission 64523) | Bioremediated contaminated groundwater from EPA Superfund site, New Mexico - Sample HSE6-05 | ecosystem: Environmental > Aquatic > Deep subsurface > Groundwater > Contaminated ... | reverse complement strand
ACGGTGGGATCTGCGGGCAACGTAACTGTACCGGTGAACGTCGGAGAGGCTACTGGTGCTCTAGTGGTGTCTGTTGGGTGCTTATGGTCCCCCCTTGATGCAGAGGACGACGTGCCGGCAGCTGCGGCCCCGTCGATCAACGGGACTGAGGCAGAAAGTAGGGACGACTGAGTAGACTGAGCTGCTGCCTGGACATTAGAAACCTGTACTCCGGTATCTGTTTTTATGTTGGTGTAAATTTCAGGCCAAAATGTTGTACTCCACAATCCAGGCTCAGCGGTCTGCCCGACTAAATTAATTCTAAGAGTGTATTCTGCGTCAGTTTCGCCCTGCTGCTGTCTCATTTTTGCGAGTTTGGCAAGGGCTTGATTGAGCAAATACGTTTTGTATGCGCTCGCGCCTGATAGCTGTCCTTTTAGGGCAGATTCTTCTGCGTCCAATTTTGCTTTTATGGTAGTGAATGCCATCTTCTCTCACCTCATGGAGTCAAAATTATTGTACAGTCATCCACGTTAACTGAATGGTGCCCGGTCAGCTGTAATATTACCAATCCATCAGTTGCTGCGGTCGGTAGCTCCACGGAAGTAGTGACTACATTATTATTTACCGGGAGAGTCACAGCTTCAGATTCACCTGTATTTCTATTGCAAATTAAAAATCTAGAATCTGACAGCGCCGAACCATTTGCATGGATCGTAACTTTCTCAATTTTCATATACTGCGCGGGAATTCCCGAAGTGTTGCTTCCTTCGATGTGGTACGCCTTCAATGTGTACCTTGCTGGTGGTATAGGAATTGATGCAGTTGAGGTGACCCGGTACCCGATGGCATAGCCGGTATGCGAGGTGCCTGCTGAATCAATCAATGTTATTTGTTCCCAGTCACCCGGGGGAGCAAACGCAAGAATATAAGTACCCACCTCAGCTGTAACTCCGCGGCTTGGATCAGATGCCGTCAAGGGGGTGGCTTCTGTCCCGTTCCAGTAGACGATTTCTTTTGTATATGATGGGTCAGCTGGCAAAAACGTCCTTATAGCCAACTTGCAGAATTTTTGAGAGCATATATACCAAACTATATCCCCCGTATATGGGTTTACCTGCCCAGGCAACGTGGTAAAACTGGGTGAATCTGATGTCTGAGCTACAACTGCTGTAATGTCTGAATAGGTTGGCTGGTCATGAGTGTGTATAGCCCACAGTCCCGACAACACTGGGGGGGTGGTTACAGCAGTAACAGATGGACATTTTATTCTGATCCATTTCCCAGTAATTCCATTTCCCGCAGGCCACGTTGGGATTCCAGCAATACGGGTAAACGTAATCCGGGCAATCCCAGTTGCGCTGAAAGATCCGGCCATCACCACATTCTGAGCCTGGACAAACTGAGATCCATCCCAGTAATCTACTCTCGGCGTCTGGCTACCGGTCAGTACACCTACAGTCTTGACATTGATGTGGACTGCTACAACATCACGGCCCGCTGTATCAATTAGCAGTTCATCCGCGCTTGGGTTAATCGTATCAAAAAACGCAAATGTGTCGGTGTCTCCCTCACTTGCCTCCCTCGCTGCTACGGATATATCTGTATACGTTACAGCGCCTGCAGCATCGGCGTTGCCTCGGAGTACTGCCTGTATGATATTTGCCTGAAATCCAGACAAAACGGCGTTAGGTGCGACTGGTGTAATTGTCCCGAATAGGACACCATCATTATTCCGGCCGGAAAGTGGGCCGGCCATCCCTGTGAAATGTAGTTCGATGCTCATAATTTCCCTCGATAGCAATTATTATATATTTTCAAATGTTAGTGTGTTATACTGCCCCGGAGCCGAGGAACTGGTGGGGCAGTTATTTTTTTTAGATCTACCGCAAAGTCTTTTCCTACATTGAAATAACTCACATGGTCATCATCCCCTAGAGATCCAATGTCGTACTGCAAACTGACATAAGCCGTCAACTCTTCTTTCGTCTGAAAAGAGATCACAACAGCAGGCCATTTGGAAAAATCAGGGATATGGTAAGAAACACCATTGTAAACCCCCAATTCATATTCAGAGAATACACAGGGAGAATCATCTTTCAGGTGATAATCTCCAGCTACAAACGATGGGTCCACGTTATAAACAGACTTACAATTTACCCCCCAGTGGTTAGCTGTTTTATTTCCATATTGGCAGTTTTCCAAGCAGTCTACAGTATGTCTCTTGCCTGTTAAGTTTACTATTCCACTCCCCGACTTCGTGCCTTTATACAAGCTCTCAGTCGTTTTAGTTATAATATTTCTTGAAACAGTTGATTCAAGGCCTGATAATGAAGAAGTGGATTTCCAACCACTGAAAACAATTCCATACCCCATGTTTTGATCAAAGGTGTTGTACTCAATCAGACCGTTGAACCCATCTATACAGATGCCTCCAACATCGGCTGTCTTGACGCTCGCAGGCTCTTTCCCACATCCAAGGAACAGATTGTTCCGGATGATAATATCATTCTTACCTGTGGTACCAATCACCCAGGCTGCAGGCCCTAAGGAGTCAGTAAATATGTTGTTATAGAGCTCAATTTTCGTACAGTTCCAATTTACTGCAGTGTTCTGCACCTGGACAAGAGGACCCGTATTATCTCGGGTTCCCCTTAGATTGCAGTCATGAATTTTTCCATTCTCCACAGACCTAAAACGGACAGCAGCATTGACGCAAGTGTCGATATCAAGGCCCCAAATCTCAACGTTTTTTGCAGCAGCTGCACAAACTACGTCGTGCCCTCCCCGCTTGCCTTTAACATTCCAAATTTTGATATTCGTGCCACCCTCGATTCTGGCAAAATCCCCTAAATTGTTATTGGCTTCACAGTCATGAATTAAAATGTCAGTCGCGTTTGATGGGGTAGGACTTTTGATATCTCCAGAGCATAGTGGCCCAATCGTGTTATGATAACCCCTCCCCCAATTTCCGGAGGTATTAGGATGCTCGGGGCTTGTCCTGGGTACGTATTTCTGGCTGTCCCTATTCCCTTCAAAAATTATATTGTGGAGGTCCCAACCTGCAGCACCTTTCGAAAGTTTTGATCCGATAAGCGGGATCTGTTCTCCAAATATCGAGGTAGGAACATGTTCCTTAAGTTCAAAAGTTGAGTCCTTACCGTCAAGTTCAAAGTAATTCCAGAAACGTATGCGAGAGTTCACGAGGATATGGGAAGCATCTGAAAAAACGAATTTAGCCGGGTTATTTCCGTTGCTGTCAATAATCTTCTGCAGTTTTGTAGAATCATCAATAGAAGAACCGATTGTTATTTCTTTCATCATATCTACTCCTTGAGCCTGCCATCAAAGAATATTATATGAGTTATCGTATATTATTGTTAACAGTGTTAACAAATTGGATAAATAAAAAAAGTAGTTTGAAAAAATGTTTCACAAGGGTCACTCTTCCTTCTCTCCCGTTTCCCAATAAGTTAGAAGTCTCCCCAGAACATCATCAAAAGACTCTCCATACTTTCCAATATTTGCAATACGTTCCAAATTCCCAGGGGATGCCCTCTCCAATTTAAAACCTTCTCTGAAGCTATAATTTCCGAGTTCATGATCAAAGGGTTCTCCATTAATCTCTGCTTGTTCGCATAACCATAAAAGAGCGGCATTATTAATCTCTTTCATTCCCTCCCAGGTTTTTGCACTATGGAATATACTTTTATGAAGAGTTTTTGGAATGTATACACCGATGGCATGGTTATTAATTATATGCAAGTGATGGAAGTGAGAGCCTTCAAAACTTTGATTAATTGGGTTATTGCGTTCCATTATCCACCGTCATTTTAAGCCAGTTGTACACATTAGCTCTAATTATTATATTTCTCAATTTTACTCCTCACTCTTCTTAATATTCCATCTAACAGTCTTACATTTCGGACACATCTTAGGATCAAGCGATTTAGCAGTCCACTCAAACCCACACTTTTCACACTTACATTGACTAACTTTTATTGTAATAATTTTTTTTGCCATGGTCTTAATACACCCGTTTTATATATCAAGTTTACTTTTACTTTTACGTTTACTTTAACGTAAGTATTAAATACTTAGAACTCCTACTATCATATACTAAGTTACAAAGGACGGTGCAACAAAATGAGTGACGGATTAAGCGGAATGGTTCAATTCATAGACAACCACGAGTTCGACAGGATGGAACGAATCAGACAAGCTAAGAAGGCAGCTTTCACGAACTACGTGAACAGCTACATTGAAACCACTCAGAAAAAGAGATGCACATGTTCTGCCTGTAAAACTGAAAACGCGATTCACCCTATCGAGATTATCCGGGCTTCTAGGGGTGTTGAAGAAGTCTGGAAATGCGATTCCTGTGAAAGAGTTGTTGAGAAAGTCATGAGCTATAAGGAGTTGTCATACAGGTTGAATGTTGACAGGCAGTTAACTACTTAAACTACTTTTTTGTTGCGCTAAAGTGTACAAAGCAGCCTAATTAACGAGCGGTATAAAAAGATAAGAGGAAAAAAGCATGACTTGGGATGAATACGTTTCACAAAGTACCAAAGCCTTGAATGATCAGGCAATTGATGAAAGGAACGCCAGATGGGATGAAATAAACGAAATACTAGATAAGGATCGTGAAGCTTGGGAGGCTGAACTTGAATCAATTCAGGCTGAAATAGATGCGGAAAGTGAAGAAGAAACCATAAAGGGGGCTTAAAATGTTCCTCAAAAAACTCACTAAACAGCCTACGAAGGCTATCAACGCCTCAATTAATAAGAGGTATAAGAAGGATAAGAGGGAGAAAAATTGAATCAAAAAATTTGCACCCTCAACAAAGGAAAACTTGGTTTATGTGCTCCACTCGCTGGAGCAATTCTTTTAGAAGATCTTCAACTGATCGGAATTAATCAGGAAACAGAAGCCGTCATGTTTCCAAAAACAAGATCAGTCTTGAATTTCTGCCCCTTCTGTGGAACTAAACTACTGGAGGGATGCTGATATCCTCTAAAACCTGCAATACCTGCAAACACGACTGTTGTAAAACTTCCTGGGAGGCAAAATAGTGTCTGAAAATGAGATTGTTTTCGATGTGCAGCTATCGGTTTTTGCAAGAGTAAAAATCAATAGAGAAGTTTTCACTCAAGTTGATGCAGAATGGAAACGGATGTTTTATAAACTTGACACTGATGCCGATATTGTCTCAATGATAGTTTCCAATTTGGTTCAGGGAATTGAACTTTCACATCTTGACGGCTTTGCAAATTTACCGGACAGCCATGCCGTATGGGTAAACCCTCCTGAATATGAAGTTGAAGAAGTAGAAGAAGTTAAGTGAGGAGACTTGAAAATGGTAGAAAAAGAGGTAACTATAACGACTAGTAGAAATTTTTGTGATGTGTGTGACGTAATGGAGACATATCCACAGTTCCGACGCTGCTCAATTTGTGGAAAACTCCTTTGTCCCAAATGTGAAAATATAATTAACCCGCTTAATTATCAACCTCTCGGTGTTTGCTCTGACTGCGTGAGTCCAGAACTTGAAGAAATCAAAAAAATAGGTCATGAAGTGGAAAAACTATACGGGCAAATAGAGGAACTTCATAAAAAAGAAATTGAAATCGTAGAGAATATTAGAAAGAAACGGAGTAATTGAAGGAATGCTGAATGCGCTCAGAAACAATCACTGTCGATTATCCAGATTCTAAAGACGATTGCTCTGATCTTAACTGTTCTAAATGTGGTTTTCTTGTGAGATATCTGTTAGAGGATATCCCATTTTCTTGTTATGATCGTAAAAAATCATGCAAGTTTTGGAGCGATTGAATGTAAAAAAGAAAAAGCATTAAGATGCTTTATAAAGGGAATTACATCTATCTGCATGTTGGGTGCCAGTCTTCAATAAATCTTGATACGGAGAAAGTACAGAATGATTGCTTTCAACCTGGACCATTAACTTGCCTGCAGCATTACGGAGGCAAGCAGAGAAGAGTGGCTTTCTCTTGCAGACTCCCACTGGCTGTCCTGCGGTCCATCGGAACAGCCCATTGTAAAAGCAATCGAGAGGAATATTAAAAAAATAACAAACTTTTTCATAAAATCACCTGTTTAATATTTGTATAATATTGATATTTTAAAGTTTCTAAAAAATAACAAAAGGAGAGAATTTTTAATGGAAATATCAATTTTTAAAAGCTTATGGATAATTTTAAGAAATGCAATTCTTTATAGAAAACGCTGTGAAAATTGTTCTTCCTGGATGAGTCGTAACTGCACACAAGAACATTATGGTGCAGTAGGACCACTAGGGAAATGTGAAAAATGGACAAAAAAAGAATAACAATCTCTTTATTTTTTACTCCACAGCGTAATAATTCCCCTTTCTGTCATGCACTATGGTTACTCGCTCCCCCACATTTACCGAAGAAGCCAGTTTTATAACTCGATATTCGTTATTTGAGAGGGGAACAAGTAAACCCTTTTCACCTATTTCAACATCTGTTAGCTTGTTAAAAATGTAATGATCTCCTGAGTAGAATATTACCCCAATATCTTCAGGTTCAGCTTCACTCATAGCGCGCAGTCACCAGCTTTCCGGACTGAGTTTGAATTGTCATTGTTTTGTTTTCTGTGTCTTTTGAAATAACGGTTCCGAGTTCAGGGGTTAATTGCTTTTCTATCGTGTTATTCACCACCTCTTTTATCTGTGAAGTGCTGTCATCTGATACCGGCTTGAAGTACCCAGGGCTAATGTACTGAGAATACGGCTCAAGAATTACATGGTCGGCAGACGAATATATAAAATCTGTAATCAACTTAAGATCAACCGTTTCTGTCATTTTTTCAGAGTGATATTTTATTTCAGATATCCTGAGCCAGGAAGGACGTGGCACTCCGGACACGTCTATGGTATGCTTTGAGTTAATTTCGTCCCGTGGATCAAAAGCGATTACATAGGGGAGCTGAACAGAATTAGTAAGAATATATAAATCATTAGGGAAAGCTGAACTAAATCTAATTCTTTGGTAGAGTTCAAAATCAAAGCGATTAACAAACTTTGCGCTGACTGTAGCCCTGGGAGCATTGAAATATAGCAACCATTTTATAGCCTCTATTTCTGCTGTACTGCCTTTCTCTTCAATGTATTTGTCTTCTAACCTGTATTCTCGTGCTTTCTCTCCAGCTTCGACTGCTGGAGTATATACACTTGACACGGTAGTTTCTCCGGTACTCGTAATAGTCCCATAGATGGTTGCCATGTTGTATTTTTCGTCTGGCATACCTTCGATTTTTGGCTGAGTAACTATAGTAATGTCGTCAGGATCTATAAACTCGATAGGCGCAGGTAGTCCAAAACCTCCATACGATTGATCAATGTCTGCTGCAGGAACTACAGAAAGACCAGGTGCTATATTATGAATATCCTCAAGCTCGTTGTAGTAATCAACTAATTTTATATTTATTATAGACCCCATATATTCAGCAATTTCTTTGATTGCTTCGAGCCTGGACACTTCAGGCTTAAAAACAAACTGAGTATCAGGTTTTTCAGTATCTGTCATCTGGTCTATATATACTCCTGTTTTTTCAGTAGCCATTAACTCGGATATCCACATATCCCAGGAAAACAGCGTTCCATTAAGGACAATAACCTGATAATTCCAAGGTATTTTTTGGACTGATAGATTTCTGCTCTGATCGGCGGCCTGCATCTGCAGTGTAGTGTAGTACCCTCCGTGTGTAGGGCTGTTGGCTATCACTTTCCCCCAGAAAAGAAGGTGTTTTACTCCCGCAGAATCCCTTGCATAATATTTTACCGTGGACCCCTCAACCGGGACCTTCGAATCTGCAAATTCTGCAGTGAGTTGTAAGTATGCATCGGTAATTGATTTCTGAATATCACACGAAACAAGGGAATAATCTCTAAGTTCCGTTCTTTCAACGATTTCCCCGTCTTCAACAGTACTTAGTGTACTCATTGAATCAGTTACTTGATCGGGTTGGCCTATACAAAAACCCGTCTCAATTGACGTGGTAACCGCATCTTCAAAATAGTCCTTTACCGAACTTCCTGTACTTACATAAGTTGTAACTTCATCAGAAACAAAATCATGTTGCTGCAGGAATCCGTTTGAATTTTGAACAAATTTTCTACCTAAAGTTAGAGTGGGCTCGGTTGCTGCATACTTCCGTATTCTGACCCAATCAACTTTGATATATCCTTCACCGTAATAAGCATAAACTTCAATTGGAAGATTTACAGAACCGGGGGGAGTTGTAGTTATCTCCCCTCTGTATGAATAATTGACGTAATATTTAGGACCCACGGCAATATGTGCAACTCCATAAACATTATACGTTGAGCCTGATCTATCAACGCCGTCATTATCCCAATCGCCTGAACTTCCATTATGTGCAAACCGGTGATCAGTTGTCAGGCTCCCTGCTGCCCCCTGCCAAGCTGCGGTTTTTTGGGTGCTGTCGTTTCGGAATCCGAATGGTCCACGTTGTCCAGATTGGTGAGCGATTTTAATTTCTACGAGAGAACCAGGTGCAAACGTTGTTTTACTTTCAATATATCCACTTAAAGACGAATGTTGAAGTGTTAGAATTGAGCCTGAAACAGTCCCCCCGCTGCCACCAACTGTCCAAACTGAAGTACTTAATGAGTTGAAATCATCCCAGAAATCAAAGGTATCTGCCCCAGACGAGGCACTACTTACAGCACCATTACCGTAAAACATCAATATTCTAGTATCATTTGCAGGCAGTTTAACTAAAAATCGAGCAGTTGAAAATTCAGTATATGACTCTCTATAATGTTTCAACTCGTTTCCGTATTTATCGGCAAAACGGATATCTCGAAAATCTGCCCTCATCCCGGGCTTCCAAGATAAATCAAATTTCGTTTGGAAGTTAGCGGTAGCTGATGGGTTTGTAATTATTATATCATACCCAAATTTCCAGGCAAAATATTTAGAAGTCAGAATCTCAACCCCTTAAGATTGAGCCTGCACGATTCCGTAAATATAAACGCCTGTAACCGTATAGGTACTTGAAAGATTCGTGACCTTCACTTTCACGTATTTTGCAGACCTGTTGAACTGTAATACACCTTTTACTATATGTCCGGCGTCTACCGCGATATCGTAAGAATCTACAGGATCATCATAAGAACCAACCGCGAATGAAGGATATGCAGCTGCGGGATCTGCAAAAAGTTCTATTCTAATTCCAGAAGCAGCAGACGCATTAAACGTGGCCTGAAACCCGATAGCAAAATCAGTAGCGCCAGATAAATCTAATGACGAAGCTGAAGTATTTGTCCCGCTTGTGGTGAGAGTTGCATTTGATATTAGGGTAGTAGGTGTCTTTACCAGAGCCATTAATTAACACTCTCCATTTTCTTAATGTTTTCGCCTATGGCGGCCCTGATATTCCCCTGTAAACTTGTATCTTTAATTATTTTTTTAATCTCTTTTTTGATATCTGATATAGGAGTGTTTTTATTATAAGGAACTTTTACATGTTGAAAATTAGGATTTTCTGTTTTTTCGTCTTCGGTGGTTACCTCACACTCTACCCATACGACCAATGGGTCCGATGTTTCAGTTACAGTTATACTGCTTTTTTCAATCCTGATCTCGGCCATATTAAGACCTCGCATAAGTATGAGTAACTGTAATTTCCATCGAATCCCCATCGGCATAAGTTCTGTTTGCAGCTAAAACACGCCTATACAACATCGTACCAGAAGAAGAGGCTGAAAAAATACCTATTTCTCGGACAGTTACAGACCCGGTAAACGGGAAAAGTACATTCCAAGTAGCTATCCCGGTACTCGAAGTTGAAGTGGTCGCTGCTTTCCGAGCGGAACCGTACAGAGTATTTTCAGCACCTAACGCCGCATCCGTGTTTACTTCTGCGGTAGAGTCCGTACCTGTAGCCACGTAAGGATAAGCTCCAATAAGAAGAGTAGCCATTGAATCGAGGCCAGCATTCGTAATAGTTCCCATATCAAACCCTCAAACATTTCAATTCTTTTCTTTTCCAAGGTTCACAATTATCCAGGAGATTAGTTTCAGTTCCATCTTCACTTAATAAAAAATGTTCATAAATGAGAAGTCCTTTCCACGTTTTTACTTCCCACACTTGTTTTTGTGTAGTCGAATTAATGAACATCAGCCTGCCTGAATTCAATAGAATAAGTCCAGATCCCGGACCCTTCCTTTACTTCCCAAATTTCTGATATCTGGTAAACATAACAGTTAGAATAATTCGTTCCATTAATCGCAAGTGTTGAAAAATCGTCAAGAATGAGAGCTTCTACGTCTGCAAGTTCAGAATCGCTATCAACATAGCACTGAAATATTTTTGGAAACTGGATAACTTTTGAGCTTCTGGTTACATGGGTATTTTCTGAAAGCAGCTCCGTTTCTTTACATGGCCTCGTTTTTATCCCCTTCGGGGTCTGCCAGTTTTTAAGGGCAACACCTGCAAAAGTAACCATACTCAGAATATCCCCGCCCTGCGCCTGTCGTTGGCTATGGAGCTTTTCACAGCTGCAATTATCGCTTCAAGGTCGCTGTCATTCCGGACATAATTAGGCCCTATACTGTACCGGCTGCCTTCGACTACAGTAGAAGAATTTGATACATTTGAAACGCTCTGAAGGCCTGCGCCTATACCAGCACTTATTGGACTCTTGACGTTTGAGAGAGCACTTGAAAGAGGGGAAGCCAGACTACTAACATTTTTTATACTCTTCAGCATCGGAGTATAGAAAACACTGTCCCAATCTGGCAGGGTTGAGAATGGGCCCTCTTTTGCAGGGGAGTGAGGAAGGAGAGAGCTCACCTTCTTAAGAGCCGAAGCTGCAGCGTTGTAAACACTTGAAGCTGCGCTTTTAATTCCGTTAGAGATCGAGCTTATGATGGAGGACCCTGCGGTTTTAGCTGTGTTCTTTGCAGCTGAAACTGCGGAAGTAAGAGGGCTGGAGATATATTCTGAAAAGTTTGGGAGTCTGGATAGAGGACCCTCTTTTGCCGGACTGTGGGGCATATGCTTATCAATCCATGACAGTAACCCGTTAATTGAATCCTTTACACTTTGTATCTTTTCTTCTACCCCGTCTTTAAGTGCTTGAATAATTGCTTTCCCTGCGTTTTTAAAATCAGATACCTTGTTTTGAATTTTAGTAACTATACTGCTTACAGCAGTTTCTACGCTGGTTGCTTTGTTTTTAATCTCTGTAACAATTTCATCCAGTTTTGATTTAATAGCTGTTTTTATTTCTGTCCATTTGGAGATTACTTGTGTCTTAAAGGTGTTGTACTTTGCAACCATGTCATTTAATTTTGCAACATTTGAAGCAATCCATGCTTGAATATCTGCAACGAGTTCATTGAATTTAGCTTTGATCGCAGCTTTAATTTCCGTCCATTTAGCTATTGCCTGAGTTTTAAATGTGCCGAGTTTTGCAGTAGCGTCGTTATATTTTGCTACCTGATTTGCAATCCAAGTTTGAATATCAGTAATTAACTCAGTAAGTTTGGTTTTAATTGATGTTTTAATTTCTGTCCACTTTGCCAAGACTTGAGTTTTGAATGTACTGAGTTTAGAAATTACATCATTGTATTTTGCTACCTGATTTGAAATCCAATTTTGGATATCGTTAATCAATTCATCAAGTTTGAATTTTATTACACTTTTAATTAATACCCAAGCCCCAGATGCCTGATTCTTAAATGTGGTAAGATAAGCGATGGCACTGTTTAATTTTTCTGTTTGTCTGGTAACCCAATTTTGGAGATCTGTAAGAATTCCCGTTATTGCAGTCGATAGGTATGTTCTTATTGAATTCCAACTGTTTGAAAATATACTCGATAACGTTCCAAAAGCAGAAGATGCAACTCCCGGCAATCTCCCAAGTTCGGTTGTAAATTGGTTCCATTTCTCTTTTATGAAATCAACTGCAACCTGTGTTTTTCCTTGAATGTCAAACCAATTTTTACTCCAAGCTAAAGCGAGAAGTGCTATTCCAGCTGCAACGAGTCCAACGGGAGTTAATATCAATCCAATAGCTTCTACCAAAATTGGGATTACAGTATAGATGATAATCCCTGCTGCCGTTGATAGCGCACCAAAAGCTGCACTTAAAAATGGAAGTGCTACACCGGCAACTGTTGTTATAGCTGCTGATAATCCTGGGAAAACTGCAGTAAATAATCCAGATAATATTGTCCCAAGCGTTCCCCACGAAAGACCCATTGCTGATACTGTAGCTATTCCTCCCGATATTGCAGCGATTACTGGAGTTACAGCGGTTATAATACCCGCGAGTCCAATTACAAGCCCACCTGCTGCAACAGCAACGCCTACGAGAGCCAAACCAAATTTTACGACTTTAGGATTATCGGCAAGCCATTTTAACAACCCAGCGACAGCCTCAGAAATTGCATTTATAACTCCTGCAAGAGTCTCACCTATTGAGCTCACATCATCCCCACCGATTGAGCTAAACATGTTAGTGAATGATGGAGCGACTTCTGAAATTATCGTTTTGACGGAATCAAAACTTGATTTAAGGTTATCCCATGTTGGGGATAAATCGCTGATAAATCCTGAAATTATATCCTTTCCAGTTTTAAAAGCGGATACCAGGGAGTCCCATATTCCTGAAAAATCTATGTTTTTAAGTGTATCCATTACAGACTTGAATATTCCTGATAAATCGATGTCAGGGATGGTAATGTTAAACATATCTTCAATGGTTCCAGTGAGCCCGTTTTCAGCTACCGACATCGTGAAATCCGCAATGGATTTTGTAATACTGTTGAAAACATCAGCTATTGATTTTCCAATTGCGCTATTTTTAACACTATCCGAGAATTTGCTTAATGCGTTAGCTCCACTTTCAAAAGCACCAGACAATGATTTGAAAGCAGGGGAAGCAGATTCTCCAGCACCGAAAATTATTCTTGTAACCGAATCAAAAATGAGCCTGAGGTTTGTTACCGCTGGACTGATATTGTCTACAAAGCCGGAAAATATCTGTTTCCCGGTTTCAAACACACTTTTAATAGTTTCCCATACTGGTTGTAATCCAGATATCAATGACCGTATAACATTTATTATGCTTATTATTGCACTCTGTACGATAGGCGCCGCCTCTACTATTACCCCGGCAATCCTACTCATAATTCCATTTATCATATCAGCTGCAGAATTGGCAACTCCTGACCCAGATCCAGCTATGGCACTAAACACATTTCCGAGAACATCAAAAATAGTTGAACCTATTGCCATTATCGCATCTGCAGATTTTCCAAGTTGGCTTATAAAACCTACAAATGTTTCTACAATAGAAACTACTACTGTCTGAATACCCGGGATCATACCATTTAATGAGTCTGCGACCTGTCTTATTATAGGAGCTAATGCCTGCCCGACATTTATCATCATATTTTCAATAGAACCGCTTAAAGCATCAAGCGAACCTGATAAAGTGTCAAGCTGTTGATCTGCCATTGTCTGTGCAGCACCTCCAGCTTCCTGGAGTGAAGATGTAAGAGTTTTCAATTCACCTGCTTTTGACGTCAGAGCCTGGATTGCGGGTGCCCCTTCTCTACCGAACAATTGGAACGCTTCTGTGGCATCTAATCCATGGTCAGAAAGTGTTTGAATAACATCAGCAAAGTTATGAGTAACGGGATTGACGTCCTCGACTGTAAGCCCCATCGATTTTAGAACACCAGCGGCCTGGTTAGTAGGTGCAACTAGGGAAGCTATAACTCCCTTTAGAGCAGTTCCTGCACTGCTTCCATCCATCCCAGCGTTATATAAAATTCCTAACGCGCCGGTTGTATCTTCAAGGCTCATCCCAACGGATTTTGAGATAGTACCCACTTGTTCCATCGATGAGCCCAGTTTTTCCATGTTGGCCTGTGTTGCACCTGACGCTGATGCAAAAACATCTGCAACTCTTCCAGCATTTTCAAATCCAAGACCGAACTGAGACAGAGTTGACGTTACAACCCCAGTTGTCGCCGCTAAATCATATTGAGTGCCGGAAGCTAGGCTTAAAATTGGAATAAGCTGACTTGATGTAATTTTAGAAACGTCAACCCCAGCTGAAGCGAGATTATAAAGAGCGTCTGCGGCCTGAGAACTTGAAAAAGCTGTTTTTTGGCCAAGTTCTTGAGAAACAGCTGAAATATTTTCTTTTGCGGCTTTAAATGCTTCACCCGTCAGGCCCGTAACAGAAGCTGCGTTACTAATTGATTTTTCAAAATCAACAAACATGCTGGTAGCTTTTGCACCTCCAGCAACCAATCCTACACCAAGAGCTGATCCTGCAACAACTGCAGCCGTTCCGACAGTAGAAAGGGCACTTCCAACTTTACTAGTGACAGAACTCCCAAATTTGCCAACTTCTGAGGAAGCTTGTGAGAAGACCGTTGAGAGTCTACTCATGTCTCCTATAATACTTACTATAAGTTCCCCAGCTGACATTTTTAAGCACCCTTTTAACTATGTACTATTTTTCCCTGTTCGTAGTGCGCGTCTGGATAATACCTCTTAACTATATCGAGCGTAATTTCTCCGGGATCTCTTATTTTATCTTTTAATGGCTTTTCCAGACTTTCTCCATTCATGAGGGCACCATACGTGCCCCAATGAACCCGTGCTTCAGTCTTCTTTGCCTTCCAGCCTTCATTGAAATAATATATTACCTGTTTCCAGGTCATTTTTTCAAGGATGTACTCTTTAGTGGCCCATGAAAACATTAAACCAAGCTGGACGAAGATTTCTCCAATGCTTAGTTTTTTGCAGAATCACCTTTTGTTTCCTGCTCTCCCTGCGATATTCCGGCTAGATCCTGCCCCATCTTTGCTATCATGTCGATGTTTGTATTGTCAAGCAACCAATCTGCTGTGACAATTGGGTTATTTTTCGAACATATCTCAGCAATTATCTCAATTATTTTGTCCATACCATCTACTTCTGAGATCTTTTTTGACTGCATCTCATCGAGGATTCTCAGACTTTTGAGAGTATATCGAGTAGGGACAAACGTAAAATCAAGAGCTTCGCCTGCTACGTAAATGATTTTTTTAGGGGGGTCGAGAACGTCAACACCCTCAAGAACGGCATCTGTCATTTAATCAGGCACCCTGCTCATCCGTGATCTTAAAGAGCTGATCTCCTGCGGTTCTGGTGGTATCATATTCACCTTTCATCTCGATTTTCGGCTTAAGCGGTTCGTCGCCGTCGTCTGCAGGATAGCTGAAATCAAGACCACCAACAACCTTGGCTTTGTAAATATCGATCTGGAATTTCTTTCCAGCTGAATTGATGTTGGTTACTCTGACGTACCTTGCAGCGATTGTTGACAGACCACCTGAGCTCATTGTTTTGTTTGCAAGAGGAGTGTAGCTATAATCGACCAAAACTCCTTCACCTGTGCCGATCACCGTCGAAGCTGCAACCCTGGCAATGGTAGTATAACCAGCCGAGTCAACGGAAACCACATAATCTGTGTTTCGAACTGCAGCGTTTGAGCTTGCATCAGTAACCACGATCGAACCAACTTCAGACCCGTCACCGTTTTTGAAAGCAAGTTTTTTTGCAGTTGTCCCGGTTAGTGTAAGCGCTTCGTTTGTTACAGTTACTGGAGTTGCTGCTACACTCCCGGTAGAATCAAGTCCACCACGAATCAGAGCAAGTTTGGTAAGGTCCAGCTCCCACATTTCAAAGGAAAGTGAAACTGTGTGTTCCTTGTTACCTTTAGTTATAGGAGCTCCATTGTCTGCTTTTAGTTCAACGAGCGTATAGTCTTCTTTGATTGCTACTCCGGATACAAGTCCGAGATCCTGAAGATCTGCGGAACTTGTACCAACTTCGATTTTGGCTGACCCAAATCGTATCGTGTCCTCATCTTGTGCTGTCGTCTGATATGTTGGCATATTATACCTCTTATGTTCGATAGATTACCTTGAAATCATAGGGAATATGGAAAATGCCCGTTTCATCCGGGGCTAAATCATAGGGCGATATTGGAAAAATTCCTTCAATGTTAACACCGTTAACTATACCGGCGTAGCCGTTTAGGGCATTTTCAACAGCTAATTTTAGGTTTTTACATTCCATTACATCTTCAGCCCAGCAATCGACCTGCAGCCTGGCTGGCCTGGCTACTCTTTTGTATGGATCCGAAGGGAATAAATAGGAAATTGCAGGGAAAGTACATTCTAAGGGGAGCTCTAAGGGAAAGATCCTGGTTCCAACGAGGCCATAAACTGCAGGATCTGCCAGGAGAATGGACCTTATAGCCTCGTCAATGAGAGCCATTACCTATACCTCGCAAGAGCATTGGCAATATAAGCCTCTACGGTTGAATTTATCTTGTCTTTATTATTGTCAAGAGCCGGTCTAAGGTATGGCTGCGCTACCTGGTGGAATTTTCTTCCCCGTTTATCAGGTCCAGTATACCCGAATTCTACCCTCGCAGCATATTTAATATCAGTTCCTACCTGGCTTTCTGCTCTGGTAGGTGACCTCACTTTTTTAATTTCTCGAATACTGCGCCTGAGGGTTCCGGTTTTCACTACAACTCGCATCTTTGCGTCTTTCTCAACAACCGCAGCACCCTGAGAAACAGCTTTTGAGAGGATATCTTGAAGATCTTTTTCAATAATTTTGAAGGTATTCTGGAGCTCCTTTATGCCCTTGACTTCAACTTTGAAAGTGTCAGTCATACTCAGATTTTCCCCATCATAAACTCGATAAGAAACATCAGAATTCCAACAACAAGGGTAACGAGAAGCCCTGTCATTTTTGAATTGATAGTATCGATCTTTCCGTCTACTTTCTCAATGCTTTTACCAAGCTCCATCTCACCCTCCTTCCTGTCGATTTTCTCCTGCTGTATAAGTTCCTTTAGATCATTTTTTAGACAGTCGCGGTTTTTCTCACACTCCCCTCGATAAACAAGAATTTGAGGTGTGTTCTGAGGAGGCATTAATTATCCACCTATTTTTTCGTAACGACTTTTAATTGAGCTTCGATGTGGTCTATACTTCCATCTTTATTGTACAGTGTGGTAACTTTCTCTACTCTGTAAGTATGGTTGTATCCGGTCTCCGAACTGGTGACATAATCACCTTCCTGAACTACAGCGTTGTCTGGAAGGAAAACAATATCATTAGCAGTTATGTATTTTCCGGAATCAAAAATTTGAATGCCTCCGGATACACTGATAGAAGAAAACAAACAGGCATAGTGTATGCTGGAGGTAGTTGTCTGTGGAGTCCCTACTCCGTTTGTTTGGGGGATCACAGGTCCGGAGGCTGTGGCACTACCAGGGGTTTCAATGCCTTCATCGTGATCGTCGTGTATTGTTTCATTTCCGAAAGTTCCGGAAACGTTGTAAAGGATTAGATAGCCTGCAGCATTACCAGAAGCCCAGGAGCCTGAGCTTAAAACCACACTCTTAATTGTTCCTGTAGCTCCGGAAACTGACCCCGTAAGGATTTGCCCTGCAGTAAAAGCTACAGATCCGGAGGTAAAGTCCAGTCTGTGGTTCTGGGTTGCACTGAGTACCTGGCAGGAGTGTATCATTCCGGAATCAAGAGAGTTCATTGTTCACCGTCCCGTAACCCATCCTGCCTGAAGGGATGCTGAAAGAAGATCCTGTATATTTTTGAATGAAAGATTTGGCCTCGGCTTCGTAATCCTGAATGTCCTGGTCTATAGTGTTCTGCTCCTGAGCATTACCCTGCTTCTTTGAGGCTGGAAGTTCTCCGTTAGTTCTCATTTTTCGAAGAGTCAAAGCACATGCTTTACCTCGAATTGCCAGATTTACATCAGCGTTACTGTCATCAGTCGCGCCGGTAAGCCCTAGAACAATGTCATAAGCAGCATCTATGATATTTCCAATATCAGCATCTGATAGCTTCGTAAAAACCCTCGTCCGGACATCTGCAACAGAACACAACACCATAGTTCCATCTCCAGGTAACCGAGGTAACCACAGTAACCCATATTCTATTCTATTTTGTCTATAGTGATTTTGAACAGAAAATACGGTTACTAGGGTTACTGAGTTACCGAACAGAATATTTAGCTCGTGCCTAAGCTGATGATCTTACAGACACAAGGATCAGTCATGGTGGAAGTGTCCAGGTGTTTGAAACGTGGTACAAGTGCACCTACCTGCTCCATCATAATGTCGGATTTGGAACTGTTAGTCTCAAAATATACGTCATTTTCCGGAACCTGTGTCTCAATAATGTCGAAATACATTAGATTTTCCTGAGCGGCGACAGGACTAACCATCGCAGTTCCTGCAGCAAGATCCGGAACTTCAACAATCTGACCAGGCATAGTCCCGTTAGGTGCAGCAGCATTCAGGATTTTCAGAATAGCCGGAGATTCCTCTTTTCCGGTAGAGTTTTCTGAATCCATAAGTTCACCGTAATTGAAAGAAGCCATTGAAAGATTATATCCACGTGAATAAACCCCTGATAACTTCAGTTTTGAAATTGAGGATACTACAGCGGTTTTCACGTTTCCATAAGTACCAGAGTCTGCCCCAGTGACTGAATTTCCAGCAACCTGGTACATTCCTTTAATTAGGTAGTTTGTTCCTTGTGGCTTCCACCCATCGACGATGACTTTGTCTTGCTCTTTTGCAATATTTTTTGTCATGTCAGTAGAGATGTCTGCCTCAATGGTGATCTTTTTTTTCTGGTATGCAAGCCAGTCACGATGTTTGATTCTCACCGCGTCCTGCTGTACAGGTATACGGATCTGATCCTGCGCGAGGTCTATGGTATCCTCGATGTTTTTCTGGATATCATAGTTCGTGATTGCTCCGGACCGTGCAACGTATCGTAGTACATCAATCGTCAGAACGCCTAGCCCCTGATTAGAAAGCTTTTCGTTGATGGGCATTAACATCCTGCCTACTGACTGAGCAGTAAGAACCGGAGTAATCGTCGGGTCAAACTCATTCTTAAGTCTTGTAAGTAGTGGGTTTTCACCTGTCATTATCTCACTTCCTCGTAAGTACCCAGATTGGAGCTGTTGATGTAGTCGTGGTTACAGACTTTTCGGCATCTGCTATTACATCAGTGTTACCTGTGCTCTTCGTGGCTGACCCGGATTCTACTACAGATACAACCCCATTGATCGTGGCCGCGGTCAGATACCCATCTGTGGTTACTGACAGTTCCTGGCCTATCTGAATTGTTTGACTCGTGGCCAGCCTAGCCCTTATACGCTTTCCAGCCCCCCTCTCAACTGCAACCCAGTCACCTACCTTAAATGCGGTATCGATTGTCGCTGGCTTATCAGGTGACTTTTCGTAGCTGAGGAACCCAATTACTATTCCTCCTGATGTGTACTCTTTGACGTAATTGTCAGTTGTATCCATCACAACGGCAGTTCCTGGAAGGCACTTTGCTGCAGTTGCGTTTGGACCTATCTGGAAATATTCCACATCGATTCCAGGTCCCTGCTGGGTCATGTTGTCAACTGGCCTAAATCCTGGTTGTACTGCCATCTACTCAGGCCCCCTGTGAATAGGTCTTTGTATAAGGATCATAAATTGGGCTCTTTCTTCCACTACTACCGCCTCCACCTGCAGGATACTGAGGATCCGGACCGCTATCCCATCCGGCTCCAAGCTTTGTCCCAAGTTCGGAAGCAAGTTTTTCAAAGTCCGCAGCTGACATGCTGGAGAACTCATCTTCTGCAGTATCAAGATTCAGAGCTTCCTTCCTGGCAGCTACAAACTTTGCTCTGGCAGCTGCTAAGGTGTTCTTTACTTCATTTTCCTGATCATGTTTAGCAATGGCTGCAGCGATTCTCTCATCTAATTTTTCAAGAGGGAGGGAGGTTGCTTTGTCTTTTTCAAGAGAAGCTACAAGCTTTGTTTTATCTCCGAGGTCTTTCTCAAGCTTCTGGTTACTGGCTGTAAGGTCAGCAACCTGTGTTTCAAGCCCAGGTACACTTTCAGCTTTAGGCTTGAGCTCTTCAATCAGAGCGTCTTTTTCTGCGAGCTGTTTTTTCAGCTCTTCTACGGTTGGTTCGTCTGCTATGATTTCATCTCCTTTGGATTGAGAAGCAAGAATTTTGAAAGGTGAAATGGTGTGGACTTTTCGTTTTCCGTCTTTTGCGGCTGAAACTACGTTCCATTTTGCAGTTTCCCATGCAGGGTCATTAACAATTGTGATTGATTCGATAGCGATTCCGTGACCCCATCCACCAGAATCTATATCTAAGAATCCTGTAAAAATAGACCAGTTCTGTTTCCATGTTCTATCTTCGATTTTTTGAGAGGCAACTGAATCGGTGATCTCAGCCCGACACATAACATTATCCCCATCCTGCCAGGCATCAACCACATGACCGAGTTCAGAGTTAGGATCTCCGAGATAGTCACATCCATGTGGATCCATGCGGGAACATATGCGGACAACGGAAGTTTTGAGGCTTTTGATGGCGTTATCTGCTTCTGAAAATGGTACACCCCAACCATTTACGTTTATCGCGCCCAGGGGGAATGCTATCCCCTCAATTAGAATAGACATTTTATAATGTTAACGCCGTTAACAAATTTAAATATATCTATTAGTATTTTTAACTGTCTAAAAAATAGATTGATTCTAAGGCGCTGTATTGGACGATCTCATTGAAGGTGAGGGGAAAATAAGGGTAAATAAATCAATGTTTAAATTGTAAAGGTATGTGTAGACTGTTACGAAAATGAGGAGTTTTTAAAATACTGTGTATCATACCAAAGTATCGAATGTCATAAATTCCCGCAGTAAAACGAGATCAATAACCTTAATTAACAATTGTGAACGGTACTAAATAAAGCTTGTGGGTTTATAGCAGAAACAAATTATAAAAAACGTTTTTCAAAAACAGGATTACTTCTTTTTTGGATTTAATTTAGTATAAAGCGTATTCATTTCATTAATTTTTTGATTAGTTTGGAAGCTTTTCTCTCCGGCTTGCATACTATCTACAACATCCCCGCAGGCACCTAGGTACTGCTGAAATAGCTCCTTGTTATCTCCATTCTCTCTTTTAGCCCAAGACTCATACCTCATAATAATTCTATTATTTGCAGTTCTCAGGTTGTACTCGGTTGGGTTCTTGATAACAGACTGCATAAAGGGATTTACTTCTTGTTCAGCTTTGTAAGCAAATTGGTCAAAGTGTTCAAGCTCTTCGACAATCTGCTCTTCTGCAGTCCTGGACTGGTGATCTACAGCTGCAGATCCTCCAACCCCAAGAAGTATCATTGATAATATTGCTAGTGCGATTTGCTGATTTTTAGAGTAATTATTCAGGTATTTCATCCTTTACCTCATCCTTTTTCAGAGGCTTTTTTTCTACATAGATTCTTACTTCGCTGTCTACATCCTCTTTAGAAAAGCGTAGAGTAAGTACCTGGTTAGCTGGAACTGTATACACATTACCTTTGTTGGTCTTTTCTTTCCATTGGTCTATATACAGCTTATACTCTCCACTGTGCCCAGTGCTACCAGTTTCTTCTTGTCCAGATGTTATATTTTTTAAACAGTCTAGTTTTAAGGTAATTTCTCCTATTTGCACACTATTTGTCTCTTTTTGTTGAGTCCGTTGTCTTTTTTGTTTTTTATCATTTGTTATCTTGTCCGAAACTTCCATAAGAATAACTCCAATAAGTAAGATCTTGAACGAACCCTTATATTATTATAAGATATATTATATTTATTTCTTTGAATTTTAACTGCTGTTTGGGCATCATGTGATATCTCTTCCTATACATAAATAACTTATTAAAAGAAAAATAAATTTTCTTAAACTATACTACGTATAGTAGCCAGAAAAAAGGAGGTTTATTAAGCCTCCACTTCCTGTGGCGAGGGTGATATAGGGCTTAGGACCCGCCCTTCACGCTCTAAATTTTCCTTCCAGATACTTTCCAACTTGGCCCTCAGGTATTTCTCACCCTGAGGATATACGTATGCTGTGACTTCAGTTCCTTCCTTCTCCATCATTTCAGTACAAACTGAACCTATTCCTGTGAAGATTATGTGCTTAAATCCGGCCTCTCTCGCCCTCTTGAGCTTTCCATTCCAAGCCTCTATACTATTATGAGTTCCTGGCATTTCATACTCAAGACAGCCTCCGCGCCATGTGATATCGGGTCCATTGTTGTGATGTATCACAACGTCCTGGAAACCGTGCATGCGCATCCAGCCTGTGATGATGCAAACGATGACGAAATGTTTAACACTTTCAGGCCCAACAAGATCCTGATATTTTTCACCATCGGCGCGGGTGCCCTCTATTTTCTTCACCTGGTCCTCTCTTATGTAGGCAGCATATTTCCCTCCCCTACTCAGTGGATTTTCAGGGTTGGAATATTCATACCCAGGATAACTACCGCGAGGTTTGCTTACAAGCCAGTCTGTGACGAAGAAATGCTCTTTATCGTAGATAGGTCTGACAGCTTCTTCGACTGCAAATCCACGCTCGTCTGCCGTCAAACTTTCTATTCCATCGGATCCTGCAGCCCTCTGACTTGCTAGAAGTGCTTTGTCAAGCTTTTCGTCGAGTCTGACGACGAATTTAGTTGCATGGCCGTTCCGGAAGCATGTCCCGTAACCTGACCCCTGTTGCAAAAGATCTAATCGGTATTTTTCATCAATATTAAACGGATCGCAATATAGGTGTATATTTTGAGGCGTTAAGTTATTCATTATTATTAAGTTGCTAATGTTTGCATTGACCATATTCACAAAATTTTCTTTCATTACAGGGTGCTGAGTTCCGAGGACACCTGAGACTCCTGGAGCTCTTCCTTTGCTCATGCATTTATCGATATACGGTATCGATTCCTCAGCCTGGATGATCGAGCTGATTTCATCTATTATTATGTATGTCTGTGGCCTGTCCTCGACCTCATCATTTGAATAGTATGCCGTATTCAATGCACCGAAGATTTGTATCATAATCGCGCTTTGGAGACTGTCTGGAACACCACTTACATCATAAAGTTTCAATTTGTTGTCGAACTGCATATGTTCTTTTGAATTAGCCCACCACCAGTATGTGCCTCCTTCCATCGCTTTTACCATTCTGTGATACAGTGAAAGGACAGACTGGTCGTTGAAGTAATCAGATTCTTTTCTTTTTACTTCTTCTTTCATATACAGTCGCCAGTCATGAATGGAAGGCCAATCAAGAGCTCCTGGTTGATCCCACAACTCCACGTTATCGGGATCTCCGTTTGGCTTAAGGATATGGCGACTAATATACAACCCAATAAGAGTAGCTACCAAAAAGCCCTCTTGCCTTTCAGATAGTTTTCCTACCCACGTTTTTACAATGGCTTCAACCGTGTCTATCCAATTGTCTTTTGCCTTTCTGTATGTAGCATACCGTGTGCCCATCATCGTTCTGTCATACGGGATGATTAAAGGCGCTGGGTTGATTCCATCCGGGCCAAATATAGCAATTGCTCCACCATATTCTCTCACGAAATTACGGAAGTCAGTGCCCTTTTTGGTTTCTTCCTTTGGCTCTATCATTGCAACGTTATGGCCCAATGCACGAGCACTGGCAGCTACTTTACACATTAATGTTGTTTTTCCGGATCCTGGAGGACCAAGAATAAAAACTCCTTCCGGATCTTCGAGGGTGGCGCAAATCTGGCACGGGCGAAGCGTATCAAGCTCATCAAACCATACTGGACCTTTACCTGAAAATGCAGAGAGAGTGTCTCTTAATGGAGACATTGAAGCGATTGTGCGCCCGTTGACTGGCTGGAAGAATTTGATAGGAACTACGTTGATAGGTAGGGCTAGTTGTATTGCACTCCATTGTGCAAATCTAGGCACAATTGATCTAATACCACCCTCGAGCAGCACATCCTTTAATTTTGTGATAGTGTCTTTTACGATGTTTTTGTCTGGAGATAGGACCACACATACCATGGCAAATAACGCATAACTATCCATTCCATTCAATGTAACGTTGGTGTGTGCATCCAGCTTCTTTTCTTCATTTTTATTTACAGCTGCATTTACAGGCTTCACCCGTCTTTTACGAATTTGAGCATTTACCCTACTGACAGTGTTCTGGGCAGCTTTTAGCAAGGTGTGTTTTGTCGATTCCTTCAGCCCTATCACATTGTGAGAAAGAATTACATTTGCTTCATCGACACTGCAGAGATTGACGACCCTATCTATGGTTGCCAGGTCGTAATTCTCTGAATACTCTTTAAGCATCGGATTGTACTTTTCTTTCACGCCGATTAATAAGGCCTGGGCGTGCACTTCCTGGTTGAAAATTGTAAACAGGCCTGCGTCGGGTCCTTTCGTCGGAGAGTCTACATCTTCTATTGCCATTAAGTATGAAATTTCACGGTCAAGCAGCCCTTCAAGCTCATCATGTTCTTTTGCTGCTTTCTTTATAGCTCGACGTTTTGCCCTACTTATCAAGCGTTCTTTAATTCCCAAATTTACCACCCTTCCCAAGCAGATCCCCACGAACAAACATTTTGCAGGTTAGAGCGCCTTTTATTAACAAAGATAGTATATACGGATCTGTAATAAGCTCGGTTTTGATCCCCTTGACATTTATCGAGGCTTCGTACCCTGCCCTCATATCTCTCATATTTTGTAATGCCGTTTCTTTTCGAAGAGTAAAAGGTAATCCGAAAAGTATTAGATAAATTGGCTCTTTCGTGCTCTCTTGCCCTCTATACATTTCAAGAATTGAGTAAAGGGCCTGTTCTGAAAATTTATCGATGTTGGGTTTTTTGAGTTTATCCTTCATTTCCTGCAGGACCTTAGTTGCCGTATTTCCAGTAATCATCACTGTGTTTTTGTAGTGGCCTGCTTTGAATGTTTTATCCGAAGCATACATGTTTTCAATAATCACCTGGTGATCTGTCATAGTATAATCGGGTTTGGCAGTCACCACGTAACACCAATTTCCCTTGTAAGGATGACCTCTGATTGCCCAGAATCCATCTTTAGCTTTGTTTACAAGAGTGCGGTACAGCCCGCTTTCAGGATCATATCCCACAAACCCAGTAATTCTTTGTACTTCAGCTTCGGTGACCCTGTCATCGAAGATAGAGAATTTGTCAATAAATTTCCTGACCCGTTTATTGAAAAGCATACGCCCTATTGTATTATCCAATCGCTGTGGGTGTCCTGCAAACCATAACCATAAAGTAAATACTACTATCATAAGTAAGGCAGCAGTGAATGAAACTGCATTAAATATAAAAAATTGAAAAATAATCTTTCTTCCAAATGTGAAAAAAATAGTCATCCCAAGTGCTGCATCTACCATACCCATTATAGCGAACAATGTTGACCATTTCATAGTCGTAGTGCCACCAAACATGTTTAGCGCACTTGATAAGACATGTGGCTGATACCTGACAGGTCTCATCTTCTCAATAGGTGCTAGATTTTTTGTTGCCATCAGTACCCCTCGACTATTTGATCTATAAAACGTTGTGAAGATGCCCATTTAATAATTCTATAAGCAATGAAAATATTCAGAACCCCTCCGAATATCATGCCTACAGTGACGTATGTTGGATCTGAATAATGTAAATAAAGCCCTATGCCTACTGATAAGGATCCAGTGTTAATCACATCAATAAAGTTACAAAGTAAGAACATACCCCATAAGATCACATTAATCGTAACGAACCCTCTAATATTCCCTAGGAAGAGTATAATAAGTGAAATTATGCCCAAAATCAATATAGCTGCAGCGAAAATGTGGATACCATACACTCCGAATTTTGACTCAAAAGCGTTGCTGAATGACGCTAAACCTTCAAGTAATCTGATAGGTATAGAGTCGGCATATAAAGCCGGTAACACGACTTCATGTGGAGTGATAGCAGAAATAGCAAGATTTCTAAGCCCCGTAATTAAGAAAACAGTTGTAATTGAAATACACCAATACGTTAATGCAGTTTTACAGACAAATTTCTGCATTTCATTATCGTATGGCCTTTCTTCCCCCGTCAAATATTCCATTGCCTCTACGAAAGGATACTCTGCGTTGTTGTAGATCAGTAGCATTAAGTAGGATCCAGGGATAAGAAGTATAGCGATACATAGGTAAAATGCACCGGTATATAGAATTGATTTTTTAACAAAAACCGGTTCAAATGGATTGATCGCTACATTTCTTATTTTATAAGTGACTAACTCATCTCCGTTTTTATCCGTGTCTGTTTCCGTCTCAAATATCGTGACGGATCCTTCAAACAGTTGATCTATAATACCATTGATTACAGAATATTGTGCATTCTCATACGCAGTTTCTAAACTTTTTAATAAACCCCCTTCCCCATCCCCATTATTACCATTTACGTTTTTCTTTGTGTCTTCGTCTTCCTGCTCTTCATCCTCGATTACTTCTTCGTCTTCTTCGTCGTCTTCCTCGAGTTGTTTTTTCAGAGCAGCCTGGTATTCAAGATTATTATTACTCCCGTCAGCGTCTTTTATTTTACCATTTTTTGAATCTACGACCTTGATGCCTTTGCTGTCTTTGCTGGCAGTTGTTTCTGCAATCGCCGTACCGGTGAGGAAAATCAATAAAAGAAGAAGTGCGAAATACGCACATAATTTTTTCATAAGTATTTCCTCATATAATCAAAGTCATTCCAAAGCAGACCACACACATAAAAAAGGCTACTGTACCAATACCTTTCACAAATTTAGTAGTCTTTTTTGTTTCATTATCTACAGTCGCCATCGCTTCATCGGGGTCGTTGTTTGTTAACAACGCGAATACCATAATCAATATGCTCTTGAGGAACGCGAGTATAGAGCCTGAAAAACAACTCAATCCTAAAACTGCAAATAATAAACAGAATATTTGAAAAAAGGTGTCACTGACCATTGCCACCTTTAGCCAATTAGATGGTTTAAATGGTTCCCAGAAATCCCTTTCCTTAATATCATAGCCAAGGATTTTATCATTAGTAAATATTTCATTGCTTTTTATGGGACCGTCGTCGTTGCTGCTACTCCCTGAGTTACTGTTCGAGTCAGAATTTGTATCCTCTTCATCATCTGCCTCATCGCCAGTCAGTTCATCAGAACGCACAATGTCGTATGTTTTCTTTGGTTCTTGGTCGGTTCGTCCTGCTTCCGCTGTTAATATGATACAGCTAAAAAGCATGAGCAGTGAAAAAACAGCTCCAATTATTCTTAACAATTTTCGATTCATATTTAACCTTCTAAAAATTATACGTTTTGTATATACTTCATAATGTTTACAAAGTATATAAAGAGAGTGGACTATAATTAAAAAATTGGTATTTTTGTTTACAAATTATATAAAGAGAGATAAGTTAAAAGATTAAAAAAAAGAACAATATTGATTAATCAATATCGTTTTACATTAATATCTCAAAAATACAGTAAGCAAAAATATACCTATAAAAATCTCAAAGAAAATCCCGATCATAATTGGATTTATTGTAATTGGCTCAACCTTTACTGTGGTTGCTTCAATTATTGGTTGGAAGGTGTCCTTTGGAGTAACACAGGTGATGGTGATATCTTGCAGATCGATTTTACCAGGAAGCTCTAAATCATCACCTGTATGATCTAATTCGCCACTCCATATCGAAGTCTCTGTAAAGACAACTCCATGTGAAGTTTTCTCCCCTAGCATTAGGGTATGTGTAGCTGTTTTTCCATCGACTTCATATACTACCTCAGAAACTCCCCTTAGTTTATCATCTGAGAATTTTACGAAAGTAGTCGTGTTGTTACCCATTACACGATATTCAACTTCGCATAGTGCCTTGGTCGGGCTTTCTTCGATTCCATCTGGCAGTATAACATTTTCATCTTCATCTACTTGAGTGCAAATCCTCTCAGAAAGAACATCAAGAAAATTATCAAATTCAAACTCCTGAGCTTCTTCATCTGTGATTGGATCCTCGTTATCATAGACTCCACCTGGATTATAATCTAAACTAGTTGGTGGCATACCATCACAAGACCAGGCCTCTTCATCTTCGTCCCAGGTATACCCAGATGGTGTTTTGTTCTTTTTTGGATCGAATGAGATATCGGAGCTGGACTTGTGGCAGCCTTCGACATCATTGCCTGTGTTATCCCAAAAACAGTTGTCCTCACTGGTTATTGATTGAGGACCTATCTCGCATCTAATTCCATTACCGCCTCTGCTATCAGATCTGCCTACCTGAATATTTGTGAAAATATTTTCCGAAATGTCAGAATGTGCTTCGGTCCCCCACGCTTTGTTATAAGCATAATATAGGATCCCGGCACGATAACAAGAATCAAAAACGTTGTTCGAAATTTTCAAGTTGTCATATCCACTAATTACCATGCCTCCGACCCAGTAGATACCCCGATCAGTGCCAGCATTCATGATAACATTGTGATGAATATTTGCGCTCTGCTTCCCTGTTTTTGTTTTACCGACGACCCAGAAACCCGGGCCATAAGAAGAATATATTGTATTATAACAGACCTCGATATCGTGCATTTCCCCTTTATCATTTTGGATCTGGATCCCTGGCCCTGCAGGACCTCCTCCCTCTGGAACTACTATTGTATTTGAATGAAATAACACTCCTGAGCAGTCCATCACCCTTAATGCAGAGTTGGCCATCGGCTCGATGTAATTATTATACGCTATGAGCTTCTCGGATTGAGTCCCATAGAAGGTATCGTGTCCACATCCAGTAGCATAATTATCATGAAAAGATATGTTCTCGCAGTACCAGAAACGGAAATAATCACCCAGGCTATCAGAGAACCTGTTGTAAGCTACTTCCACGTTTTTGAAATGTTTTCCACCTATTGCATTATCATACCCCTGCCCCTTTTTCTTGCCTTTTTCTTTTCCGCTGTGGCCATTCCAATACGGAACTGTAGGCCTGTTTTCAGAATTCCCCAGGATATCCAAATATAGAAATTTTGTATTATCCGAAGCTTCAAAAACCGGGACCTGTTTCCCCAGCTTGAGATCCGGACCCCATTCAATAATAGTGAGCCATTTTCCGGACTTACTCATAGTCCCTTGAATTGTCGTACCTTCTGGGACTTTGATCGATTCCTTGCAGTTTAGGATGTATGTCCCTGCAGGAACTGTGTATACACCTCCGGCATTCTCTTTTAGCCCTTGTATTATGTCGTTTTCATCACCTACTTCATCACCTGCTATAGCGGGACATGTGAGTAAGAATATTGTTAGTAATATAATTGCCGAACTTTTCAAATGCATAAAGTATATATCACTGTATTACATTATAAAGTTTACACATTATTTAAACCTAAAGCTTATGGTATTTAAACTATTTTTAGTGTAAGTTTAAGGTATATAAATAATGTAAACATTGTGAGGTGATTTAATTACGAAATCTATATTAAAAATTGGTAGCATAATGCTGATTTTTGCTATGTTTGCTGTTGTGTTTTCAACAACTGCTGCTGCTGAGACTGCAAATAAAGACCTTCCTGATTCTCTTGACGTGACAAAATTCCTTGATAAGTATAAAGGAGAAAGTAATTACATCGAAATAGTAACCGAAACTGCAGAAGAAGATCACCCTGCCTGGAAATGGGATGTTTTAGAATGCAATGGAGATGATTTCGTTGTTTTCTACTCAAATTCGGACAATGATAAGGGATACAATGCTGAATATCGTGATGTAGATGGGGAGATTAGTGTCCCTGTATGTGGCAATGGATGCACTGTGAAGGATAAATATAAAGGAGAAAACGATGAGGAAAATGAAGTAGAGGAGGATGAAGAAACAGAGGAAGTAGAGGATACTGAAGATTCTGGACATGCTTATGAAGATCTGGTGAATTGCCTTGATGCATATACTGGAAAGGTAACTTGTTCCAGTAGATCGTGTGCCAATAACATGTGCGATTATTTAAAAGATAATGGGTGGGATGCTGAAGTAGTAAAAAAAGCATACAAAAGCGTTGCATCTGGTCAAACGCGTTTTTGCATAGATGTTGATACCGAGGATGAAGGATTAATGTCCATCGTGCTTGGTTAATTTTTACCATCTTTCTTTTTTTGGAGAGATTACAATGGCAAGATTTGGTTATTGGATCTGGAGAAAAATTATATTTTTAACAATTTTTATATTGTGGGGATTGGTTGCGTATTTCGCAGGCTTAATGCAACTCAAACCGTGGTGATTTTGTGACAAAAAGTACCGAGAATTTTCTATTAGGGTTATGTATTTTTCTAAGTATTGTGGCTGGGGTTGCAGCTGCTACACCTGCAAGATATTTCTGAAAGGTGGTTTTGACATGAATGTTGGAAGACATGAGCATAATACCTTAGAAATTTACAGTGCACTTGCAACCTTTGCACTATGTCTTGAAGTGGTTAGCGGCCTATTTATTTTTTAGGGGATGGGATGATTACCGGATTCGAATATTTACACATAAAAATGATTGAAAATTGGGAATATTATTTTGAATATATATACAAAATGAGCGGGAAAATCTGAAAGGGGAAAATGAATCATGGCTACTGAAATCTTAAAAAATTCTAAACTGATTGTGGAATTAATTAATCCTGAACCTGAGCTCGTAAACGAAGTTCAGGTTATGCTCGATAGCGGAAGACCCAAAGAAGATATAATACGAAAACTGAAGCAAGCCCTGTGTTATTTTGAGTGGAGTATAAGGCATACGTTGTCAGGAGTAAATGTATGAGTATTTGGATTGTGAGGTGTCCATTTTGTATAATAGGAAAGGACTGTGATCCACTGCATAGAGGGTATGTTTTAACAAGAGACGTGGATAAGGCAGCATGTTTGAGGAAAATATGGATTATTTAAACCACGTTAAATTCAATATTAGTTTAATTTTTCTTGCCTCGATCTACGCTGCATATACTAACTTTCTAAACTTTCATTCTTTTTTAAAACTTTGGGCTGGAGTTGTTCCCTATACTTTTTTGATAACCTGTGACCTTGATTCATCTACAAGCTTGGTTACTAAACTATGGGGACCTTTTAAATTTATCTGGAGGCCGTTTGTGGATGCAGGGCATAGGGAAATACTCCACTCTATTGGTTGGGGCCCGTTTATCTTGATAACTCCAGTTTGGTTAATACTACGCTTTAAATTTGGAATTGATGTTTGGGAAGAGAGTATAATAGGTGCAGTATTAGCTCTTTGGGGGCACATACTTGCAGATAAGATTTATTCTAATATTCTAGAAATTAAGAAGATAAAAATCGTGAAATGGGTAAGGAGGGTTTTTTGAATATGTCAATCCTGGGATATATTATTGTATTTTGTGTTGTCGAAGTACTTGCACTATGGGTTGTTGATAAAGTTGAAGGTGGGTTTAAATTTAGAGGGAAGTGGTATTTTAAATGAAAGTAAAAGAACTTATCCGCGAACTCTATAAATGTAATCTCGAAGACGATGTATTAATAATTTCATCCGAATCGGGATCTTTTAACATTGTAGATGTGTTTGAGGAAGATAATACTATATATGTTAAAGGTGAGTGAAAAATAGAATGGTTATGTGTGAAAAATGTGGGTTTTTTATACCAGTTGATAATAAAAAAGGAACATGTAATAATCAAAACTCTGTTTTTTTTGAGTCAAAAGTTTCTAAATTCGGAAGATGCTGGAAAGGCGCATCTAAATAATAGATAGAGTGTTGTGGTGAATATACATGCCAGAATATGATGAAAGTGGGTTAACTAAAGCCGAAACTTCTGCTTCTCTAACACATCCAAAAGTGAATCTGGGGTGTTTGGCCGAATCTATTGAAAAACTAAAACCTATCAAGATTTACGTATGGAAAAAAGCAGAAGTCTATAAGGATAATCCTGATAAAGCTCCTGTGTGGTTGGCAGACGAGTTTAATATAATGTGGATAAAGTACTCCGAATATATCCCTGAAGGTAAGGAAGGGATATTGCCTTATTTAGAACCCTATGAAATTCCAGAGGAGGGGAAAATGTACGATGAAGTTATCCTATTGAAACATAAGGATCTGGGAGAAGAAGTCCTGGATATAGACTTGACAGGAAGAGCTTTATTAAGAAATTTCATTCCGGACTAATCGCGTTTTCGTTTTAATTTCTTCTTACTTTTTTTCTTTTAAAAACTGTATCAGAAAACATATAAAAAATCACCTATGTGTTTCTTACTATTTTTTTACAGTTAGGTGGATCCTGGTAGAAGAGAACACGTATACATGTGATTTTACTAGTTTTCGTGTTTACACCAATAACTATATATACAATTGGTGTGTAGTATATTATAGACAAAGAAAAACGATAACAAAATAAGGAGATAACCAAAATGAACGCTAAACAACTGATCGAACAAGTAAACGAATGTGCAAAGAACAGCTGGCAGAACAGCGACCTCTGGAAAGAATCGCAGGAAATGCTTGAAAAAATAGCTGAACACTTTGAAAACTGCGAAGAATGCAGGAAAGAATTCGATGCCCTGGAATATCCTGAAGAAACATTAATTGAATTTGAGGATAGACTGGCAAGAACCGAAATCACAGACTGGATCTGTGATTTTGAAGATGATGTTAATGCAGATGATTTGGATACCTCAGAAATTGTAATGGAGGCACTGACTGAAATTGCAAAACAAGACAAAACGTCGGTTAAAAAACTTTGGGAAAATGGATATACAAAAATCCATAACGCAGATGAAGTTTCAGAAATTGTGGTAAAATACATCAGAGAGAACGTCAAACCAGAAGAAATTGAAGAATATTATAACTGGGGAATTGAGAAAGTTTGGATGGAGTAAGAAAACTCCAAACTTCCTTTATTGAGGGTTCTATGAAAAAATATAAAATCCGTTTCCTCTCTGAAAACCATGGAGAGGAAAACGTAACTGCAGAATTCGAGGTAACAGTGCATCAGTACATGAAATTTTTAGGGCAGGTAAAAAAGTTGAAGGGGATGAGGTGATGTCTTCAAAACTTACTTTTTCCGGAATAAAATCAAGGACCATAAAAACGGAGATAAGCGTAACTGAAAAAAAATACGGAAGGCTTCACGCAGGGACCACGATTTCAAAGATGGCTCAAGAGCTGATCCTCGATGTGCTACTCCTGAGCAAAGAGCATACGTTGATAGCTGATAAGCAGATTGAAATTGACGAGGCTTACCTGAAGGACAGGAAGACTTTCAGGAGGGAGGACATATCAGATGTTGACATTTCGAAAGGAAGGGCAGCAGTTGGAACTGATTTTTTTAAACTGTTTAAAGATGGGGACGTAATAGAAGTCATTTTGCACGAGTAATAACTTCAATGAACCTTTTAAGGGATGAGTTACTATATTTTTTCCTATTTTTTCCTTTATGTGATTTTACTAGTTTTCGATTGGATAATTACATAACAGTTGCATACTGGATGATTGGGTGAAATTTTGCAGAAAATTTTTAAGTTGAAATTCCTACCCCTAACTTTATTAACCGCTTTTCTACATCTTCGTCCAGGATGTATTGAGGAATTGACCATTTCTCTTTGAAAGTGTCTATATTTTTGAAAGTGTTTTTTACAAGTTCTTTATCCAATCCTTCTTCGATGGGGTTTAAATTTTGACCCACTTGCTGAGAAAAGTCTCTGTTCTCGTACCGTAAGCTATCAGGTATCTCTGTATTATTCGCTATCGGGAGAATGGTTGTCCTGCAATGATGGTGAAAAGGGCATCTATAAAGTTTTGCTTCTGGTGAATCTACTCGAAAAACAGTTCCATGCATGAGCCTGCACTGCATAGAGGTTTTTTCGTCAATGGTTGCGTATATTTGATACTCTTCTATTCCAGATTCTTTATATCTGTAGTATGATGTGTTTGTCGCTACATCTGCGCTGAATGTACGGGCCCACCTTACAGCTCTGTACTTCTCTCCTCCCCAGAGA
>Ga0074193_1001199_pt1 | contig 33957 bp, 35 predicted proteins | sample EPASupsiteHSE605_FD_64523 | JGI IMG/M metagenome (GOLD analysis project Ga0074193, IMG submission 64523) | Bioremediated contaminated groundwater from EPA Superfund site, New Mexico - Sample HSE6-05 | ecosystem: Environmental > Aquatic > Deep subsurface > Groundwater > Contaminated ... | reverse complement strand
AATATTCTCTTCTGTAAGTATATTATTCATAAAACTTAACCTCCGCTAAAATACATAATATTAATATTATATATCTATATTTGTAGCTTTACTATAATTTAATGAGGCAAAATTATTTTTATAAAGTACATAAAACATATTGACTTTGTATGATAAGGGGAATATAATACAACGTATATATTATTATTCATATCGAAATAGTATGAAATATATAATAGGGGGGATAATTATGAATAGAAAGAAGATAATGGCATTAGGATTGATATTTGTTTTAACTGTAGGGGTTGTAACAGGTTGTGGGAAAGGTAAGACTGTATCAAGCAATAACAAAGTAGAAATTACAAACGTATCTTATGATCCAACAAGAGAATTATATGAATCATATAACAAAGAGTTCGCAAAATATTGGAAAGATAAAACAGAACAGGATGTAACCATTACACAATCACATGGTGGTTCTGGAAAGCAAGCACGTTCTGTAATCGAAGGAAATGAAGCAGACGTTGTAACTCTTGCACTTGCACATGATATTACTGCAATTGAAAATGCTGGGTTAATCGATAAAGGATGGATTAGTGAATTTGATAAAAATAGTTCACCTTATACTTCTACTATTGTATTTTTAGTTCGTAAAGGAAATCCAAAGAATATCAAGGATTGGGAAGACTTAGTGAAGAATGGTGTAAATGTTATTACGCCAAATCCAAAAACTTCAGGAGGAGCTCGCTGGAATTTCCTTGCAGCTTGGGCTTATGCAGATAAGAAATATAGTGGAGACAAAGAAAAGACTAAACAATTTGTTAGTGATTTATATAAGAATGTATCAATACTGGATTCTGGTGCTAGAGCTTCAACAACAACCTTTGTAGAAAATGGTCAAGGTGATGTTCTGATCGCATGGGAAAACGAGGCTTATCTTTCCGTTAAAGAACATAAGGATCAATATGAAATTATTACTCCAAGCATTAGTGTCTTAGCAGAACCATCAGTAGCTGTAGTAGATAAAACTGTTAAGAAAAGAGGCACTGAAGAGGTTGCTAAAGCTTACATCCAATATCTATATTCTGATGTAGGGCAAAAAATTGCTGGAGATAATTATTACAGACCTTCTAATAAGGAAATCTTGCAGAAATATTCAAATGTTTTTAATTTGAATATTAAGATGGTAACAATTGACGACTTTGGCGGATGGGATAAAGCAAATAAGGATTTCTTCCAAGATGGAGCAATATTTGATCAGATATATATAAATAAATCAAAATAATAGGTATTGAAAGATACTTTTGGGGATACATAACTTTATCGTTTGTATCCCTATTGAATATAAAAAGCGGAAGGGAATTGTTTCAATGGAGAAAAATAAAATTAAAAATAAAAAAAAGCGGGGCAAAAGGGTAATTCCTGGTTTTGGAATATCCATAGGAACAACACTTACGTTATTAAGTTTAATTGTACTAATTCCAATGGCGTCCATAGTAATTCTTTCTTCAGGGCTTAGCCTCCATGAATTTTGGCAGATAGTTACTGTAAAAGAGGTTATTGCAGCATATAAAGTAAGTTTTTCATCTGCTTTTATAGCCGCTTTAATCAATTGCTTATTTGGAATTATCTTAGCTTGGGTTCTGGTGAGATACGAGTTTCCTGGGAAAAGAATTTTAGATGGATTGATTGAACTTCCCTTTGCACTCCCAACAGCTGTTGCGGGTATTGCCTTAACCGCACTGTATTCAGACAAAGGATGGATTGGAAGTATATTTGCAAAAGCTGGAATCAAAATTGCTTATACCAAACTAGGAATCATCCTTGCTATGGTATTTATAGGGATTCCATTTGTAGTACGGGCTATACAGCCTGTATTAGAAAAATTGGATGGACAATATGAAGAGGCAGCAGCTATGCTTGGTGCAAGCGGTAGACGTACATTTTTTAAAGTTATATTTCCTGAGATATTTCCAGCTATGCTTACTGGGTTTGGATTAGCACTTGCAAGAGGTATAGGAGAATATGGAAGTGTAGTATTCATTGCAGGAAATATTCCATATGAAACTCAGATTGCTCCACTCCTTATTATGACAAAACTAGAGCAATTTAAATACACAGATGCAACGGCTATTGCACTTGTTATGTTAATAGCATCATTTATTATATTGCTATTAATTAATATTATACAAGCATATGCAAATAAGATTACAAGCAATTAATAGGAGGTTTATATGAGTAAATCAGATTATAGAAATGGACAGGTAAATAAAAAAATTAATACTACAAAAGCCATATTAATTGCCGTAAGTATCATATTTATCCTTGTTATGCTAGTAATGCCAATGATTGCTGTAATCACATATGCATTACAAAATGGAATTGAAGCATATTTAAAGGCTGTGAAGGATCAGTATACCATAAAAGCACTACAACTTACAGTAATAGCTACCGTATCTGCAGTTGTGATAAATACTATTTTTGGATTGTTTGCTGCTTGGACTGTTACAAAATTTGAATTTCGTGGGAAGCAGCTATTGACTACTTTAATAGATATTCCTTTTGCAATATCTCCTGTTATTGCTGGTTTAATATTTATTTTGACCTTTGGAAGAATCGGATGGGCTTATGATTTTTTACAGGCTAATGATATAAAAATAGTTTTTGCTGTTCCTGGAATAATTTTAGCTACCATTTTCGTTACTTTCCCTTTTGTATCAAGAGAAATAATACCTGTTCTTAATGCACAAGGAAAAGATGAAGAAGAAGCAGCAGCTCTAATGGGAGCTAATGGTTTTAAAATATTTACAAAGATTACTTTACCTCATATTAAGTGGGCATTGCTTTATGGAGTCGTATTATGTACAGCGAGAGCAATGGGTGAGTTTGGTGCAGTATCTGTTCTTTCTGGACACTTAAGAGGAAAGACCAATACACTTCCTCTTCACGTTGAAATACTTTATAACGAATTCAAGCTAACAGATGCTTTTGCAGTATCTTCAATTTTAGTGATTTTGGCAGTGATTATACTGATTATAAGAAATATCATAGAACATAAGGCAAAAAAGGCTGGTGAATGCTAATGTATGTACAACTAAAGAATATTAATAAGGCATTTGGAAATTTTAAAGCATCCAATGATGTAAGCTTTGGAATAGAAAAAGGCAAGTTAATTGGACTTTTAGGACCAAGTGGCAGCGGAAAAACAACAATTCTTCGTATGATTGCCGGTCTTGAGTATCCGGATTCAGGAGATATTTATATAGATGGTGTCCGTGTAAATGACGTTCCTCCGAGCAAAAGAGGAATTGGATTTGTATTTCAAAACTATGCATTATTTAGGTACATGAATGTGTTTGATAATGTAGCATTTGGACTTAATGTTCAAAAGAAAAACAAAAAAGAGATAAAAGAAAGAGTCTTAGAGCTTATTAAACTAGTTGGATTAGAAGGGCTAGAAAATAGATATCCAAGCCAGCTTTCAGGAGGACAAAGGCAAAGGGTTGCATTTGCTAGAGCTATTGCACCAAATCCACAGCTGTTGTTACTGGATGAGCCCTTTGCTGCTATTGATGCTAAGGTTAGACACGAGCTGAGAAGTTGGCTTAAGGATATGATTAATAAACTTGGTGTTACAAGTATATTTGTTACACATGATCAGGATGAAGCAATTGAAGTTGCAGATGAAATAATTATTACTAACCATGGAACTATTGAGCAGAAGGGTTCTCCTTTAGAAATATACAAAAATCCATCCACACCTTTTGTTGCTCAGTTTATAGGGGAGTCTACAGTTATTGAGGACTATCACAAACTCAAAGGCTTTGACCAACTGCACAATATCAAAAAAGCTGTCATTCGTCCTGAATTTATTAATATTACTAAGATAAATGAAATAAAACAATATATGAGTGCAGCGGAAGAAGGAGTTATTGAAAAAATATCTTTTAGAGGGAGCTACTTAGAAGTGAAAGTTAATGTAAAGGGGATAATTTTAACCGTTACTAGGTCTCTTGAAGATAAAATTGTTAAAGTTGGTGAAAGAGTAAATGTTCTAATCTATCGTCTATACGTATTTGATGATAAGAATGCCTATTTACTTGAAAACCCTGCTCTGGAAGATAACAACTCAGTATTTATCTAGTAAATATTTACTTAAAGGAAGGGGTACAAATGAAAAAAGAAATACAAGTAAAGCAACTAAAAACTGATGTATTAATTATTGGTGGCGGTACAGCTGGATGCTATGCTGCATTAACTATTAGAGAACATTCAAATGCATCAGTATTAATTCTTGAAAAAGCTAATATAAAAAGAAGCGGTTGTCTAGCAGCAGGAGTAAATGCAATTAATGCATATATTGTAGAAGGCAGAACCCCTGAAGACTATGTGGATTATGCAAAAAAGGATGCGGACGAAATTGTAAGAGAAGACTTACTTCTTACCATGTCCCAGGGATTAAATAGGGTAACAAAAAGGTTAGAAGAATTAGGACTTGTAATTTTGAAAAATGAAAATGGTCAGTATGTAGCTAGAGGAAATAGAAATATTAAAATTAATGGAGAAAATATAAAACCTATTCTAGCAAATGCAGTGAAAAAACTTTCTAATGTTACAGTTATGAATCATGTAAATGTTACTGATTATATTGTAAAGGATAATGAGATATTAGGAGCATTTGCAATGGGTATAGAAGAAGAAATTATTTATGAAATTAGAGCAAAAAAGGTCATTTGTGCCACTGGTGGCGCAGCAGGATTGTACAAACCTAATAATCCTGGATTTTCAAGACATAAGATGTGGTATCCACCTTTTAACACTGGAGCAGGGTATGCTATGGGAATCCGTGCAGGTGCGGAAATGACTACCTTTGAAATGAGATTTATTGCATTACGATGTAAAGACACCATAGCACCTACAGGAACCATTGCACAAGGAGTAGGCGCAAAGCAAGTTAATTCCAAAGGAGAGGTTTATGAGACTAAATACGGTCTTACAACTTCTGAAAGGGTCTATGGTACCGTAAAGGAAAATCAAGAAGGCAGAGGGCCATGCTACCTAAGAACAGAAGGTATTAGTTCATCTCAGGATGAAGAATTGAAAAAAGCATATTTAAACATGGCACCAAGTCAAACTCTTAAATGGGTAGAGGGAGGCAAAAATCCTAGTGAGCAGAATGTAGAAATTGAAGGTACGGAACCTTATATAGTCGGTGGTCATACTGCCAGTGGATATTGGGTTGATACTAGACGAAAAACCACAATTAAAGGTCTTTTTGCTGCTGGTGATGTGGCTGGCGGTTGCCCTCAAAAATATGTTACAGGGGCATTAGTAGAAGGGGAAATTGCAGCAAAAGCTGCCATCGAAGAAATTGAAAATGATAAAAGCAATTCTGCTGCCTTATCAAAGGAAGAGGAAGATTTATTAATTAAATTAAAAAAACAAGAGGTAGAAAATATATTGAATTTTGAAAAGCCTGTATTTTCTATTGAAGAATTAGAGGAAGCTATGCAGAAGATAATGGATGCTTATGCAGGCGGAATTGGAAGCAATTATCAGTTCAATGAAAAACAGCTTGCATTAGCTGATGAAAAAATTAAACATATTATGGAGCTAAGTAATAAGCTTCATGCAAATGACATGCATGAACTTATGTTTGTATATGAATTAAAGGAAAGACTAACAGTTTGTAAAGCAGTGATTGCTCATTTAAGGGCGAGAAAAGAAACCAGATGGCATAGTTTTGCAGAAAATTTGGACTATCCAAAGAAAAGTGATAAATGGCTTAAATATGTTAATTCAAAGCTTATAGATGGAGAGCTTACTATTTTGTACAGAGATTTAGTAGGAAGAGGTGAAAACTATGAGCATAAAAATTAACAAAGAAAAATGCATAGGATGTAGAAGATGCCTATCTGTCTGTCCTGGCAGTCTCATAAAGTTAGATGAAGATGGAAAAGCCTATATGAAGTACCCAAAAGACTGTTGGGGATGCTGTTCCTGTATTAAAGAATGTAAGGAGTGTGCAATCTTATTCTATTTAGGAGCAGATATTGGAGGAAGGGGAAGCCACTTAACCGTTGAGACTGAAGGAGATATTGTACATTGGAATATTGAAGAAAGCAATGGAACCTTGCATTCTATTGATGTAAATAGCAAGGATTCTAATAAATACTAGGAAAACCTTAAATGAAAGAAAATTCATATTTAAAATATAAGTATGAATAGCAGGAGGAATTAATAATGAGTGAATTATCACATCTAGATAAATTAGAAGCAGAAGCTATATATATTATTCGTGAAGTAGCTGCTGAGTGTGAGAAACCAGTAATGTTATATTCGATTGGAAAAGATAGTTCTGTTATGTTACACCTTGCTATGAAAGCATTCTATCCAGAGAAACCGCCTTTCCCTTTCATGCATATAGATACTACCTGGAAATTTAAAGAAATGACAGAGTTTCGTGACAGAAGGGCAAAAGAATTAGGAATAGAAATGATTGTTCATAAAAATGAAGAGGCATTAAAACAAGGGATTAATCCATTTGATCATGGATCAGCCTATACAGATATATTGAAGACACAGGCTTTAAAAGAAGGATTAAAAAAATATGGTTTTACAGCAGCTTTTGGTGGTGGACGCCGTGATGAGGAAAAGTCACGGGCAAAAGAAAGAATTTTTTCCTTCCGAAATGAGGCACAGGCATGGGATCCTAAAAATCAGAGACCTGAAATGTGGAAACTTTATAATACTAGACTTCATAAGGGCGAAAGTATAAGAGTTTTTCCAATTTCAAACTGGACGGAAAGAGATATCTGGGAGTATATAAAAAGAGAAAATATTGACATTGTATCATTGTATTTTGCAAAAGAGCGACCAGTGGTGTATAGGGATGGAAATATTATTATGGTAGACGATGATAGAATGAAATTATTGCCTGGAGAAGAAATTCAACACAAAAAAATTCGTTTCAGAACTTTAGGATGTTATCCGCTTACAGGAGGGATGGAATCAGAAGCTACTACCTTAAATGAAATTATTGAGGAAACATTAAGTGCAGTGTCATCTGAAAGAACCACCCGGGTTATTGATACTGAAGAAGTAGGTAGCATGGAAAGAAGAAAGAGAGAGGGGTATTTCTAAGATGAAGAGCTTATTAAAGTTTATAACCTGCGGTAGTGTGGATGATGGAAAATCTACTCTCATTGGACATATTTTATATGATGCAAAGCTTTTATATGCAGATCAAAAAAGGGCTTTGGAATTAGACAGTAGAGTTGGCAGCCGTAATGGTGCAATTGATTATTCTTTATTGTTAGATGGACTTATGGCTGAACGAGAGCAGGGAATAACAATTGATGTTGCATACCGCTATTTTACAACAGATAATAGAAGCTTTATTGTGGCTGATACGCCGGGGCATGAAGAATACACTAGAAATATGGCAGTTGGTGCATCCTTTGCAGATCTTGCAGTGATACTTATTGATATTAAACAAGGAGTACTTGTTCAGACCAGAAGACACGCCAGAATCTGTTCATTAATGGGTATCAAATATTTTGTATTTGCTGTAAATAAGATGGATTTAGTGGAATATGATCAGAAAAGATTCCTAGAAGTTGAAAAAGAAATTAAAGAATTGGAGAAGGAGCTTTCTTTAGAAAATATCCAAATCATACCTCTTTCTGCAACTGAGGGGGATAATATCATGGTGAATTCAGAAAATATACCATGGTATACAGGATTACCGCTTTTACCTTACCTAGAAAATATAGATGTTGAAAATACTTCTGAAGAGAAAGGATTCTATATGCCAGTTCAGAGGGTATGTAGACCAAATCATACTTTTAGAGGCTTTCAAGGAGAAATTGAAGCTGGCAGTATTTCTGTAGGTGATGAAGTAACTGCTCTTCCAAGCAATGAAAAAGCTCTGGTAAAAAGTATTCTTATCACAGATGAGGATGCCTCCAGTGCATCTAAAGGTCAGCCGGTTACAATACAGCTTAATAAAGAAGTAGATGTGTCTAGAGGATGTGTACTTGCAAAGAGCGGGGATATTGGCACTAGTAATTTATTTACTGCAACTGTTTTATGGATGGATGACTCTGAGTTAAACCCAGGTAAAAATTATTTTGTAAAATTGGGAACTAAAATGTTACCAGGAATTGTTACAGAAATAAAATATAAAGTTGATGTGAATACTGGAGAGCATTTAATAACTGGAAGTTTGAAGAAAAATGAAATTGCAGTATGTGGTATCTCACTTTCTGAAAAGATTCCGGTTGACAAGTTTAATTTGCATAAGGTATTAGGGGAACTTATTTTAATTGATCGTATCACTAATATGACATCAGCTTGCGGAGTCGTAGAAAGCATTTCTGATAAAGAGAAGAAACATGAGGATAATGTTGCATTCCAATATAACCAGTTAAAAGCAAGAGGGGATGTTTTTGAAGAATTTTACTATAACACAGAAAGCTTATCTTTATCAAAATATAAACTAATAGAACACACTTATACAGTAGGAGATATAATCCCAGTAAAAGGTGAGAGCTATCAATACCCAGAGGATTTTGATATTTTAGTTCTTCGTGACTGGGTGGCGGTTAAAATTCGTAACAAGAGCATCGATGATATTCAGTCTATTGATGAATATGAGTACACTGGAGTTCCAATAGTTAACGGTAGAGGTTTTTCAGTAAAAGTAGGTTCAAAGGAAGAAATCCTAAAGTTTTTAAATGAATATAAGGAAATGAATGAAGAAAATGAAGTGGAATTTTTGAATAAGTGGGTTAGCCTAGAAGCTTATCGGAAAATAATATTTCACAGCAATTTCTGGATAATATAGTCCTTGGTAAATGGGAAGGTAAAGTATGAATTTTAAAGGATAGTGATAGAATTATGGCAAATAAAATGAAATTTAATACATCTCTTTTACATGGAAATATGGGAAGTGAAAAAGGTACTGGAGCAACCTTAACTCCAATATATCAAAGTAGTGCTTTTGAACAAGAATCAGCAGAACGTCTAGAGAAGGTTTTTTTGAATACCACTCCGGGTTTTGCTTATTCAAGAATTAATAATCCTACAGTAGCATCTTTTGAACAACGTATTACCCTGTTAGAAGGTGGAGTAAGTACAGTTGCATGCGCATCTGGTATGGCTGCAATTTTTAATGCAATTATGAATGTAGTAAGAAGTGGCGATGAAATCATATCTAATACAGGAATATTTGGCGGAACAATTGGATTATTTAAAGATTTAGAATCCTTTGGTATTAATACAAAGTATATAAAAGAAACTACAGTTACTGAAATTGAAAAAAAAGTAAGTGATAAGACTAAGGTTATTTTTGCAGAGACAATTGGAAATCCGAAGTTGGATGTATTGGATATACAGGCAGTGGCACAGTTTGCAAAGGAGAAAAATATTCTTTTTATTGTAGATAATACGGTTGCAACTGCATACTTAGTAAAACCAATTGAATTAGGAGCTGATATAGTTATTAATTCATCTTCTAAATATATAAATGGTAGTGGTAATTCTATTAGTGGAGTTATTACGGATAGTGGTAAATTCTCATGGAATGAGGAACGTTATCCAAGCATGAAGCCATATAAGAAAATGGGGCCATTTGCATACACAGCTAAGATTAGAGATACGCTGTTTCGAAATACAGGAGCCTGCCTTTCCCCATTCAATGCTTATCTTAACAGTTTAGGATTAGAAACCATGGGAATTCGTATGGAACGATCCTGTGATAATGCTTATAAATTGGCCAAGTACTTTAAAACTAATGAAAAAATTCACTTAGTAAATTACCCTGGTTTAGAATCAAGTCTATATCATGATACTGCAAAAAAGCAGTTCAAAAATGGATATGGTGCCATGGTTACCATTCGGGTGGGATCAAAGGAAAAAGCTTTTTCCATCATTAATAATTTAAAATATCCACTGAAGGTTTCCAATATAGGTGACACAAAGACTTTAGTGATACATCCAGCTTCAACAATCTATATCCATAGTAGCGAGGAAGAAAAGAAAAATGCCGGTGTATTCAATGATTTAATTCGTATCAGTGTTGGAATTGAAGATGTGGAAGATTTGATATATGACTTTAATCAGGCAATAGATGCTTAATATAGAGATAGGAGGATTTAATTATGGCAATAGACTATGCAGCATTAAAAAAAGGTGGATTTATGAGACAGAAGCAGAAGGGAAATTTTTCTCTTAGGCTTCAGGTAATAGGAGGAACCTTAACAGCAGAAAACCTAAAGCATATATACCAAGTAGCAGAAAAGTATGGCGAAGGCTATGTTCATCTTACATCAAGACAGGGTCTTGAAATTCCATTTATTAAATTTGAAGACATAGAAGAAGTAAAAGCAGAATTAGCGAAAGGTGGATGCAAGCCAGGAGTGTGCGGACCGAGAGTACGTACTGTTACAGCCTGTCAAGGCAATACAGTTTGTCCGAGTGGTAACATTGATGCTTATAAAATTGCTGAAGAACTTGATAAAAGATATTATGCAAGAGAATTACCTCATAAGTTCAAATTCGGAGTAACAGGATGCCAAAATAATTGCTTAAAGGCAGAAGAAAATGACTTAGGTATAAAAGGAGCCGCTGATGTCCATTGGGAAGTAGATAAATGCATTTTCTGTGGAGTTTGTGAAAAAGCCTGTCGTAGTGGTGCAATTAAGATAGAAAGTAATAAGATTACAGTTGATACAGATAAATGTAATAACTGCGGTCGTTGTGAAAAATCCTGCTCTACTGGAGCGTGGGAAGGAGAAAGTTCATATATTGTATCCTTTGGTGGTTTATTTGGAAATACAATCAATAAGGGAGATTCCTTCTTACCATTGATTAAAACAGAAGAACAGCTTTACCGTGTAGCAGACGCTGCAATTCACTTTTTCCAAGTCAATGGAAAGTCAGGAGAAAGATTCAAATTTACAATTGACAGGATAGGTGCAGATAAATTTAAGAAAGAAATGGAGGATGCATATAATGGCTAATTATAATATTGCGGATTCAGTAGATATTACTGATGTAGTTTGCCCTCTTACATTTGTCAAAGCAAAAGTAGCCATAGAAGAATTAGAAGATGGAGAAACTTTAGCAGTTAGAATGAATGATGGGGAACCTGTTCAGAATGTTCCAAGAAGCTTAAAAGAGGAAGGACACCAGATTCTTAAGTTAATTAATAATGAAGATGGAACCTATACTCTAATAGTAAAAAAAGTTGAAGACTAATAGAAGCTAAGCAGAGAACCCAAATTAATAATAGAGGGGTGAAAGGGTTGGCATTAAGAGTAAATGAAGAAAATTTTGAAACAGAAGTATTGAAGTCTCCTGTGCCAGTTTTAGTAGAATTTTATTCCGATTCCTGTATTCCATGTAAACAAATGTCTCCTATTCTTGGAGATATAGAAGATGAATATGAAAATAGGGCTAAAGTAGTTAAGGTAAATGTTAATTTTGATGAAACCATTGCACAGAAGTATAAAATTATGGCTTCTCCAACTATTGTATTCATAAAAAATGGTCAGGAAATAAACAGGACAAGAGGTTTTAAAAATAAAGAAGAATTGCAAAAGATATTAAATGATACTATATAGGGGGTAGTACAATGTTTATAACAGTAGCAGGAAAGAAAAAAGAAGTAAAGGATGGTATTACCATTGATGAACTGATTACAGTTGAAAAAGTAGAAAATGCACAATATGTAACAGTAACAGTTAATGATGAATTTATAAATCGTGTAGATTTTGAAAGTAAAGTTTTAAGTGAAGATGATACTGTTGAATTTCTATACTTTATGGGAGGAGGTAGCTTCTAATGGCATTTACAAATGATCAGTTAGAAAGATATTCTCGACATATTATTTTAAAAGAAGTAGGGGCAAAAGGGCAGAAGAAATTATTAAATGCTAAAGTATTAATTATTGGTGCAGGAGGACTTGGTGCCCCAGCGGCTATGTACCTTGCAGCAGCTGGTGTAGGAACTATTGGAATTGTTGACGCGGATGAAGTGGATTTATCTAATTTACAAAGACAGATAATTCATAGTACTGCAGACATTGGAAAGGCAAAAGTTAAATCTGCAAAAGAGACAATAAATGCTATAAATTCTGATGTAACGGTAAATACATATCGTACATTTGTAACATCGGAAAATGTTATGGATTTAATTAAGGATTATGATTTTATAATTGACGGAACAGACAATTTTCCAGCAAAATTTTTGATTAATGATGCATGTGTCATGGCAAAAAAACCATTTTCACATGCGGGAATTATAAGATTTTATGGTCAGCTTATGACCTATGTCCCAGGACAAGGGCCATGTTACCGCTGTGTATTCAAAAATCCACCACCAAAGGATGCAGTACCTACATGTAAGCAGGCGGGAGTAATTGGTGCAATGGGTGGTGTTATAGGAAGTCTTCAGGCAATGGAAGCAATAAAATGCATCCTTGGTGTAGGAGAATTACTTGTTGGAAGATTATTAACCTATGATGCGCTTGAAATGGAATTTCATACTATTAAACTTCCAGACAATGATAACTGCGGAGTTTGCGGAGAACATCCTACAATAACCCAATTAATTGATTATGATCAGGTTGAGTGTGATGGAAAGTAGGGATGCATAATGTTATATTTGAAGAAGAAAGATTATGATATAATTTTACAACATGCAGTACGTGGTTTACCTAATGAAGCTTGTGGGCTTATAGCAGGTACAGTTAATGGTGATGTGAAATATATTGAAAAGGTATATTTACTGACAAATATTGATGCTAGTAATGAACATTTTTCTATGGACCCAAAAGAACAGCTCACCGCAATTAAGGATATGAGAGCAAATAGCTTGGAGTTATTAGGAAATTTTCATTCACACCCAGAATCACCTGCAAGACCATCAGAAGAAGATAAGCGTCTTGCATATGATTCAAAAGCTAATTATTTAATTTTATCCTTAATTAATAAAAATGAATATGTACTGAAAGCATTTTTAATTAATGAAAATAAGGATGTTATTGAAGAAACAATTAATATTATGTAAATAATGATAAATAATAAGTAGAGGGCTGACAATTGTTTGCCCTTTACTTATAATTTATAAACTATGGAGGCATGAAATATGCACTGTATTAGTATTAGTCATAAAACAACGCCAGTTAATATAAGAGAACTATTTGCATTTTCTGTTGATGAACAGCTTGAATTTGAAAAACAGTTATTAAAGGGAGAGAAGCTTAGAGGATGTGTTATTGTTTCAACCTGTAATAGAAGTGAAATTTATTTTAGTGGAGATAAAACTGCGATAGATATAGTAGAAAGACAGTTAGCAAAATTTAAAAATGTAAAGCAAAGTGAAATTAGAAAATATTTTAATGTATACAGCAATGATGGAGCAATAAGGCATTTGTTTCGAGTTGCTTGTGGTTTAGATTCAATGGTTCTAGGAGAAGATGAGATTTTAAGGCAGGTTAAGGATGCATATGAATTATCTTTGAAGAATAAATTTTCAAATGTTGAATTAAATTTAGCATTTCAGGGAGCATTAAATGGTGCAAAATCTATTAAGACGGATACAAAGCTTTCTAATACTCCAGTTTCCATTGGTACTTTGACAGCAAATAAAATTATAGATTATTTAAAAACAAAAGAAAATTCAACGGTTCTAATTGTAGGTATCACTGGTAAAATAGGAAACATTGTTGCTAAAAACCTATGCAGTAAAAATTTGAGTATTATTGGAACTAGCAGAAGCCATAATAAAAGTAATGAATTATTCTCAAATAGTAGCAATATTGAAATTAGTGACTATAAGGATAGATATAAGTTTTTAAAAACAGCAGATGTTATTGTAAGTGCAACAACAAGTCCACATTATACATTTACTTATGATGAAGTATTAAATGTATTAAAAGATTGTACATCTAACAAATTATTTATTGATTTAGCAGTACCAGGTGATATTGATAAAGACATTTTAAATATTGAAGGAATGGATATAGTTAATATAGATTATTTTGAAAAAGCTTCTAAAGAAAATAATAGGATAAAGCTTAAGGAATTGGATAAAGCACAGATAATATTAGATATGTGCATTGATGAAACATTAAAAAATATGCGGTTTCAAGAGTTTCATACTTCGATTGATAAGGTTACTAAGAAGATTAATGAAAAAGGATTTCCTTATGTGTTATATCATTTGAAGCGTTCACTTAATAGTGAACAGTTGGGAATACTTTTGGATTCGTTAAATGATATAATAAGTGAGGAAAAATAATGGCATACTTTCCATTTTATATAGATATAAATAATAAGGTTTGTTTGGTTGTAGGTGGAGGGAAAATTGCATTAGGGAAAATAAAAGTATTACTAAAGTTTGAAGTAATAATAATTGTTGTAGCGCGAAACATTTGTGAAGAAATTTATAAAATTAAGAAGTCATATGATGAAAAAGAAAGTAAGGAACAAATAATTTTATATAATAGAGAATTTCATGATGAGGATATACTAGATGCAGAATTTATAATAGCTGCAACGGATAACAACCTTCTTAATTCCCATATATCAGAAATTTGTAAGAGAAATAATAAAATGGTTAATGTTGTTGATGTTAAAGAAGAATGCAGTTTTGTTTTCCCTGCAATAATAAAAAATCAAGAATTAGTTGTTTCAATAGCAACAGGCGGAAACAGTCCTGCAATGGCAGCTAAAATAAAAAGGGACATTGAAAAATATATTCCAGAGTACTATGGAGAACTTATTGAACTTTTAGGAGAACAAAGAGAATATATAAAAAAAGAAGTATCTATTCCTGAATATAGAAAGCAAGTGTACAATGAATTAATAGCTCTTGCCCAATTATACGGAAGAAATATAACAACTGAAGAAATAGAGAATATTATTTCTAAATATAAAGTCTAAAGGAGACTATGATTCAATGATTGAAAATAAAATAAAAATTGGAACAAGGGGAAGTAAATTAGCGCTTATTCAAACTAATCTAGTGATTAATGCATTAAAGCTGAATTATCCTGAAATAGAATCAGAGATTGTAGTTATTCACACAACTGGAGACAAGATTCTTGATAAACCTTTAATAGAATTTGGTGGAAAGGCTGTTTTCGTTTCTGAATTTGAAGAGGCATTACTTAAAAATGATATTGACTTAGCGGTCCACAGTGCAAAAGATATGCCTATGAAAATGAAAGAAGGATTAGATATTTTAGGAGTTTTGAAACGAGAGGATCCAAGGGATGTGCTTATTACTATGAGGCATAATAGAGTTGAAGAAAAAACTATAGCTGTTATTGGAACCAGCAGTTTAAGAAGACAAATGCAATTAGAAGAATTATATACAAATATAGAATGTAAGCTTTTAAGAGGCAATGTTAATACTAGAGTTAATAAATTGAAAGATGGTATGTACGACGGGATTATACTTGCGGCTGCCGGAATAAATAGATTAAAGCTTAATAAGGAATCAGAATGTGAATATAGATATTTTGATATCGATGAATTGATACCAGCTGGTGGTCAGGGAATTATTGCAATAGAGGGAAGGGAAAATAGCGAACTTAGTAAAATTATGAAAAAAATCTCGGATTCAACAGCTAGATTAGAATTGGAAACCGAGCGTAGGATACTTGAACTTTTTAATGCAGGATGCCATGAACCAATAGGAGCATATTCAAAAGTAAGTGAAAATGAAATTACAATTTGGATGATGAAAGAAATAAATGGAGAGATCATAAAAATCAAGGAAAGTACAACTGTTGAGAATCGTTTAAAATTAGCAGAAAAAATGGCTAACAATATTTTGGAGGAAATTTGACATGAGCATGGTATATTTGGTTGGAGCAGGTCCAGGAGATCCTAAGCTTATAACCTTAAAAGGAATAGAACTTCTAAAAGCCTGTGATATGGTTATATATGATAGACTAGCATCTTATGAACTTTTGAAATATTTGAAATATGGATGTAAGAAAGTTTTTGTAGGAAAAGAGGCAGGACATCATTATAAAACCCAAGAGGAGATAAATAAGATTATAATCGAAAGTGCTGGTAAATATGAAAAGGTAGTTCGGTTGAAAGGTGGAGATCCTTTTGTATTCGGAAGAGGTGGAGAAGAAATAGAAGAACTTCAGAAATATGGGATTCCATTCGAAGTGATTCCAGGGGTTACATCAGCTATTTCAGTTCCATCAAGTGTAGGAATACCAGTTACTCATAGGGGAGTAAGTAGAAGCTTTCATGTTATAACAGGTCATACAAAATCATCTGAAAATACCTTAACAGATGATTATGAGGTTTTGGCAAAACTGGGTGGAACACTTGTGTTTCTGATGGGATTGTCTAACCTTAGAAGCATAACAGATAAATTGATTGAAAATGGTAAAGATAGAAGAACACCTGTAGCTGTGATATCAAATGGAACTATGAATAACGAAAAAACTGTAAGAGGAACCCTTTCTGATATTGCTGTAATAGTCCATGAGGAAGGTATTAAATCTCCAGCTATTATTGTTGTAGGGGATACTGCAGCCTTTAACTTCACATCAAAAGATACAAAACCCTTATCAAATGTTAAAATTGGAATCACTGGAACTGGGGTCATGTATGAAAAATTAGAAATAGGTTTGGATAGGCTTGGTGCAAGAGTTTATTCCATATGTAATATGAATATTGAAGAAACTTCTTTTATTTATCAATTAGGAGAGGAATTGAAGAGAATTGATAAATATCAATGGATCATATTTACAAGCCAGAATGCTATTAAAATTTTCTTTGACAAGATGGAAAAATATCAAGTTGACAGACGGAAATTAAATCAAATAAAATTTGCAGTAATAGGAAGCGGCACAAAACAAGCACTGCAAAAATATGGGTACTTTGCAGATTTTGTTCCAAAAATATATACAACAAATAATTTAGCAGATGAATTTTGCAGCGTTGTATTACAAAATGATAGAGTATTAATTCCAAGAGCATTAAAAGGAAGCCAGGAACTGACGAAGACCTTAAAAGAGAATAATATACAATATAAAGAAATACCTATATATGATGTGCAAGGGAAATTAACTGAAAATAAAGATTACATAGTTGAAATGGATTGTTTGGTTTTCCTTAGTGCATCTGGAGTAAATACATTTTTTGAAGAAATTCATAGAAATCATATTCAATTGCCAACAGATATAAAAATTGCATGCATTGGTGAAGTTACTGTTAATGCAGTTAAACAAAATAATTTCAATGCAGATATAATTGCAAGTATAAGTAATGTAGATGGATTAGTTGATAAAATTAAGAAGTTTATATGGGAAAAATAATAGTGAAATGAGGACGAGTCACATGAAACATATGAGAAGATTGCGTGTAAATGAGCCAATGAGAAGTTTAGTTAGAGAGACTAGTATAGAAAAAACAGATTTAGTTTATCCAGTTTTTATTATTGAAGGAGAAAATATTAAAAATACTATAGATTCAATGCCAGGAATATATCAGTATTCCATTGATCGTTTTGATGAAGAATTAAGTAGAATATTAGAAAGTGGTATTAATGCAATTTTAATATTTGGCATTCCTGCTCATAAAGATGAAGTAGGAAGTCAGGCATATGACGATAATGGGGTTACTCAAAGGGCAATAAGATATATAAAGAATAAAGCGCCAGAATTATTAATAATTGCAGATGTATGCCTTTGTGAGTATACTTCTCATGGACATTGTGGATTAATCTGTGATAGTAAAATATTAAATGATGAAACCTTGCCCTTATTATCCAAAATGGCAGTAAGCATGGCGAAGGCTGGTGCTGACATAATTGCACCATCGGATATGATGGACGGAAGAGTGAAGGCAATAAGAGAAGCATTAGATGAGAATGGATTTAGAAATTTAATGATCATGTCATATAGTGCAAAATATGCATCAGCCTATTATTCACCATTTCGAGATGCGGCACAATCAGCACCGAGCTTTGGAGACAGAAAAACCTATCAGATGGACCCATGCAATTTAAAAGAAGCAATGAGGGAATGTCAATCTGATATAGAAGAAGGAGCAGATGTTATTATGGTGAAACCTGCACTTGCATATTTAGATGTGATTAGAGAAGCTTCAAATCGGTTTGACTATCCTATTGCAGCTTATAATGTAAGCGGTGAGTACTCCATGGTAAAGGCAGCTGCAAAGAATGGTTGGATAGATGAAAAAAGGATTGTTATGGAGAATATGATTGGAATTAAGAGAGCAGGAGCTAGAATAATCATTACATATCATGCCTTGGATGTTGCAAAATGGCTTACTGAAAGATAGGAGGATAAAATGAATTTTGATAAATCTTTTAAATTATTTAACAAATCTAAAACATGTATTCCTGGAGGAGTAAATAGCCCTGTACGAGCTTTTCAAGCAGTAAAAAGGACACCTGTATTTATAGAAAAAGCAAATGGTTCTAAAATATATGATGTAGATGGAAATGAATATATTGATTATGTTTGTTCCTGGGGTCCAAGTATTTTAGGGCACAGCAATAGAAGTGTTGTGGAAGCAGTAAAAAAAGCTTGCGAAAATGGTCTTACTTTTGGAGCACCTACAGAAAATGAGTATGTGCTAGCAAAGTTAATTAGTGAAATGATCCCTTCTATGGAAATGACAAGACTAGTTAGTTCTGGTACAGAGGCTGTTATGAGTGCCATTCGTGCAGCAAGAGGGTATACAAACAGAGATATGATATTGAAATTCAGAGGCTGTTATCATGGACATTCAGATGGGCTTTTGGTTAAGGCTGGTTCTGGAGCTTTAACACAGTCAGTGCCCGATAGTAAAGGTATTCCTAATGATTATACAAAGAACACCCTTGTGGCAGAATATAATGATGAAAAATCAGTAGAGGAGTTATTTAAGCAGTATGGCGACAAGATTGCAGCAGTTATTATTGAACCAGTAGCAGCTAATATGGGAGTAGTTCTTCCTAAAGAAGGATTTCTACAATTTTTAAGAGACATTACAATAAAATATAACTCATTGTTGATATTTGATGAAGTAATTACTGGATTTCGTCTAGGACCTGGTGGAGCGCAAGAATATTTTGGAGTTATTCCTGATTTAACTACTTTGGGTAAGATAATAGGTGGTGGAATGCCTGTAGGTGCATATGGGGGCAAAAAGAAGATTATGGAAGTTGTTTCGCCGGTTGGGTCTGTATATCAAGCTGGAACTTTATCTGGAAATCCTATAGCAACAGCAGCTGGAATTGCAGCTTTAAAGATTTTAAAAAATACACCTGACATTTACAAAAAAATTGAAATACAAACTAATAAAATTGTAAATGTTATTAAGGAGAGATTTGAAGAGGAAGTATGTGTTAATAATATTGGCTCATTAATGTCAACATTTTTTACATCTATTAAAGTGGTTAACTTCTCCACTGCTATTACATCAAACACAAATAAGTTTGCTGATTATTTTGGATATTTATTGGAAAATGGAATTTATTTGCCACCATCTCAGTATGAAGCCATGTTTATATCATATGCACATACAGATGATGATATTGACAAGACTTGTGAGATAATAAGAAAATATCCAAATCTAAAATAGATTAATGTAAGAAGACAAAAATTTAATATTATAGGAATAATTAAAGGGTATGTAAGAGAAAATATAGTAGTAGAGGTTGATATTTTAACATGTACTGATGTTATCAACATTAAGGAGGATAATAAATGAAGTATGTTTTTCTATCACTATTTTTTGCTATTCAGATTTACGTCTTGTTTCTTACATACTACTATAATATAATTTCTCTTTTTGGTTTGAAAAAGGTAAGTGAAAGTGAAGATTGTCCGCCTGAAAAGATTTTTGCTATTGGAGTTGCAGCACATAATGAGGAAAAGGTTATTGGACAGATAATTGATAATCTTAAGGAGCTGGACTATCCAAAGAGCTTATATGATATATATGTAATATGTGATAACTGCGATGATAATACTACTAGAATTGTTAAAAATAAAGAGGTAATAGCACTTGAAAGACATGATTCAGAAAAAAGAGGAAAGGGATATGCCTTAAAGTGGTTTTTTGATTTGTTGTTTAAGCTTGAGAAGCAGTACGATGCAGTTGTAATATTTGATGCAGACAATATAGTTAGTAAGAACTTTTTACTAAAAATGAATAATAACCTCATTGAAGGTAAAAAGGTAATTCAAGGGTATTTAGATAGTAAAAATCCTGATGATTCATGGGTCACCCTTTCCAATGCATTGGCTTACTGGATTACTAACAGAGTATTTCAGCTAGCAAGAAAAAGACTAGGATTAAATGCAGCATTAGGTGGAACAGGATTCTGTGTAGCTACAGACATATTAAAGAAGTTTGGCTGGAATGCCATGAGTTTAACTGAAGATTTAGAATTCACAATGATATGTACATTAAATGATATAGATGTTGTATGGGAGCATAATGCAACAATTTACGATGAGAAACCAAGAACCATGAAAGCTTCCTTTGCTCAAAGAGTTAGATGGCTTCAAGGACATTGGGATTGCTGCTTTAGGTACTCTGGAAGATTACTAAAAAGAGCTTTTTTAAAAGGAAAGTTTGCATGCTTTGATGCATTTATATATTTAATACAGCCATCTAAAATGATATTAGACGCTTTTTCCTTCACTATGATAATTGCAAAGCTTTTCTTTCCGCAAGTACCGATAATAAAACTAATCCTTCCGGATTTTTATTGGTTTATGGCGCTCTTCTTTAGATATGTAATACCTATATCAGTATTAATATCAGAAAGAATTCCGTTAAAAAGAATGGTTGCTGTAGTTATATACCCACTTTATGGAATAACTTGGGTTCCTATAAGTATAATAGGATTAATCAAGAAAGATCAGAAAGTATGGAATCATACATTACATGATTCAGTGCTTGAAAAGGAAAACTATGATTCTATTATCAATAAGAAAAAAGATTAATAAGAAAGCTTAGACTAATAAGCAGAGAGATACCTATTTTATATAAGACTAGGTATCTCTTTTTAATTTTTATACAACAAAATTATAACCATTAAAATAACCTATAACCATTAAAGTATTAAGAGTTGTAAAAAGAAAAACATAAGATAAAAATAGCAATTTTTTGTCTCTAAAAAATTCAACTATATACAGATAAATTGGAATTGAAACCATAAGGTATCTTGGAATGCTTACTAAAGCTGAGCCAACATTTGAAAATGGTACAACAATAAGTAAAAATCCATAAAAAAGAAATAGCCATTCCTTTTTATCCATTCTTTTTTCGTTTAATATGACATAAACTATAAACACTGCTATGACAGAGGTTGCTATAACAAAGCTAACCACTCCATTATTCCATGAACCACTAGAGTAAAAATATGGATTTCTAATATAGTCAATATAGCTTTTAAAGGGGATACTCATCTTTCTGCTCCAATTACCTACATCATGTAAAGGTGCTAAAAAATCTCCAGTTAGATACTTCATATAAGAGAAGTATACTGTAATTGGTATAACTGAAATAATCATATTACGAAAAATTCGTGTTAATTGTTTTATGGGACTAAATTTTAAGTTTACATCTACAAGCATTACAAAAAATACATAAGTTATATTAATAAATCCTGGAAAACGTGTTATAGCAGATAATCCTGCTGCTACTGATGCTGCAGCATAGTTATTTAAAGAACAATAATAAAGTGTAGCTGCAGAAAGACACAAAAATAGGCTCTCCGTATATGGTACAGAGTAAAAAATAGAAGTTGGATAACACAGAATTAGCAGCATCACAAGGTATATTTCTTTTTTATCGAAACCTCTTACTTCACAAAGTATATATATATAGTACAGTGCCAGTATCAAAAGTAGGTTTGATAGAAGTAAGGCGTTAAATATACTACTACTGCCTTTAGTAACATAATGCATTGCTTTTATTAAAAGTGGATAAAGTGGGAAAAAACTAATAGATGTTGGAGAATGATTTTCAGACATTTTTACCTTAGGATATCCATAATCTGAAATTTGAATATAAAAACCACTATCAAATTTATAGAAATCCTCTAATCTAGGTTTTCTAGATTCATTAATGGTTATACCAAAGTCCATATCAAGACTACTTTGAGCCTGTTTGTCTTTTATAGTGTGGTACATAGGAAAAGTATTCATTCCAATATATCCAACAAAATATATTATTAATCTTGAAACAAGTACAATAGTTAGTAATTTAAGTAAAAGTGACAAGTTATCAGTAAAATTTCTTTTCATATTTAAACACCTTCTTCTATAAAAAAGATTGTAAGTAATAAGTTTACTTACAATCATTAAAAACCATATTATCTTAACTCAAGTTTACGAAATACCCAAAGCTTACTGCCAATGTAATTAGAAATAATTGAAAAACCTGTTGCCACAATTTGAGCATTCATATTATCCCAATGCAGTTTACCTGAAAGAGTATACATAACTAATAAATTTATTGAAAGGGACATTAAATTTACTGTAACAAATTTTATAAATTGGTTTAATATTACCTTCTCATTATCATAAAAAGTCCACCGTTTGTTTAATATATAGCTATTAACCATGCCAACACAATATCCCAGTGTTGAACTTAATATGTAGTTTATGCCAAGGGCTGTGTTTAAAATATAGAATGTTAATAGCGTAAGAAGAGTATTAGTTCCACCAACAAGACAAAACTTAATAAATATTTTCATGTTTTTCACCGCCAAAATCTACATTTCTATTTTGTAATATATTCTTTTTCAGTGTTAATATCTTTACCAACAACATATAAATGTTTCTTTTCACTTTTTTTCATATTTATTTCTCTATCAATTATATAGAGAGGTCTGCCTTTACTCTCATCATAGATTCTTGTAACATATTCTCCGATTACACCTATAGAAAATATTTGTATACCACCTATAAAAGCAATGACAGTAAAAAGAGAAACCCATCTTAATTCGATGCCTCTGATGCCTAAGATAGAACCTGACAATAAGTAAATAGCAGCTATAAATCCTATTGAAAGCGTAATTAGGCCTGCTAATTCTACTAGCTTAATTGGTTTTGAAGAAAAAGACAATATGCCATCTGAAGCAAGTTTAAGCATTTTTTTTAGTGGATATTTTGTTTTTCCTGCAAAGCGTTCTTTTCTTTCGTATTCTAGTTCAATTTGTCTGAACCCTGCCCAACTAGACATACCTCTGAGAAATCTATTTTGCTCAGGCATCTTTCTTAAAACCTCTACCACCTTCTTATCTAACAGTCTAAAATCTCCCGTATCCATAGGGATTGGCACATCACTCATATTGTTTAGAACTCTGTAAAAGGCTTTTGCGGTAAAGAGTTTAAAGAAGCTTTCACCATCACGTTTTTTCCTTTTACCGTATACTACTTCATAACCTTTTTCCCATAGATCTATCATTCTAGGTATAAGCTCTGGGGGATCCTGTAGATCTGCATCGATTATAATTACTGCGTCACCTTGAGCCTTATCTATACCAGCAGATACGGCAATTTGATGACCAAAGTTTTTTGAAAAATTAATGACCTTTACATTTTGATCCTTAATAGCGATGGCTTCCAATAATTCAGGGGTTTTGTCCGTACTCCCATCATTAATGAATATAATTTCATAATTGAGGTTAGCAGATAAAGCTACATTGGTAAGCCTTTTATAGCATTCTTCCACCACAGCTTCTTCAAAGTACATAGGAACTATTATTGATATTAATTTTGAATTCATTATAGTTATCCTCCAAATTACGCCTATTCTTCCACAATTATTTTTCCCTGAAAAGTTTTATTTATTCTAATATGGATAAAATCTATTTCAATATATATTTTCAATGATAATTTTCATAAAAGGGTATGCCAGTATATAATCGCATATTTTGGAAACAATAGTTTATGGAGAAATACAATTGACTTGGAGAAGGATATGATACGAATATTTAACACAAAACCTATGGATGTTATCTTGGGATTTTTGGAAAGATGTTATTATATTTTCCTTGCTATAATTCTAATGTTTGCTGCATTCAATTTGTTTTATAATCTTGGCAATACTCCTATAAGTAGTTGGGATGAAGCAAGACATGGAGTTAGTGCTTTTGAGATGATTAAAAACAATAATTATATAGTAAATACATATGCCTATTCAAACGATTACTGGAATCTAAAACCACCATTAAGCTACTGGGCTATTATAGCTGGATATAAATTATTTGGTTATAATGCCTTAGGCTTAAGGTTTTTTTCAGCAGTAGCCGCATTATTAACAATATTAGTTGTAGCTAGATTTTCATTAATAAAGTATGGAAGACTAGCATCACTAATTTCAACTGCTGCTCTTACTACAACAATGCCTTATATAGTTGAACACTGTGCGAGAACTGGAGATGCAGATTCTATTTTTATATTATTTTTTACTTTATCTATAATCTCTATGCTAATGATAGAAAAAAACATTGGCTTTTTATATTGTACCGGAATTTTTTTTGCTTTTGCATTTCTTACAAAAAGCTGGCATACAATTAGTATAATTGCCATCGTAGGCTCTTATTTAATATTAAGTGGAGTTTTATTTAAGTTAAAAGCTAGAGAATTTATAATATTTTTATTAAGTTGTGCCTTACCTATTTTGATTTGGGGTATTTTTAGATTTAGTCAAGATGGCTTTATGTTTTTTAAGACAATGATAGATTTTGACTTGTTAAAGAGGACCTCAACTACACTGGAAGGACACATTGGAAGTACTTCATATTATATTGAAAACTTGCAATTTGGATATTTTTACTGGCTGCTGGTTTTAGTGAGCTCAGTTGTTTCTATCACATTACTTTTAGAGCCAGATATAGTTAATAGAAAACTATTTAATAATATTTTAGCAATTTTTTTGTGGATTGCAGTTCCACTTTTACTTTATACAAAAGCAAAAACAAAAATATCTTGGTATATACTGCCTATTTACCCCGCTTTAGCTGTTAGTTTAGGGGGAGCAGTGAGCGTACTTCTGAAAAGCAGAAAAAGAAATTTGGTATTTCAGATTTTGTTGAGCCTAATGCTATTCGTGTCATTATATAAAAATGAGATATCAATCATAAATATGGTTTCATATGAGGCTAAAGATAATGTGCAGCAATTGATAAAAGAACTTGGTACTATGTCAGAATACAGAGGAAAAAATATATATTCATTGTATAAATCTGGTTCCGCAGATAATCCTGATAGATGGGATCAAAGTTACTTGCTCTGTTCTGAGCTCTATGGAAATATGATACCCAAAGAGGGAGGAATTAAAGATTTCCTAGAAGATAGCACAGATAAGCCATTGTTTTTAGTACCTAGAAATAGTAAATATACTGAGAAGCTAGGTGAGTACAATTTAAAAGTTGTTTTAGAAAATAAATCAGCGAGCATTTTTACTAAGTAAGTTAAATATTCTATTAAAAAATTATGAGAATAGGCTATGGATTAAGAAACAAATTAAAACCATGGTCAGCTTCCCAGTGCGTATATTTTTATTTTCTCCATATCAAACCCTTGTATGAAGAGCATTAGTGAAATTATTTAAAGAATCCTACTATTTAATGTTTATAATATAAAGCTTGCTTTATATTATAAACTATGTTATTCTTGATAAGAACTTAAATTAATAGTAAATAATGTAACACCAATCTATTTCAATTATTACTCTATTTATATAGTATGTTGATTCGAGATTTTGTTAGTGAATTATTACAATCAGTTTAAGAAATAAAATTTCGGAGGTACACATCGTATGAATGGTACAGTAAAATGGTTTAATGGAGAAAAAGGATTTGGATTTATTACAGGAGAAGATGGAAAAGATGTTTTTGCACATTTTTCTCAAATAAATTCAGATGGTTACAAAACGCTTCAAGAAGGTCAAAATGTTTCTTATGACGTTGTTAAAGGACCAAAAGGACCTCAAGCAGAAAATATTACTGTTATTTAATTAATGAATATTTTACCCCTTGAATAGTTACCCTATTTAAGGGGTTTTTTAGTTTTTACAATTATATTTTATACAATACAACTGTATTGAAGAGGAGAATTATGTTATTTAAAAATTTAAATGTTATAGAACCTATATTGAGAGCTCTCAAAAATCAAGGATATACAAGTCCTACTCCTATACAGGAACAATCTATTCCTGCTATACTTGAAGAAAATGACATTCTAGGATGTGCTCAGACTGGTACCGGAAAGACAGCGGCCTTTGCTGTACCAATATTGCAGCTTCTATATAGTAAATATAAAGTCGGAAAAGGACTAAGAAACATTAAAGCCTTAGTGTTAGCTCCAACTAGGGAATTAGCAATCCAGATTGGAGAAAGTTTTACCTCCTATGGGAAATATACTGGACTAAAGAGTACAGTTATTTTTGGAGGAGTATCTCAAAAACCTCAGACAGATGCCTTAAAGGCTGGAGTAGATATTTTAATTGCAACTCCAGGTAGACTTTTGGATTTAATTGAACAAAAGTTTATAAGTTTGCAACACATAAAGTTTTTTGTCCTTGATGAGGCAGATAGAATGCTTGATATGGGAATGATACATGATGTAAAAAAAATTATAGCAAAGCTTCCTAAGAGCAGGCAGACTATGTTATTTTCTGCCACAATGCCTAAGGAAGTTTCAAAATTAACAGATGCTATTCTATTAAAACCTGTAAAGGTAGAGGTTACTCCTGTTTCATCCACTGTGGATACAATTAAACAATCGGTATATTTAGTTGAAAAGAAGGACAAGAAATCCCTACTTATACATTTACTAAAGGATAAATCTATTGATTCCGTTCTAGTATTTTCTAGAACGAAGCATGGTGCAAATAAAATAACAGGGGATCTTGTTAAAGTTGGAATAGAGGCTCAAGCTATTCACGGGAATAAGTCACAGAACGCAAGACAACTCGCGTTAAGTAACTTTAAGGAAAAGAAAATAAGAGTTCTAGTGGCAACGGACATAGCTGCAAGGGGTATAGACGTAGAAGAATTGTCACTTGTAATAAATTTTGACTTACCAGATGTGCCAGAAACTTATGTGCATAGAATTGGACGAACTGGAAGGGCAGGAGCAGATGGAGTGGCCATTTCCTTTTGTAATGCAGAAGAAAGAAAATCTCTTAGAGATATTGAAAAAACTATATCAAAATCAATACCTGTGATTAAAGATCATCCTTATATTATGGGTAATTCAATGAAAGTTTAATATTTTAAACCATAGTGTTACTTAGGCAAGCTTACCTAAAGAACACTGTGGTTTTTCTTTTAGTATAATTTTTAAATTATACATACCTTAATGTATTGTTTAAAAGTAAATTATCTTATATATTCACTTTAGGGCTATATTTAGGTAGAATAGATATAATAGGAGGGGATCAAATGAGAAAAGTACTTACTACTTGTGGATACTGTGGATGTGGATGTAATTTTTATTTAAATGTTGAAAACGATGATATAGTAGGTGTTACCCCTAAAAATAACCATAGTGTAAGCCAGGGAAAACTTTGTGTAAAGGGATGGCAGGGACATAGTTTTGTTCATCATAGGGATAGGTTAAAACAGCCCTTGATAAGAAAAGAAGATGGAAATTTCCATGAGGTAACCTGGGAAGTAGCTATTGAGTATATAAGTTCTAAACTTAAAGAAATCATTAAAAAATATGGTCCAGAAGCTATTGGTGTATTATCCTCTGCAAGATGCACCAATGAAGAAAATTATCTCATTGTAAAGCTGGCAAGGGCAGTACTAGGTACAAATAATATAGATCATTGTGCTCGTCTTTGTCATAGTCCTACAGTTGCAGGTCTTGTAAAGGCTTTTGGAAGTGGAGCTATGACAAATTCAATAAATGAGATTGAGGATTCAGAGGTTATTTTTGTAATAGGGTCAAATACTACAGAACAACATCCTCTAATTGGAATGAGAATAATAAATGCAGTTAAAAAAAATGGGGCAAAACTCATTGTAGCTGACCCAAGAAAAGTTCCTTTGACTGAACATTCAACTATTTATGCTCCTATTAGTCCAGGAAGCAATTTAGCATTTATAAATGGAATTTTGAATGTAATAATTAGTGAAAATTTAATGAATGAAGAGTTTATAAAAAATCATACTGAGGGCTTTCAAGAATTAAAAGCCTCAATAGAAAAATACACACCAGAAGTTGTAGCACCTATTGCTGGAGTTCCTGAAGAGACAATTAGAGAAATTGCTAGACTATATGCTAAGGCAAAAACTGCATCAATTTTTTATGCCATGGGAATAACACAGCATATAACAGGAACAAGAAATGTGAGAGCTATTGCTAATCTTGCTCTATTAGTGGGGCAAGTTGGAAAAGAATCCTCAGGGGTAAATCCATTAAGAGGTCAGAACAATGTGCAAGGTTCCTGCGATATGGGGGCTCTACCAGATGTTCTTCCAGGATATCAAGCTTTAAATAATTCATCTGTAAGAGAAAAATTTGCAAAGGTTTGGGGTGAAGGATTTGCAAGTGAAGCTGGAAAGAGTCTTGGTGAAATGATGGATGGAGCACTTAATGGAGAAATAAAAGCTATGTTTGTTATGGCGGAAAATCCAATGATATCAGATCCTAATCTTAATCATGCAAAAGAGGCTCTTGAAAACCTTGAACTTCTTGTAGTTCAAGATATCTTCATGTCTGAAACTGCAAAACTTGCTCATGTGGTTCTTCCTGGAGCAAGCTTCATTGAAAAGGATGGAACCTTTACAAATACAGAACGACTAGTTCAAAGGGTAAGAAAAGCACTAAATCCAATAGGAAATAGCAAAGCAGATTGGGAAATACTATGTGAATTAATTAAAGCCTTAGGGCATGATGCAGATTATACATCCCCTTCTGATATAATGGAGGAAATAAGAAGCTTAGTTCCAAGCTATGGTGGTATTACCTACGAGAGAATTGAAAAGGAAGGACTTCAGTGGCCTTGCACAGATATAAATCATTCAGGAACAAAATTTTTGCATAAGGAAAAGTTTACGAGAGGTCTTGGACAGTTTACAGTTAATGAATATGAACAATCTACACAGCAGCCTAGTGAGGAGTATCCATTTATTTTGACAACAGGACGTATTCAGCATCATTATCACACAGGAACAATGACAAGAAGATCCTGGGCACTAGATAGAGAATATCCAGGAGGATATATGGAAATTAATCCTGAAGATGCTGAAAAACTAAAACTTAGAGATGGAAGCAGGGTAAAGGTTAGTTCTAAAACTGGAGATATAACAATCGAGATTAGTATTACCGATAAAATAACTCCAGGGGTGGTATTTATTCCATTCCACTTTGCTGAAGCAGCTGTAAATAAGCTGATAGGGGATCAACATGACCCTGTAGTTCAAATTCCAGAATTTAAGGTTTGTGCTGTTAAGCTAGAGGGGGTCAAATAGATGTTTATAATCAATAAAAAGGACTTAAATGATTTATTTAAAATATGGTCAAAGGAATCAGAAGTATATGCACCTCATATAGAAGATGGGCAGGTTATGCTTCTTCCTTATGAAGAGGATAAATTTACAATGGATTACGTAAATTTCGCCTTCCCTGTAAAGGAACATCTATTTAAGCAAAAGGAAATTCTTTTTAACTGGGAAAATAAGAATGGAACTATAAGTGTTGAAACACCAATGAATATAGACGATATTAAAAGGATATATTTTGGGGTAAGACCCTGTGAGGTCCATGGAATTAAGTATACGGATAAGTTCTTTCTAGAGGGTTACAGAGATGAATTTTATGCTAAAGCTAGAAATACAGCACTTATAGTTGCTGTGAACTGCACTGAACCTGGAGAAAATTGTTTTTGCAGCTCTATGGGCACTGGACCTTTTACATGCAGTGGCTACGATCTTTTATTTACTCCATTAAAAGATGTGTATTTAGTTGAGATTGGGACAGAAAAGGGGAAAGAACTAATAGACTCCGCAAGAGAATTTTTTACTGAAGCAAAGGAACAGCTCCTGCAGGAAAAAGAGAGTTCTGAAAAGAGCAGTATAAATAAGTTTAAGACAAAAATTAATACTGATAATATTAGTAAAGTGCTTGAAGAAAGTTTTAATAGTCCCATATGGCAAGGGCTTTCAAAGGATTGCATTACATGTACAGGATGCACAAGCTTATGCCCTACCTGCACCTGCTTTAATGTAGTTGAAGAAAGTACAGGGAATAATAGTGGATGTAGAGTAAGGTATTGGGATTCCTGTCAAAGTGATTCCTTTACAAGAAATGCCCAAAAGCACAATCCAAGAAGCAGTGAAGCAAGGGTAAGATATAGAATTTATGATAAGTTTAAATATATTGAGGATAAGTTTAATATGAAAGGCTGCAATGGCTGCGGAAGATGTATAAATGTATGTCCAGCAGCAATAAATGTGGTGGAAATAATTAATGAATTATCTGACAGTAAATTAGCTTTAGAAGGTAATGGGGGTAAATAAATGGATATGCATAATCACGGGGAGAGCTGTGGAAATATCTATCTCCCTCAGATTGCTATTATTAAGGATATAGTAGAAGAAACAAGAAATATAAAAACCTTTACTATGCAATATGAGGACAAATCGCTTCATGACAAGACTAAGTTAAATGGACAGTTTTACGAAATAACTGTCTTTGGTGTTGGGGAAATAGCTATATCGATTCCTTATTCGCCTAGCTTAAAGGACAGCTTTCAATTTTCAATAAAAAGAACTGGTAAGGTAACTAATGCAATACATAACATGAAAATTGGAGATAAGGTTGGCTTACGAGGTCCCTTTGGGAAGGGCTTTCCCTATGAGAAATTTAAGAATAGAGATGTGATAATTGTAGGAAGTGGAGTTGGTCTTGCACCAGTTAGAACAATGATATTGCAAATTCTTGAAAATAGAAAGGACTTTGGTAAGGTTGTTATAATAGGAAGTGCATTAAGCTATGAAGATCTTTTATATAAGAAAGATTTAATTTCTTGGACAAAGGAAGAGGATGTTAAAGTTTTATATGCCCTTAGTAATCCAACTTCAAGGGTTAAAGCTCATGTTGGATATATAAATGATTTATTGTCAGAATTGGGATTAAATTGGGAAAATACCTCTGCAATTGTTTGTGCATCTCCAAGGAGAATAAAAGCTGTAGCAAAGGACTTGCTACAGCTTGGAATGAAGAGCACAGACATATATACATCTCTAGAGACTCACATGAGATGTGGAATAGGTAAATGTGGACACTGCAAGGTAGGAAGCAAATACATGTGCATAGATGGACCAGTATTTAATTATGAGGAAATGCTAGAACTTCCTCCAGAATTCTAAGGGGTGCAAAGTTTGAAAAAGTTTGGAACAGCAGTAATCCTGTGTGGTGGTAAAAGCAGTAGAATGGGTTTTGACAAATGTAAGCTGAAGATCAAGGGGAAATTTTTAATAGAGGTTATTGGAGAAAAATTAGAAGAGGTATTTGATGAGATAATTCTTTTATCAAATGATGATGATAAGTTTAAGCATATGAAGTACAAGGTTTTTCAAGACATAATACCAAATTCAGGACCCATAGGGGCTATATATTCAGCTTTAAAGTATGCATCTTCAGAATATGTTTTTATTACTGCCTGCGATATGCCAGTAGTAAATATAGATTTTATTAAGTATATGATGGAGTTAATCCAGTTAAAACAAGTGGAGGGGACCGTAGCCTGTAAATCAGAATTTATTGAACCTCTTTATGCTTTCTACAGCAAAAGTATGATAGAAAAAATTGAAAATCAGATAAATAATCAAAATTATAAGCTTTTACAAATAATAGATAGCAGCAAGATACATTATATTGAAGAGAGTGAAGTAAGAAAATACAGTAGTAATTTAGAGATTTTCACAAACTTAAATTATAAAGAGGACCTTAGTTTACTTAATAAAATATTTTTGGAGGATAACAAGAAATCATGAAGAGCATAAAGACAGTTCATATAACAAAAATAAATGCTGCTACTGAACAAGAAGTTACAGATGAAATAATAGTTGAAAAAATATTAAACATTTTTGTAAACAGGAACTTTTACGCCTCACTTATGTGTACACCTAATGAGATAATTGAGTTAACCATAGGATTCCTATTTGCTGAAGAAATAATTTCTTCTATGAAAGAAGTGGTTAGCATAGAAGAATTGATTGAAAATAATATATGTGTAATTTTAAAAAAAGACTTAGAAAAAGATTTTGAAAAAAGAAAAGCCTTCACTTCTGGCTGTGGGAAAGGCAGCATAGATTTAGATATTTTTGAGGAATTGAACCTAAAGCCAGTTGAAGGCAATGCTAAATACTCAGTAAATGAAGTTTTATCCATGATGAAGGAATTCAATAATAAATCACAGCTTTTTAAAGAAACTGGAGGTGCACATAGCTGCTCTATATGTGATAGAACTGGAATAATATTCTTTTCGGAAGATATTGGAAGGCATAATGCTCTGGACAAGGTCATAGGGAAGTCTATTCTTGATAAGATAAATTTAAATGATAAGCTCTTCATGACCACAGGAAGAATTTCTTCTGATATAGCTATAAAAGCTGCAAAAATTGGAATACCAATTATAGTTTCTCATTCAGCTCCTACAGATATGGCATTAGATATTGCAAAATCATGCAACATAACAATGATTGGTTTTGCCCGGGGAAATAGAATGAATATTTATTCCGGAGAACACAGAATAATTTAAAAAGTCATATGCAATTTTGCATATGACTGTTTATAGAGTTTATAAACAGAGTTATTTATATAGCATCATTAATTTATTATTTAAAACTGGATCACTATTAAATTTTCCCCTTAAAGTAGTTGTTATTGTTTTAGCACCAGGCTTTTCAATACCACGAGTTGTCATACAGCCATGTTCACCTTCAATAATTACAGCTACATCTTCTGTTCCAGTTATTTTCTGAATTATCTCAACTATATCTGTACCTATTCTTTCTTGAAGCTGAAGTCTTCTTCCTACCATATCTGCTATTCTTGCAATTTTACTTAAGCCTATAATTTTTTTATTGGGAATATAAGCTACAGCTACTTTCATGTTATACATTAATGCTAAGTGGTGTTCACAGTAGCTGAATATCTCTATATCTTTCATTAAAACCATATCCTGAGGGTTTTCTTCAACTAGTAAATCCTCTTCAAAGGTCTTATTAAACATTTCTGCAATTTCATCGTTAGTATAACACATTCCTTTAAAAATTTCCTCATACATTTTAGCTACACGATTAGGAGTCTCCATTAACCCTTCTCTATCAGGGTTATCCCCTAATGCAATTAAAATGCCTTTAATATGTTCCTCAATTGCCTTTATATCAATTGCCATAATTAAGCTCCTCTCTTTTGTACATGAAACAATTTACTGTAAGTATCATTATAATACAAATTATAATACAAATGAATTTTTTTTCATACAGAAACTAGGAGGTGTACTTGTTGTTTTTTATTTAAGTAGAGTTTATAATTATATATAACACTATAACAAAAAGGAGCACAACAATGAAAGAAAATAAAATATTTCAACTAATGGAAAAAATGTATGTTGAAATGCAAAATGGTTTTACACAAGTAAATAAAAAAATAGATAAAAACTATTCCTTACATGATATAGCTATAAAATAACTTTCACGAGATATTAATAAAGGTGAAGAAGCTTATACATATATACAAAGTATAAAAGATGTATTCACTAACAAAGGTTAGTAAAGCTAAAGCCCTTGAAAACACTAAAGTTTTCAAGGGTTTTATGATAGTATATATTTAAAAATATAATTTGATTACTTTAACTAAGGATGGACGTAGATTAATGAGAGTATTTCTATTTATTTTAGCTAATAATGTAATACCTATTTCAGTACTGATAATACTTGGATATT
>Ga0074193_1001198_pt1 | contig 34058 bp, 31 predicted proteins | sample EPASupsiteHSE605_FD_64523 | JGI IMG/M metagenome (GOLD analysis project Ga0074193, IMG submission 64523) | Bioremediated contaminated groundwater from EPA Superfund site, New Mexico - Sample HSE6-05 | ecosystem: Environmental > Aquatic > Deep subsurface > Groundwater > Contaminated ... | reverse complement strand
TTGGTTATCATGTCAAGGTAATGAATATTATCAAAAGTGTATTATCAAAAGAAGTATTGAAGTGTAGGCACTTATGCTAGAATATTGGAGTGAACTTTGGATAATTTTCTACTTTGGATAAGAATATCGGGCTTGAGGCTGCACATAGAGCTTATGAAGAGCTGTACCCCCTCTAAATGCCAACGATTCCCTTAACATATCATCGGAAAAAATTTCAACTAAGGCTCTTGCTATTATCAGATCCTGCTCGACCTGGGCATCATTAGGCCACGGAGCAGAAATTTTCCATTCTTCTATGTATCTTTGAGGTATCATAAGTCACTTTCGATTTCCATATTTTTTCTCACTCTCCATTTTTTATCAATTTCTCCTTTTTTTCCTTTTACAGGAGACAATAATATCAAATTGTATTTCTTTTTCTCCAATACTTTATGCAACGAATCGGCTAATTTATTCTCCTCATCAATAAAATTATCCAGAATATATCCCAAGCGCTGTAAATTGGAGATATTATCATATTTTATTGCAGCTCTAAAAAGATTAGAGACTTTAATTTCTGCTGCTAATTCCTGAATGACAGTAACCACACGATTAAGTCCAAATTTATCAGCATAAGCCATAAGATCCAATGCTGTCCATTCAGGTGAAGATACATTTATGTATCCAGAATTTGTCTTATGCTGAACTATTGCCTCCTCTGGCCAATTGTTCTTTAGGACAAAATTTATTTTCACCTTCTTATTCTTAATGCTTCTGAGGGCAGGATGTTGAATTGTCACAAAGAACTCCATAGGTTGCTGATGAGCTGCTCCATGTAATGCGGCTGCTGAGAGCAGACTTAAATAATATGTTCTGCCAAGAAATTTCATCAGATCATCCAAATAAAAATAGATAGGAATTACCCCTTGAACAGAATATTCGGGAGGAACAATTGTGTAAAACCCTTGCCTCACTTGAAAAATTACTTTTTTCAATTTAAGTCGATACAGCCCTTGTTTGATTGTTAAGTAAGGGAGATTAAATTCCTCCATCAGCTCCTCAAGTGTAAAAGCATACCTGCCTCTCGAGCGAATATCCGATAGAAATTTCTCTATATACCCGTATGATATGGTTGTTTTATTTGACATATTCAAATTGCAAATAGATACGATTTGTGTATCCTTTTGCAAATATAAAATTTTTTTTAATGTGATTTAAAAGCTATCAGATTTTTAGGATAATAAAAAACTTAGGACTCTGCTCTGCTCCACCTTGGGATTACCTCGCTAGCGCTCGGTGATCCGCGGCGGGGGGCCAATGAGTATTCCTGTGATTTAGGAGAATATTTTCTTTTGAGCATATTTAGGACAACCACTCCTTTTAGCCAATGAAATATAGTCATTGGCTTTACGCTACTTTCATTAACTAGTAGATTCAAAAACTCTGTAAAAGACGTTGGTGGCTAACGAATTCTGTATAATACTCTTTTAACACTATTTTTTGAACATTTTTGTTTAGCAACTTGCTTTATCAAGTCGAATTGTTACATTTGTTATGTTATATTATTGTAACACGATGTAAACATCTAGAATATATTCTCTTGCACAGATTATTTAACGAACACATTCTTATTCAATTTATAACATTGATTCTTAGATAGAAAAAAAAACCGTTAATTTTAGGGTTCAATAGACACGAAGATTAATAGTAAAAATAATAGTAATGTCACTTAAGTAAGAGCTTAACAAATACCTAAACTATATAATATGAAGAAGTTATTCATTTTATTCTTTCTTTTAGCCGTTATTTCTCCAATATCAGCGCAAAAATTGAAACATGGAATTGAGTATAAATATAATATCGATGCTATCAAGCAGGCTTCTTACATCGTGTGGTATGGGTGGGACTTCTCTCACTCTAAAATGCGAGATTTTAAAAAGTTTCAAGAGGGAGAGTTGATTGTAGGGAAGCATATTCCTGCGATAATTGGAAAACTGTCTGTATCTTATCTTGAAAAGAGAGTGAGAAATGCAACAAAAAAGGATTCAGTAATATTTAATAGAGTAACGATTAACGAGCTATATAAGGAAATAGACCCCAAGTCTTTTGTGGTAATTAATCCCTATGAGCTCACCCCAAATGATATAAAGAAGATTGTTTCAAATTATTCTCTACCTCAAAAAGAGGGGTTGGGATTAGTGGTAATTATCGAAATGATGAATGACGAAAAGGATCCCTTCAGGTACGCTTCTGGATACGTTACGTTCTTTGATATCGCCACCAGAGATGTTTACTACACAACAAAGATGAAAGGTCTACCAGGTAGCAAATGGGGTTTTGACGATTATTGGTTTAACGGTTTCACTGAGTTGTTTGACTATTTTTTTGCTGATTACTACAACAAAATCTATAAGTAAAAATTTGATAATGATGGAAGATTACACATTTATAATAACGTTAGCTGTAATAGTACAGATTATCGTCTTAATTGTATTCTTTAATATGGCATCTAACGTGAAGCAGATTCGCCAAAAATTGTCCAAGACTAAAGGTATTAGTGAGTATCTCTCAACCGCTGATGAAGAAAAATTCATTGGAAATGAATTGGGCTATAGAGAAAATCTTCTACGTGCTAAGTATCTCCTGGACTTAAGAGTTAAAGCCCTTAAGGCCGGGGGGAGAACTGGCAGAGGAAAATCTTTTGACTATTATACGAATGAGATTAAGAGAATAGATGGGCTTTTAATAAAGTCTGAAGAGACAATATAAAATTTTAGTATCTGCAAAGTCAGGATAGTCAGGAAGTGATAAAGCGATTTTTTGAGGCCCTTAAATTATTAAAGGAGGCCAAGGTGATTCGTGGAAAGCAAACGTTTACTACCAAGTACGGTATTAACAGGTGGAATCTCAATTCCCTTCAAAAAGATATGTCACGGGATATTTTTCAAACAGCATTGTTGATTTACTATGTTAACGATTATGGGATTTCGGCTGAATAGCTGCTCACCGGTAAGGGTGGGGTATTTACAAATAAAGTTTGTTAACTATGGTAGAGTTAGTAATTATAGGTAACGGATTTGACCGTGCGCATGGTTATGAAACACTATACTCTCATTTCATTGATTGGTATATAAAAAAATCATATGCTATATCAGAAAAAAGTGGGTGGGTCACTATGGATCATAGCCTAATTAAAATAAAAAAAATAGGTCCATATCTATTCAATGCTAAAGGAGAATTAGACCGAGAAAAATTAACGCATGTATACAAACATGACTTTTTTAAAGAAATCGTAGAAAATCACAAGTCCAGTACCTGGGAAGGTATCGAAAGAGAATATTTTTTGTACTTATACAAGACTGTTACCAATACACATAAATTAGATCCTGGAGCTGATGAAAACCCAGACGACTATGACGAAACACTGATCAATAAGAAAGTTAAGGATCTAAATGCGTGCTTATCTATAATTAAGAAAGAGCTTCTTGAATATCTGGAGGATAAAACTCCAAAGAATATTTTAGGCATTGATCTTAATGGCTCAATTTTAGATTATCTAAATATTTTAATTGAAAAATGCAAGGTAGATATTAAGGAAAAGATCGCAGGAGGAGAGGTAAGTGACTACAAAATAGTTCTGCTAAATTTTAATTATACTTATACAGCAAAAGCATGTTTCGATTATATAGAGAAGCAAGGTATAAAAGAGAACTTATTTATTATTAATATCCATGGAACCCTTGGTGATAAAAATTCTATCATTTTTGGTTATGGGGACGAATCTGACAAGAGATATAGTGAGTTGGAGGAAATTGGTGATAATGATATATTAAGTAGCTTCAAATCATTTGACTATTTTCATAGTAGAGCATATTCAAAATTAATTGGCTTATTAGATAAGCAAAATTACAACATACACATAATGGGGCACTCATGCGGTGTGAGCGATAGGGTCTTATTAAAGGAACTCTTCTGTAAAAATAATTGCAAAAAAATTCAAATCTACTATCATAAAAGAGATGACGGGTCAAATGACTATAAAGAAAAAACAATGAATATTTCACGGATATTCCCACTTGACCAGAAAGCTGCAATGCGAAAAAAAATTGTAAATATTAAAGATTGCAAACCACTATAATTTGCCATGTATCCGGCAGTCATTCCCCTAATCATTCCCCTACAAAATAAAAAGGCCTCGCAATAAATGTATCAAAAGGTTTTTATTTGTTCTTTTTATCCTCTAGGGATTACCTCGCTAACGCTCGGTGATCCGCGGTGGGGGGGCCAACAAAGCAAAAAATGCAAGCTCCGTTGGAGCTATTTATTATGCGCTTTTCCGGTTTCAAGCGAGCTTGAGCCGTCAACGCATAATAAAAAAGCCGCAATAAATTGCGGCTTACATTTTTTGCTTTGTGATTCGGTTGGGATTCGAACCCAAGACCCACAGCTTAGAAGGCTGTTTATACAATCTTTTATTTATCTACTAACTAGCATTTTATATATATGATAAATTATTTTGGTCAATAATAGGCAAACACTCATTTAAGTTCAATATATCTTTCAAAGATAATTTTGGCATAAGGATTAGATGTAGTTATTGTCTGCCCTATTCCTTTTGTGCCAATTCTTATTCCTAGAAATTTCTTTGGGATCCTGTGCACAATCTGAATTAACGGTACAATAGTTTCAAAACGAGGATTGATTGAATCATGTTGTATTGTACCGGAAATTTTTGCCCATTTGTCTTGCCAATCAAATCGTTTTATAGAGTCACTAATTGGCAAAACATTTCTAAGTGGAATTGGCTCGATTGGTTCTATTTGTATTTCCGTACTAATATTGGTTATACTTTTCACATCCCGAAGTTTTATCTTAAGGTTTTTAACTTCATTTTTTAGCTCTCCACAGTATTGCACAAGTTCTCTCTTAGTTAGTTCTAATCTTTCCACATATGCCGCCAGTTGACCGTTCTTAGCTTTATAATACTCTGCTGTGTCTGCCAAAAGAACTGCCTGATTTGCCTCAAAACGATTCTTTTCAGCCTTTATGTTTTTAAGCATAAAGATCTGAGCGATGATAATGATCCCCATGATTAGAATTACTCCAAATAAATATTTTTTCATCGTATTATTTTTTTTGCTATTTCATAAAGTTGACATCTTTCATTGTAACCATTATAACCTCCGTTTACAATTTTTGTAATTTGTCTAATGTTCATAGAGTCTGCCAGAATATTTAGTTTACGTTTATCCCAAAACCAAAACGCAGATCGTACAGCCCACTCTGGTTCTGTTAAACGTTCAGGGTGCCGAATAAAATCAACATCAAAATCTGAAGATATCTCGGTATAATTAGCCCTACCAGTAATCTGGATCAAACCTCTTCCTTTAAATTTTTTTCCATCACCAGGAAAGATGTTGCCTATATTCTCTCTTCCTTCATATGCTTCTCCGGTTGCTATTTCTTCTGTATACCTTAATTGTCCACTTTCATGTCCTACTTGAGCTAAAAAGGCTGAGCATCGTAATGTAGTACTAACTTGATAGTGATCAAAATACTTGTTGAAAAAAGGCAGAAAAATGTTTATCCTACTAACTAAAGCTAATGGATAAACTTGTTTGAGTTGTTGACAAGTAATATTCATAATTCTGTTTGTATTATTGGATCCTCTGTATGAAACTCTCCTAAGCCGGGTTTTCTATCTTTACATTCTGTGTTAAGGCAGATATGATGCTCTGCGTATTTTTTTTGCCCTACCTCTTTGCTCAACAGTTTTTGTATTCCTTTAAGTTGTCGTTCATGATCCTGTTGCTTGAATTTCAACTGTTCGCCCTGAGCTACTGTTTCTGCCCGATATTTCTCTACAAGTTTTCCCAGGAATTCTATCTCTTTTTCAAGATTTTCAAATTTCCCAGCATCAGCAGTATTTTGCGACTGCTGAGATTCTGCGTTAATTTTCTTACGTTGAGCCCTGAAGGAAAAAAACTGAATAAAATTTAATCCGGCCAAGGCAGATGCAATGCCTGAAATTGCATAAAGCAGAGTTTCCATAATAGTGTAGTTTAGTGCATGCTTTAGTAATTCATGCACGGGGTTATAATTAATGTTCTGTTTCGTCTTTTGTTAATAGTGACAATAAGGCAAGGTGATCAGATGTCACTCTGTTTATTGTGATGAATTCCTCCTGATCCTTAACCCTTACTTTTTCTTTTGCAGGTCTTAAAAGTATTGCCAGCTCTTCAGGAGTGATAGTTTGTATCTTGACAGTAATGCTTGATTCATCAAGCAAAGGATCGATTATTTCTTTAACCTTTTTTGAATATTGAAGATTGAGCGCATTCCAAATCCGGTTGATCTCATTCGCTCTATCACTAGTTTTCGGAATATTGTTATACTCTTCTTCTAGGTCAGACATTTCCTTAGGCTTAACTGCCGTTTTGGTAGCTTTAATCTCTTTTTTGATGACCGACACAGCCTCTTCTAAGGCCACTTTATTTGCCATCATCCGGACTATTACTGAGATGTCCGCCTCGTCATAGTTGAAGAGGTTCACTGCCCTCTCCAGGTCCAAAATGTTTCTTTTAATCATTACTTATCTGTGTTAAATTCAGGTAGACAATGAGCACACCCGTTGTACTCTCCTGATGATAATAACTTCTTCGCCGTCCTTTTTGAAACATACTTGCCGTGCTTGATGTAGCTTAACCCACAAGCTCCAGTTGCGTTTTTAACATCGTGAATTTCTTTTGTCTGTGTGTTTATAAAGTATCTATACCCTATAAACTCCATAAAAACTGATCGTGACATAATTATAAATTTTAAATGATTATTGAATGACTGTTCCTTTTGATTGCACATAATAAGGCAGGTCATTGTTCGGTAAGTTATAAGCTATAACCTTGAATGAACTATCTGTCTGAATCCAATATTTTGTGTCGTTTGTATAGTTATATGGAAGTTCTTCATCTGCCCGTATAGCCTCCAACAAGAATACTCCATGTTCTGTTTCAGCACCATCTGAATACATGTACCATTCACCGCCATTTTGCGTTGTGAATCTAACCCTTCCGACATAATCTGTAGTAAAGTTTAAAGCATCAGCTATATTCCAAGCGTTTGCAAGCGTATCGCTTTGAGCCATATATGGCAAATTATACTCAAGACCTGTAACGGAACTCCACTGTTCTTTCGCAATGATGATTCCGTCTTCAAGAACATAGTAAGTTCTTTGTCCATACTCATTTGCTGTCATATCCAAGTAAATCCCATCATCCGGTATATCCATTGAACCACCCGTGGCATCCAGAATAAATTTAGCCCCCACAACCATCTTTCTTCTGGTCATATACATTGTTCTATCATCTGTCCCCATATAGGCTCCTGCAATGCTGTCGGCGTCGTAATTCAATGTTTTAGGATATGCTGATACAAGAACAGTTAAATTATATTCTGTCTCTCCCGTTCCTGATGAACCATCCAGTCTAATCAACCCCTCTGCATTTTCAATATAAGGAGCTACATCGTAGGTGTTTGGTGCTTCTAAATACAAAACATCTGTTGGATCAACATCTATACTGAAATCAGTATATGCCTGAACACCCTTAGCATTAATCCCTCCTTTTGAAGCGTAATTCCAGGCTGTATCTCCTGACTTTCTCCAGGCCAAACCATGCGCCGTGGTTGCGACATAAAATGCGCTTTTAAAAGTCAATGCGGGGAAGAGAATAGCATTGTGTGCCAGATCGGATGAATAACTAGAACTCTTGTTATAGACAGGAATTGACCCTTTTGTGTTCAACCCAGAGTCGTTAAGGAAATCATAACACTTCGTAACTCCGTTAACTTTGCTGGCCTCCGGTATTCCTGCAAATCTCGTATTTTTATGAAAACGGGAAAATGGTGAGCTGGGAGCCGCTGCAATTGTAATTTCAACTCTCCCAACGAACCCAAACGATGTCCCAATTTTTATAAAATCCAGAACATCTAGTTTAAATAAGTCTTTTATTTTCTGAACTTTATCAGCATCTGTATCCTCCTCATTGAAATACCCATCCCCACTATCCGTAGTAGTGTTCTGGAGTATTTTTGCTATGTATATATCTCTGGCTGTAGTCAAATCAGGAGTTGTGTCAGCCTGACCTTTTGCTGCCCGTAGCATCTTTGATTTATACGCTGTTGTAGGTGCTGCCATGTTATACCATTATAAATAAATAATATTCTCCCTCGGCTAATCCGGAGGGAGGTGTTGTGCTTGAATATTGTGGGAGTCTCATCAAGGGAGTAACAACTTCCGATGCTGATAAAACTTTCGCTGCAAAATCTTGTGATGAACTACCTGCTTTTTCCGCTTTGCCCCCTAATGCCGTGCCTATTTCTGTTTTAGTATAGGCATCTGTGATACCGTAACCGCTAATGGAAGTTGGCTTACTTCCAATTTCACTGAAATTATAACCTGGTTTAGATGCTCCCTTTGCCCAACTATACACATCATTTGCATTCCTTGCATCTGACAACCGCGAATCATTTCCTTGACATACGGTTCCCTCTGCATTTCCAAAATCTTTGTTGAACGCCGTGTTTTTATAAAATGACGCTTCATAGTCGTGAGAAGATTGAGAATGATCATATGCAATCTTTCCTCTATCACCACGATAAGCCGTTAGATTCGTTTCTCCTAATGTCACCCCACCTCCAGTAATTTCCGGTAATTGTTCGGCTTTAACTTTGCCATCTGCACCTAATTCTGCTAAGCCATTTATAGCTCCTTTGAGAGCAACAGATAAATACAATTCATCTGCGCTGACCGGCAATTCTCCTGTAAATCCCGACTCTAAAGCATAAATCGCCAGTTCTGTTTCAAGTAATGTTGGGGCCGTATTAGGAATGAGTAATGTTGATGATATTAACTTTTTAGCTGAGAAATCCTGTAAGATATCTCCAGCAATTTTGGCAAATTTTTCATCGCTATCGGTTTTGGAATAATAACTATTTCCAATCTCTGATTTAGTAAAATAACGACTATCGTGGTTATGTTCACCTGGTGCCAAGTCTTCTAAAAGTCCTACGAGTTCTTCCTTTGTATAATAAAGATCATTGTGGTCATGTACATAAGTGTAATTTTCGGGTAACTCTCCCGAAAATCCCGATTCCAGAGAATAAAGAGCTATCTCGTTTTCTAACAGAGTTGGAATTGTTTGTGGTACCAGAAAAGTTCCGGAAGAGAATTTTCCAGATAAAAACAAATTGGCGTTAAAATTAACGTCTCCTATTAACAAGGACTCTATTAAAGTCTTTGTCACATTTGCTGTTCCTCCACCTGTGGCTGGTGTCCCAGTGTCTGTATTTCCAATCCACCAGTGACCGTTAATTCCGATATAAGGAGTTAAACCATTCGCTCCCTGAAGGAACGGAATGGTTACATAACTCCCATTTATCTTTACTCTGACTAACATTAACTTCCTGTTATTTCAATTAAATTGATAATAGGTATATAACCTTCTCCGCCAATCGTTTGATTCCAGAACCATAAGGTTACATTCCCCTCCGTAGCATCTGTAACTGTAAATGCCAGTGTAGCATTAAACTGGGCGTTATTCTGTACATTAAATCCAGATTCAGCAGCCGTAACTTCTCCAGAACCTGTACCACTGGCTACTTCCACCTCATATTTTGACCCTAACCTCTTAGCTTCTGTACTAAAAGAATTATTAGGTGAACTCATTATTATTTTTAACGTATAAGAACAGTTAGGAAGTGATAACACAATCCTTGACCTATTAGAAGCTGTAGTCATCATAGATGTACATATCCCACTATATAAGAAAGTGTCTTCGTATGGTCCAGCATTACCCGTAAGTTCGGGATGAGCTGTAACCCCTGCATTTTCACCCGATGGAGCCTTTCCAGATACCGCCGGATAGAAAGCTACATCGTGGATATACTTCCATCCTGTTATTTCCTGTCCAGCTAGATTTCTCAGCACCTTATGAGAGAAATTTCCTCCAGTTCCAGTTCCAATCCCAGTATTATTAATCCATCCGTGGGTAGAAGAATATCCAGCAGGTGAACCGTAATGTGCTCCGTCTGTAACACCCACAATCTGCCCATTTCCATAGCCGTATTCAAAAGAAATAACGGCTTTGACAGCTGCTGCTGATAAAGTAATTCCATCGCTGCGAATAGCACTCTGGCTAACAGAATTTTTTATCTGTACGTAGACAGTTTTAGCCCCCGTTGCAGAAGTAATTTGATAACTAATAGGAGTACCTGTATATGCAATCCAAGATGCTCCCGCTAAGTCAGATGTTTCTCCAACTTTGTAATGAGTAGGAGTACCGGTTATAGTTACTAACGCAATACTGACTGTTCTATCTGATGTTGACGCATCTCCGCTATTAATAACAATACTCTCTAAAGTTACCGGCTGTACAACTGTAATAGAATCGTTCTGTACGGCTGAAACATTTGTTGCATTTCTAATCTGAACATACACGGTCTTATTTCCATAACCCGCAGACAACATAAAATTAATTGCCCCTGCTGGTATATTAGTCCAAGACAGAGCTGATAGGTCAGCTGTTTCCCCAATTCTGTATTGTGTAGGAGTTCCTGTGACATTTAAAGTTACTGCAACAGTACCAGAACCCGTTTCAGAAGCTCCCGCATCAAGTGATATAGAATTTAAGTAAAGGGCGTTTGCGTCTACCAGTTCAATCGCATCAGATACGGCGGAAGTTTCCCCCGCCACATTTTTTAATTTTACGTAAACTGTTTTTACTCCGAATCCTGATGAAAGGTTAAACGCAGGATTCTCTGCAAAGGCAATCCATTCGGCTCCTACGAATGATGCACTTTCACTTAACATATAATGCGTAGGTGTGCCTGTATAATTAAAACCTACGTTAACAGCCACATTATTAGTTGTTGCCGCTCCTGCATTTATAGACGCTGAATTTAGAACAAGTGGTGTATCAACATATTGAATGGAATCGCTTACAACGGAGCTATCACCAAAGGAATTTCTCAACTGGACATAAATCGTTTTATTACCAAATCCTGCCGACAGTGTAAATGGATTTGAAGCTACATACGGCACCCAAGATGCTCCAGAGAAGTTTGAATCTTCACTAAGGAGTATCTCACCCGGATTATTTGTAGCTACAACTGTAATGGTAACATTTCTGTTTGTGGCATTAGCAGCTCCTGCGTTTATGGATGCTGAAGATAAGGTTGGAGCTGCGCTCAATGCATCAATCCTTGCCTGATAAGGTTCCCTTACGCCTGTCTTTAGCAATTGTACGAAATACTGTGCATTATCAAAAGCGAATTCCTTTAAAGGTGTTGCCTCAAAAACAGTCAAATATTTTTCGACTTTTGTTATCAGGTCGGTGTTAAAGTCAAGATTGACCAATAGCTTTGTCTCATCCGCCACTTCATCATGAGTAAGCCCGTAAGACATGCCCTTACAGTTATCGGATGATGTTACAGAAATATTTGATAGGCTTGTAATTCCTGATAACATACAAGAAATTGATTTAAACCAAAAGTTATCTGCAAACGGAATATGAATCTTAAATCTAATATTCTGTCCATCTACAATCTTCACAACAGATGCATATTTCTTAAAGAACCAGTACTCATACACTTCATCAAAACAAGGGAACCATAGAGAATCATCACCAGATACCCCATAAGAAGATTCTATTTGCTGAAAAAATTCGTAGTACCCTGAATCCCTGTTTGCCAGATGCAAACCATGCAGCATCCACTCTCTATTGACAGGACTTTTTGCCATTTCTGTTGCGATTTTTGCCGGCATGTCCTGAATTTCTGTACCAGAGCCCCAAAAATATTTATGCTGGACTGGCGGGTCTTCCCTCCACATTGACTGATTTGCTGCAAAAGGTTTATAAGGAACTGGGTTTAACCCCGAATTTTCACCTGCATAAAACAGGCCTATATATTTACAAAATGCAAATCTATTATAGACGTCATTACCTGATGCAATACCTGCTGTTTTAGGAAATCTATCAAGCAACATTCTAAACAGCTCTCCTGTGACTCTTACAAATTCATCGAATTGAGGTTGGGTGGTATTTGCGAATGTACAATATTCACTCACATCATAAGCTAAATCATGAAATCCCACACTCCAACCAAAATCTTGCATTTCCCTCATTTCAATAGCACTAGTTTTTGTCCATAACCAGTTATGCTTAGTGTCTCTCTCTGGCCCCATAGCATCCCACCAAGCAAATTGACTACATGCGTATCTTCGTTTTGGAGAATTAGGATTTCCAGCCACTTCTGAGAATTCTATAAATTTAGGAGGAATTAATCCGTTAGTTCTTTGCCAAAACGTACCTGAATGGTCTGGAAATTCGAATGGTTCTTCTGGATGATAGGTAAAATATCTGGAATCGGATGGATAAAAAAACGACATTTTTTCATTGTCAACCCATCTCTTATTTATGACAGCAAAGTGATTGTTCCATGCAGCATCCCCATCATCAATGCCAATTGAAAATATCATTTTCTTATTGTATTTGACAGGAGCAAACATAAATTCCACATTGGCTGGATTAATTCCAGCGGGAACCGTAACCGTAAATTCCAGCAAGTCTCCCACGTCCTTTATATAGTCAGCTTGAATTGAGGCCTTAACATCAACTCCCTCTGGAATATCTTTAATACATTTAACAGTAACTTTAGTAGATAAATCCGAATCCACAAATAATTTACTAATCTGATAATATGGCGTGTAGAATTCTGAAGTAATTGCACTACTTGTGCTTTTCGCCACCACAAAAGAATGTACATTCAAATAAAGATTAAACCCAAGAGGTGCTTCTGAAAGCACGTATATTTCCTCAGAATCCACTGTCAACGGCAAATCTTCTATTTCGGCTAATATTCTAAATACATCATATGTAGTACCAAATAATTCTATTGTACCAAACTTCCTTTCAGCTTTAGTGATAGTAACTAGAGGTTCATACACTCCTCCGGCAATATCTTCTTTGATTTCCGTTTTCTGAGCTTCTGTTAAGCTATTCCAAGTCAAAGAAGTTCCAGGAAGTCCATCTTGAGCTAATGCCCTTACACCAGTTGCTTGACCATTTATATACCAATATCCATTAACAATACTAGGCATCACTCCTAGTGCTGACAATAATACACCATTTGTCCATTCAGTGTCTCCGACATTTCGCCATTGCATCCAAGTATCAGTAAAGTTAAATTGCACCGGTAAAGTGTCGCCAGGGGAACCTTTTAATGAAGCTCTAAACTCTTCGGGAGTTCCTGTATTCCCTGCATCAAGCCAATTTTTATAGGCTCCTTTACACAAAACTCTCCAATACGTCTCATCTGTAGGAGGTTGATTGTCTGTTGGGTCTACTATACAAAGAAAAGTTGAGTCTTGATACTCTACAACATCTAACATAGTAAAGGGAGTCACTGGGGTTGCTGTCCAGTTAATCTCATCCCTAAAGGTCATTAATATCTTACCTAATATTACTTTTGCCATAATTAATTTATATCCATTACTAACATTCCATTTTCAATTGAGTATACTGTGCTCTGTAAGCTGGGGTCAAAAAACATTTCCAATTCGCCCGTTACAGGGTTTAATTGTACAGTCGAATTATTTACTATATCATAGCCTTGTCCTTCTGGGTCTATCCAAAGCTTTGCTGTTTCGGGGGGAGTTTCATTTCCTACAAATACTTCTACAATCTCCCCTATAGGCAATTCACCATTAAACCCAGATTCCAGCGCGTAAAGGGCTATTTCTGTAGCCAATATATCTGGTAAAGTTTGTGGGATGATAAGAGTATGCGGGTTAATTTTATCATCAGAAGCTATTGCCTTACCGTTGAATAGCAGTTTCCCGGAAGAGTTTACTGTAAACTTATCAAGCAAACTAAGATTTGTATGAGAATGAATGAGGTTGAAAATTGGAGAGGCAAAAACAGAATCCTTGATTGATGATTTAAGAGATCCAAGATTTATCTTATGCCACTCTGCAACAAAAGGTGATTGGATTGGAATTAGTCCAGCGTCATTAGAGTAAACTGAAAACTCACTGAGTCGGGGGGCTAAAAAAAAAAGGTCACCTGCCGGATCCACTATTTGCAACGGCAAATCTGGCGTTTCTGTTCGAGACAGGTTAATGAATTTTGTGGAATTCGAGAGAGAAAATGAAAAATTATAGCTACTTGGCTCAGTTTTCTGTGAGGCAATGGTTGATGACAGAACCACTATCTTTTCAAAAAATTCCCTGTGCGACAAAAAATATCTCTCCTTTGTTTTGAAGAACTCAAAAGCCCATAAGCGATGTCTGTCATCGACGAAATATCCGGTGTTCTTTAAATATTTTTCAACAGCGTCAACTTGGTATTCAGATGTCACATCCTCCTGGCTGAAGGTTTTAACGTCTGATGTTCCCTCATTTTTCAGTTTTCCATCAAAACAGATTGAATCCCAGCCACCTAATGAATTTTCAAAGAGAAAATAATTATCATCCGGTGAGGAGTTCTTAAGAACCAGGCGTTGAATATAACTCATCCTTTGCTCTTCTGCATTTTCTACCCACACATCAATGTATTGAGGTTGTTTATTTTCAAAGAGGACCGGTAATGATGAGTATTGAAGATTGAGTGTATTGATCTTATTCTGCACAAGGTTTACAAACAAAACAGTCTGATCAGTACCATCCGAGAAATATCCTTTTATTTTAACTGATGACAATTGTAGAGCTACGTATGATAAGTACTGAGCCTGATTCCAGTGGACATAATTTGTCTGAGGCATCCAGGTCAGAAAGTTTTCTGCGAACCAGTCGGAGGTTACATAAGCATCAACCCCTCCTTTAAATACATAGAAGAGTATTTCTGCCTCAGAGTCTACAGAAAATGCAAAAGCCGGAAAATCCTTTACCGAGATGGCATCCATGGCCGGAAGTTCCGAAGTAAGAAGATCCTGTATGATCTTTTTGATGTCAATTTCGATTCGGCCTGTTACTCCCGGATCATAAGTAGTCTGTAACAGAACATCCGTTCCACGCTTGAGAGTGAAACTGATCTTTGCTGAAGATATCACTACGATATTCTTTAAGTTCCCAGCAAAGCTGTACAAGTCCGGTTGAATTAATATTGTTGCCATTCCATTGCAAAAATCACATCTAAAAAAAAATAATGAAAGGACACTATTTCTTACTTACGATATACCAATATGTCAATCGTTCATTAGATTGACCAACCAGATTGCTCATTACGTAGTGCTCGACAATTATGTCCACATCTGTCTGATAGAAAATAGTTCCCGTCTGGCTTAATTCATACTGAGCTTCTGTTGGAGGTACACCGGGTTTGCTTATTTCGCCCGACAGCCGGTAGCTATAATCATCATATCCGCTAGGAGCAGGAACAAGTTCTGCGCTATTGTCTCTATACTCCCAGAAATACAAGTCCGAAGTATGTTCAGTGATGATTTCAGGAATTGATTGCTCTTCTGAAATATTGAACGGCTCATATAGCTTCAGTGTCCGGAAAAGACAGTTTTTGTATACTTTTTGCCCAATTGTGTACGAAATCGTGTCAGGAATGAACAATTGATTCTTGATAACAACCGGTTGTATTTCAGAAACGATGTTCTTCTGATGTTCAGTCAAGAGCATGCCGGCCTGAACAAGAATATTTGAGTGCCGGTAAAAAGAGTCTATCTCCTTATAAAATCGATGAAATATCCCGTCTGGTCCCCAGGACTGAAGGCTGTAGTCCCCATCCCTTTCACCTTTATTGTTGTAGTTAAACGGAGATCCATAAGATACCGACAGAGTGTCAACGATCTGAAACTTCCCGAAACACAGCATCACATTTTTGTTTGAGGTTTTCTTCTCTTCCTTTAGCTCTCCTGATTTTTCCTTGATTGCAGTGTTGACATTAACAATGTTACCCACAAACGGCATCAATATATTTTTCACTTCGACAACAGGTACTGCCGTGTTCTTTAATTCCATCTCCTGAGTAAGCAGATCTCCTCCTTTGTTATAATTAAAGAACACTGAGCTGACAGCTTCCTTTCTGGCAGTGATACCATCATATTCAATAGAATAGAACCTGCCTTCAGCTAACCTCAGGACAGCATCATAGCGACTTATAATATCGGAATCACTCCATTCAACTTCACTTACAGCTCCAACTCTTTTATATTTTTTCAGGAATTTTTCAAGAGTCTCCTCCTCGACAGAGGCATTGTCAAGACTCACTTCCTGTGTCAAAATAACTTGAGAAAAAGCAGGAAGATCAAACTCAAAGTCACTTACCTTTTGAGTTGTGAGATCAATGTTTGCCGGAGACAGTAACTGATCCTTGAAAAAATCTATTCTGATCTCTTTTGTTACTTCGTCCGGGATAAACTCACAGCCGAAATTTGTTCTTACAATATCCAACAGGTCCTGTACAGTAATATCCGGTACAAGCTGTGTATAATCCAGACGATCAATTACAACAGCATCTGCACAGTTGTTTAACTGACACAGAGTCTTAAAATCATCACTTTGCAGGAAATTATTTGCTAGGGTATATCCAAATGATCGGATCACGATATCCAGGATCCTGTGCATTTTCAAAAACGCTGTTATGCCATATCCAATCGGCACATCAGTATTTTTATCTCCTTCAGCTATCCTTCTTGCTTTTCGCCCGATCAGATAGGGTGTCCCATCTGCGTCTTTTAATTCAGTCTCATTGAGGATAAAATATGTGTCATTCCCATTGTTGCATGCAACCGGGAAAACCATAAAATCAAAGTTTGATGTTTCCTTCATCGATGCCTGGAGGTCTCCCATCAACGTTGCGCTGCTATAGGAATGTTCCGCCATGACATCCTTCAGTTTTTTATCTTTGATTGAGGTCCAAAATGCTCCCACATTCAGATAAAATGTTGTGGCAATGCCATCCTTGGTTGTCTTGTGTATGACCTGTTTTGCAAAAAGCCTTGTGACACCTTCTTCAATCAGGACGTTCAATGTTGTAACCGGCTTATTTTTTGATTCAATTTTATTGCTATAACCGATTATTTTCAGGTTGTTTGGAGTCAGGGGGAGAGTTACGGCAATGCTCTTTTCTCCCACTTTTGAAAAAAAGGGATTTTTGCGCTCGAGTTCGAGTACAAAACCTACCGGGAGATCGTATTGTCCATTGTCAGTTATAATTCTCATGATTTTGTGGCATATGAATCTGACAACTCCTGAAGAGCTATCTGTTTTTGTAACTCAGACAAAACGATAGGAGCCTTAACACCATTCTGTTTAAGGTATCTTAGTAGATCACGTATTTCGATCATTAAGTCTTCGTCAAAATTGTTTATGACATATGGATCATTTGAACGGGGAGCAGCTGCCGGTTGATTAACATATCCTCCGAACTGCATTCCTCTGGATCCGGACGAAGCTAATATAGCTTTTAGATTCAACTGGTCTATATAGCCACCCCGTTGCGCGGAATCAATGATGTCCAGTATTGGCCTTATGGTTGGGTTTGAGACGGCTTTCGAGTTTGCCACGAATTCCCCGCCATTTTCAGAGACCAGAAGGCTTGTTTCATTTATATAGCCTCTCTTCTTTCCTTTGTTCCTTGCCCAGAATCTCTTTTTATCCTGATCTCTGGTCACTTCCAGATATCCTCCCTCCTCTTTTCCGGTTACTATCCTTGTTTGTGAAGATGAAGAGGATCCGGCACTGTCCAGAGTCATTGCCTTAACCTTTCTTCTTTCGGCATTGGCTGACACTAATTGTGCAGCCCCAGTTGCTGCCATAAGAACTGCGGCAATTGTTCCAGCTACGGGCCCTAATTGTGCAACTGCCTGCATTATTGCAACGGCAGTATTTGCAATGATTTCTGATGCCTTTATGGCAAAATTTACATCAGCATATTTTTTTTCAATGTCAAGTTTTTTCTGAGCCTTTTCACGTTCTAGTCTTGTGACTTCATCTGCATTATCACCTGCTGCTGCAATTTTCTCATCGTAGGTCGCTTCCATTGATGAGATTTCTGCATCCTGTATTGCTTGAACAGCAGCTTTTGCCAGACCTTCATAATAGTCAAACCAAGCTTTATAATAGCCTACCTGATTATTAAAATTGGCCTGATCAAATTCGTCTTGAGTTATTTTTTTGGCATCAAGAAGATCCTGCAACCTCTTCTTTTCATTTTCAAAATCTTCCTGCCATGTAGTTAATCCTAACTGTTGTCGTTGGTTATATCTTTCCTGTTCCGCATCAAGAATAATTTTTGTCTTGGCCTTTTCATAGTATGTTGTCCATTCTAATGTACTCATGCCGTTTTTCTGAAGAAATTCCAGCTGTGCCTTGTAGACATCCTCAAGTATCTTTAGCTGGATCTTCATCTCCTCATCATATGTGAGCAGGCCAAACTGTCTCTTGAAATCTATAGCGGATTCCGCTATGGTCTGAAATACCGCCTTACGTTTGTTTGCTGCGTCGGTTTCGGCTGCCACAACCTTCTCGTTAGCATCTTCCACTGCTTTCAGCTTCAGGTCACCGGTCTTGATCTCAAGGGCATTTACATCATCCTGGTATCCCTTCATTATAGTCACACGACTGTCTGATGTTGTCTTGTCAAGCATCATAATCAGCATGTCGTATTGTTCCTGGGAGATCTTACGGTCTGCCAGTGCCTCCTGGAATGTCAATGCCTGTACGTTATATGAGGAATCAACGATTTTCAGCTGTCTGTCCAGACTCTCCCTGAGCAGGCTTATCTTCAGCTCATCTGATTTTTTCTGATTCTCCACCACTGACAACTCGTTCTCCGATATTTTTTTCACTATCTCGCTTCGCAGTTTCTCATCCTTTACTTTTGTGAGGTATTCCTTGAGTGCCTTTATCCTGTCCTGATATAATAACTGTTCTTCGGCTGCTATTGAGACATTGATTTCCGTTTCGGTTTTAGAGTCCTGTATTCCGGATTTCTTTATTACTGCAACCCTTTGATTGTAGTTGCTTTCAAGATCATTCAACTGTGCATCCAGGTTATCTTTCTGCCTTTTCAGTGCCTCCTTTGCCGCTTCTTTCTGATCGTTTTCCTCTTCTTTTATGAATGCCGTCCTTTTCTGATGTATGGCTCTTGTGTTCTCATACATTTGTGTCTGTGCGTTCGTCACTGCGGCCAGCAGATCTGCTATGCGTCTCTTCTCCTCTTCCGTCTGATCTGTTTTGCGTCCGGCTTCCAGCACTGCAATCCTGTACTTCTCTCTTGCCTGTTTTACATTCTCTTCCGTTATTGCCATCTCTCCAGACAGGGCTTTGTCCAAAAATTCCAGTCTCTCTTTTACGTTATACCTGTCTTTCTGCGCTGCTTTGTCCCTGTTTTTTGCAATCTCGTTCTCCAGCTTGGCCTTTTCACTTATCCAGTCCCTTTCTTTTTTATCCAGCTGCTGTTTTTCCTTTTCCAGTTGTATTGCCTCTCGCGCAGATTCGTTTATCTGTTTCATTTTTTCACCGATGAATGGGAGTTTCTCAAGCATTTTAGTAAAGCCGTTCAACGCGACTTCGGCAAGTTTTAAAAATCCTATTACTATCTTCTGGAGCAGACCCAACAACATGTTAAACCACTTGGCCAATGGAGCGAGCAGCTGGTTAAACTTTTCTGTCGCCTCTTCTGATGAGTTTATGGCTTTTTTAAATGCCATGAACACAAGCACTATTGCAGCTATCACCGCTCCAACCGGGTTTGCCACCAGTGCCATCATTGCCCTTCCCATCCCCACCAGGCTTTGTGACACCTGACCCACGGGTCCCGGTATGGCAGAAAGCTTTGACATCATCCCTTTTCCTGATTCTCCAAGTTCTGACATCCGTTTATCCACTTCCTTTATTTGTTTCTGAAATTTTTCATACTCCGCCGGAGAGGTTGATTTTGCCGTGTTGTCGAATTGTTTTTGAAGTTCTTTTGCACGACCTTTCAGCTGGTTCATGGTCATGTCCTGAACTTCCAGCAATTTTATACCTTCCTTTACTAACTGTCTGTTCCTCTCTGTCTGTGCATTATTTTCTGCTATGACGGTATTGGTTTCAGCTATCTTCTTTTTTGTTGACTCATAAGCATTTGAAAGATTCTTATACTCTTCAGTATTGGTCTTGCTTGCTTTTTCCAGGTACAGCATCTGTCTCTCGGTCTCTCTCATCTCTTTGTTGAGCTTCTTGAGTTCTCCCTGAAGGGCCTTGTTTTCCTCAGCAAACTTGTCAATTGCTGCCGATGATTTCCCTATCTCCGCCTGCAGGCCGGATGCTTCCAGGCTAAGGATGAATTTTATTTCGTCATTTGATAAATTTTTCCCCATGTCAAATTGCTTTTTCGAGTTCTGCTCTTATCTGTTCTTTAATTTCTTTTGTAAGTCCAAACCGGAGGTCGCGCAGGGTCGGATGATACAGCACACCCCAGATCACCCGGTTGTAGAGGGCCAGCTTTCTTCTAACGCCCATCTTTGTAGTGCGGTCCCTTCTATTTTTTATATCCAGAAACCTCAGGTAACGCAAGTAGTTAAATTGCAGGAACGCCATATTGTCGTCTGCTATTACAACGTCAAAATCACGTCTGTATATACTTCTCCACAACTTGCCGGTAACAACCTTAAAGTTTTCCTTTATCACTCCGGCCTGTACTTTATTGATGCGCGCAGCATCTCGCTCCAGGACGTCGCGTACATATTTTGTCTTTATCGCTCCTTCAGATATCATAATTTCTCCTGTACAAGCCACTTGTACTCCAGTTTGTTGTTATTTTGTGTGATTACGTATTTATACTCTCTCTCCAGCAGTGCTATCGTTATTTTCTGGAATGAAATGTCCGTTTTTGGGCAAAACTTGCATATGGATCCAAACACTTCGAGCGTAGAAAACTGGTTTGTCGAATTCTCAAGACTGCTTGCCGGCAGGAACCTCTCACAAAAAGCACTCAGGAGCTCATCGGCCAGTTCATCCATTCTGATATCGTCCTCGGATTTTTCCTTTTTCTTCGGATTTTCTTCCGGATCCTCAGTTGAAGCTCTGAATCCTATCTTTTTTTTCTTGCTCATATCAGTTCAACTCCCTGTATTTGAAAAACCATACTAAATCCATAGCTGTTGTTAAGCTGTGCACTTGCAAACGGTGTTATATCTGTTGGAAACGTCAGTAGCCTCACAAATGGGTCATCCCTGTTTTCTCTCATGTCTTTTCGTATGTCAGCAAGGATCTGCAGGTAGCTATCCACCATCACTATCTCTTCCATTGCGTCGAAGGTGTTTGAGGAAAATGGCCTTGCCACTGTAACGGAGATATCAAACTCCTCCTTTTTGACATTCAGGCTGTTGGTTGTAGTTCTAATGTCACCATAGTCAACAAACAGATATACTCCTGATATAGATTGTATTCTCTTTTTCACTGCCTCGTCTGATACTCCGAACACATAATCCGTGAGCTGTGGAATCCGGTCTTTCACCGGGATGTTTTGCGCAAGGGTCTTCAGGTCATTGTACTCCTGAGTGGATGTTGACTTATTGAAGTTCTTCATCACACCCGCATGAAGTGGATATTGTGCAAAAAAGAGGAATGTTGTCTGCAATATGTTCATGTCAGATAAATTGATTGATTTGCTCAAGTGTAAGATTCAGTTTTTTGGCAATCTCCAGCTTGTCCATCTTTGCTTCTGAGAGTTGCGTTATGGAGTCCACAAGGTTTTTGTACATCAGTTCCAGGAAGTCAATGAGGTTCATTGCCGAGATCTCTTTTGGGTTTCCGTATCCTTTTTCTGTCATAGAGAATATGACCGCGTTCAATCCCAGCGAGATCTTTTCGGATTTCTTACCCTGACGGAACAGTACGCTGTATTTTGTCTCATTCGATATCCATTGCAGTATGCTTTCGAAGTTGAATAGGATTGCATATTTAATGATCGGGTTGAGCATCTTGAATTTCCCTGCATTATCCAGCACGGTTGTCTCTGAGTAGTTCTTACAATACAGTGATGCAACCAGCAAGTCTATGTATTCCGATGACTTGTCCTTAGCAAGCAAGGAGATGAATGTAAGCGCATTTATGTACTGTTCTGCGGTGATTGTTGTTTTCACGATATCACCTATCAGTTCGAACTTGTATCCCTCATACTTTTTCAGTCCCAGAAATACCTGAGGGATCATCTGCCTTGATATCGAGGCATCAATTTCCACTGATCTCTTGAATGTCCTTGCAACTACCGCTTCCGGCTCTCCGGGGATATTTTCCGGATTGATCTTTTTAAGCTTGTTCTGCATCTTGACGTCCAGGTTCTTGAATTTAGGATCGTCATATACGAACCTGAAGCAGAAATTCATTTTGTCAAGGTTTCTGAAAATCTCTTTTTCAAACCACTGATAATCCTTCTTCAGGATGCTTCGCGATCTTATGTTTGAGAGTTCTATAAACAGTCTCAGTTGGAATTCCCTGACATCGTACCTTTTTTCTTTAAACTCCATGAGCAGGCACAAGGTGGAAATGAACTGTAGGGGATCAAGGTCCTCCCATGAAGATGGGAACACCACATTATCCGATGAGGATAGGTATTTCTTCTCAAATTTTGTTATCATGACATAAAGTATATTTTATCGTCTTCACGATTTTGATTAACCACGCTTGTAATTACTCCCTTACTGACCGCCTTTGCCCTTTCAATGTCCAGATAGTATTTGTCTACATCTACCATCAGTGAGGAAGAGAGTTTTTCCCTCACCTGCACTGCCGATCCCCCTTTTGTGAATTCATGTGCCACATCGTTTCTTATTGATTTTGGCAACTCTGTAATGTCAAACAGCATTGCTGCCTGTGCCATCACGTGGTGGCACAGCGCTCTCTTGCACTTGTCTACCAGTTTGTCGTTATCTGTGATCCCTGACAGGATTCCAACCCGGGGTATGATTTGATCATCATTTATTTTCCTGATCAGGAACTGTATCTTTGAGAAAAAGTATGGTGAATTGTCGATCGCAAAGTAATAATTGAACTCCTTTGCATCTTTTATCGGTAGTTTTGACCTCTCTTTATACTGAGCTGAATCTTTCCAGTCTGCAAATTCGGTATTACTGTCAAGATAGCTCAGGAGGTCGTCCATGGCAGCCCAATACATTGTTATGTACTCATCTTTTATCTCTTCGTACTGATATTTATACAGCTTTTGATCACTGCTGTTTTTAGAAACAGCATCAAATATTTTGTATTTGTACATGGTATAAGAAGCAATAGCCGATTTCATGCGGTTGAGCAGATCCGCAGGAGTGTCCGGCTTTAAAATTTCGTCATATACGGCTTTTGTCACCACGTCAATTATTTTACTCCTTGTCAACAGGAATGACGGGTATATAGAGTCAAAGCCTAGTGCTGCATCAACGCCCGGGACATAGGACCTGAAGTCGTCTATGTTATCAAAAAAATCTATAGCTGCCATTATGATTGATTGTTTTTTAGTCGGTTACTTTCTGATATTTCCTGTTGTTTTTCTATTGCGGACCGGTAGAATCCAAGTCTTATCCCTTGGTTGTACGCCTCCGGGAAGTTTTGTTTAATTGCAAAATTTATATCCCGGCAGACAACATCCTCGGGAATGGTAAGACCATTCAGATAAATCATGTAGTTATATTGTGCATCAGATCCGCTTTTTGAAATTATACCATCCTTTGAGATGTTTGATATGGAGCTGTCCACTCCCTTTGCTGATGTGATCACCTCGTCTGCTCTCTTGTCATAGGTGGTTAAGGCTTCTATGTAGTCTTTCGACTTGTTTGGTATATCCTCGATTTTCCAGCGCTCTTCATGGCCATCTGAGTTCATAAAGCTGTATGAGGCATAAAGCTTGCCCTGGTTCTTACCTGCTCCGGATAGATAATTTGCCAATTTCCTCAGTTCCCGTGATGTGAATTCGGCTATAAGTCCATCATGATACTCTGTACCGATCTCCATTATGTCATTTTCCGAGAATTTTATTGTCAGAAGCTCCTGTTGTGCGGTCGCCCTATCTGCATTTGTTGTGCACATATCCTGAAGCATTGTTTTCTTAGAGTTGTACCATGCCATCGGGATTACTATATGAAGCCTTGCAGATATTGCGTTCTCTAGATAATTATTGATGTATTCAGGTGTCCTGTTAGAGCCTATCACCCATGCCTTGACTCCTCGGAAAAAAACGTTATAGGCATAGATCTCTTCACCATGGGTGGGGTTTTTAGAATAACTGATGGCAGAAGTATATTTGAATGGATTTGTGTAGTCGAACCGGTTGTATACCTTATATTCCTTACCTGCCTGCATCCAGTTTCCAACAATGACGTGTTTAAACTCGTTGTCTTCGAAGTCTGTCCTGTTAGCCGTTTCAACTGTTGTGGCAAGCCTGGTCCTTAAGGTGGATATACATTCAAGCCCTGCCACTCTTTTTATACCTATTCTTATCCCTTCTGCCAGGCGCCACTTAGAGAAGATACCCTCATCGTAGTAGAACGACCTTATACACTTGTTAAAATATGTTTTGTAATCATCTGCCATTCCATTCTCCAGCCATGAGTCCAGCCATTGCTGTATCTCATCATGTTCAACATACTCTTTCCACACGTCCTTGCCCTGGCGTTTGGTTATATACAGAGCTGGTCCTGTACCATAGAGCATCCGAATCTGTTTCTCTATCAGTTCAGGTAACAGGCGGTTAAGAGATATCATCTCTTTTTGCTCATTTGGTTCCAGGTTGTTCGCCCCGGCAGGATATACCTTGTATTTGTCTACCCTCACCAATGATATTATATTCCTGTTATTTGCAGCTGAATCAGAAAAGATCTGATTTGCTTCCTGTAAGGTTTCACCCAGCTGATAGGTGAATACATCAGGCCCTGCTTTAATATATCCAAGGCTGTTAAGTTTACATTTATTCTTCATTGCCAAACCATTTTACTTTCTTTAGTGTGTAGTTGTCACCTGGGAATCCTATGTATCGTATCAAATATTTATAGCACGCCTTAGGACCTTCGGCACATTCGAACAAGAAGTAGTTGTCACCATCAATATCCCATTTTTCATGGGGCATCTGTGACCTGCACCAGCATCCTGAAATGGTCCTCAATTTTGGAGATGCCTCTCTCTTCACCCTTGAGTACTTAAAGAATGCAATAGTAAAAGTCTCTCCTGCCCTGGTAATATCCGCCAGTGCTTTCAGAGCCTTATATCCACTTATCGTTTCCATATTCAAATATCTATACCGTTAAACCATCTTTAAAGGACATTGCAATGCATATGCAGATGATGTTTAATTTAACTCAAACCTAACAAGAGTGGCTATAAGCAACGGAAAGCAAAACACCCTGCTAACTTCCTCTCTGTCATATTTCCCGTCTTTTTTTGCACCTGCATGTCTTACCCTATAATCAGCGGGACTACCAGTTAAGTGTCGCGCCTTGTTTTTCTTTTTTCTCCCTTTTTGGCTAGACTCTTGTTTCTCAGTTTTTTGTTTCTTCTTTTTATGTCTATACCCCCTTGTTTTATATTTTTCACGCGGTCATATTGCCTGGTAGCTGCATATTATTTCCCGCTGGACCAGAACCCATCCATCTTTCAAATTTTCCCCAAAGCAAATAGAACATGCCGCTTGGTATTTGTGTCGATAGTCCGGCTTGAAGGTTTAATGGGAGTCGTGTTTCACTTGACTTATCCAACTCTATCGGGTTGGATCCTTTTTTTAGCGGAGAGGCAAAAATCGAAGAGACAAGGTTTGGGCATTCATTAGAGTCTATCATGATTTTTGGCACACCTCTTTCTCCTGTAGAGAAAAGCTTCAGCAATAGCTTATATAGTTCCCAATGGAATATCGTTCTTTGATTCAGGCTCATTAACCGGACCCTCCAGCCGTATTTTTCAAGTTCGAATTTCAATTCTTTCGCATCAGTTTCCTGTTGTCTCTTAAGCGGTTTGCGTTGATTTCCTGCCCGGTCGTAATACAGATCAATGTTTCTGTTCCTTCTGTTTGAGAAGAAGCTATTGAATTCCCGTGCAAGATCCGGAAGGTCTTTAGGAGAATACACGTAATGCTCTTTGATGATCCTGTATTCATTCACCTTTCTTTTTTCCTGTGCAACAACAAAAGAGGCAAATGATCCCGGGTCAAATCCGAGTTCAAGCTTGTCATCGGGATTGTAATGCTTCAGGTATTCTGAAGTAATTTTGAAGCTCTCTTTTAAATTGAATTTCATAACTGACTCATACTTATATGAGTCATCATATGTATGCATATTCTCATCGAAGTTTGCAACAAACATGTTATCCGTCTTCCTTTCGCGTATGGAACATATGGATGACAGAAACTCTGATGGTGTCAGGAGTTTTCTTTGTGTGGCAAAGTATTGCGGTCCAAGCACGTCCTTGTTTATGAATGCGCTTACTCTCATGTATAGGGTAGCTGCTTTGCGTGCACGGTTAATAATCGGCCGATACCGGTCGATCCGCTTCTGCATCGCCTCGACGTTTTTTCCCTGCTGGATACTATAGAGTGCTTCATTTATATGCAATGAGAGGGTTACTATCTCCGCAATGAGCTCTTCATTCATGTTTTCCTCGTACTCATTGAACCAGGAGTCCTCTCCAAGCGACACCATTGCCGTATCGGAAACACCGGTGACTCCCTGGTAATATATTGAAGCCTGTGTAAGCGAACTGTTCTTGGCTAATCTGCCTATACGCATTGCCGGGATGAGCCTGTTTTTAAGCTTTGCTCCTTTATTCAACTTCATCTCCTCCATGAAAATGTGCACTATGTTTGAGCCGGCGATTGATTCCTGCTGGTCGGTAGCAACCAGGCGTATATTGTGACCATTGGGAAAAAAGAACGTATGCTCAGGATGTTCCGGGGCATATCTGGGTTTTTGGAAATGTCTTGGCAGGTCTTTTTCGCCAATTACATAATCAATTCCCTCTCTCAATAGGGGTCTTTGTTCCTCTCCACGGGGCTCAGAATAAAATGCCAGGATGTTTGGCACCACGTTTGCCAGAAGGGCTACATAACTTTTGTGAGCAAGCACCGATGTTTCCCGAGGCAGGTCCTTGGCCACCGCTATTGTTCTCCTGCTGGTCACCCCTTCTGTCTTACCTGTGGCCCTGCCGGCTTCCACGATGACGGTATTGCAATCTACAATTTGAACCAGCATTTGCATGTTGTTCAGATACAGCTCTTCAAGAGAGTTATGTGAAATATCTTCATTCATCGTTTTCCTGTTCTTCGTAATCTACATCCGTTATTTCCGCTTCCCTGATTAGTCTTTTCTTCTCCTTGTCTGTAGTTTCAAGTGAATTGATCAGGTTGACATAAAATCCGTTCTCGTCTTTTCTCACAATATCATGGAGGCTCTTCTTTTCATATCCAAGATCCTGGTGTTTTATCTTGTTGGTAATTATGAATACCGGCACATCCCAGTCAGCCGGCTTAATTCTCTGGGCGGCTGTTGTACGGTACTCATGTGCTTTGTCATAACATCTTTTGGCAGCATTGATGTTATTCATTGCGATGCTCAGCCTTGCCAGGTCCTCCATCTTATCTGCATAGTAGTTATCCCACGCATCAACGGTTATACTGTCGTCGATGTGGAAGAAGTTCATTGCGTCATAATAGATATCCCTGGCGGTACTGAAATTGAGATCCTGAAACTGTTTTATCAATTCTCTTACTACCCTGGTCATGCTGGCCCCGACATGGTGCATGATGGACGGCACGGCATTGATGCGCAGGATATATGTCTGAAGGTCTTCGGATATGGCTGCGCTTTTCCGTGTCTTCAGGAAGTTCTGAAGAAGATCCGGCTGTATTTCATGAAGCTTCTCAAGTTTGTTCATATCCCAAATAATTCATTTTTAAGTTCCTCTATCACTCTTTCTTTCTGTCTGTCCCTATAGGCTTTTTCGGCATCCATGTCTCCTCCTTCAACTGCTTTCATAAGGGTTAGGTCCATGTCATATTCACCTGAGGCAACTCCCTGATCATATATCTTCCTCAAGGGGTGGTCATCTGTTTTTATGTCCACAAGGAACACTTCCCGATCTTCCTTATTCAGTCCAAGTAATATTGATATCCTGAATGGGGAATATTTGAGTTTTGCCCAGTTGCGAACCTTCACCAGAGTGATATTGTCATAGTCGGCCATTATGCATCATTTTAGCTGTTTCTTGAATAGTTCATCTGTTGGGTTATCTCTGTCATCAGGCTTAGTTTCTCTGTGTGTTTTTCGAGCTGTTTTTGCCATTTGTTCTTTTCTTCCGGCTTGGCCTTTTTTTTATTCATAAAGCTCTGGTATCGTGTTATGTTATTCGATACGTTTTTGTACTCGTCAAGGAATTCTTTTGGATCCCTCCTTATCATATTCATCAACTCCGTTCTGAGCGAATCTTTCTTAATGAGAGGGTGTTTATATAGAAATTTACCCGTTTTGTTAAATGATTCCAGTTCGATAAAGCAAAGCCTGTTCCTGATGCCAAGCTCTGCCATTTCAATGATATCATGTGGCTCCGGATTTTTTTCAAGCTCCTTATCAAGTTCGTACATCCTGCGATGGCTATAGATCCTGTCCGAATACAGCGTGTGTGCATCTCTGATCTCAGGGTTCTCAAGTTTTGTCCAATTGATGTTTGGATACTCTTCTTCTTTCGAGACTTTTTTTTTATGTCTTTTCCTGATTGGTCCTTGGACTTTGCTGTTACAGGTACCGGATTGTGAGGTTCTTCACTCATATTGCCCCGGTTCGATTCAATCGTTTGTTGGTCAACGTAGTCAAGTAGCACAAATACAATCTCAAAAGAGATGTTTGGCCGGGATGATGATGGCGATCTGATTATCAGCTCACTGGTGGGTAGGTACTTCTTCAGTAACGCCTTGTCTTGAGATAAAAACATATTGTTCTCAAGCTTTTTTGCAATTGCAGATTTTTCTCTGAATGTTAGATTCATGGCTTTCGGTTTTATGTTATTGCAATGCAAACTTATATTTGTATTTCTGTGATCCGAAGGACAAAAAAAGCCACCAATGAATCATTGGCAGCTCTTTCTCTCCACATACTTTTTTGCTATGCAGTCTGTACCCTTGACACTTCAACCAAGGTTTCAGAATCCAGGACTTTTAACGTCAGCCGGCTGCCTGCATTTCCTATCCAGGTTTCATCGTTTTTAAGGACAATGGCCGCTATCGATTCTATATTGGTAGGATTGGCTCCTCCAGAACCCAATATCTCAACAACACGTCCTTCATCTGCGGCTGCAAGACCGCTGATCGTCGCTATTGTTGCAGGTGCGGTATTTGCACCCGTAGTATATTGGGAAGCACCCGTAAAGGCTATGTTGGTTGCGTTTGCAGCCAAGACAGCCGGTGCCTCTTTGACAATAGCACCAGTATATTTCTTCGGCTGTTCAAAACTTGAGTTTTCGAATGAGAACGAAACACTCCGGGACTCTTTGTTGTTGGTTCTTTCAAAGGTTTTGAATACCATTGGTTTAAGGTTGTTGCCCGTAATATAATACTGTGAATCACTTGCCATTTGGTAAATGATCACAAATCTGTCTCCGGCATGTTCCTCCATAAATTTCTGCAAGGCCAACCTATAGCCACCCATAACAAAACTGAATAGATTCGTTACTGCCGTCGTTATATCCCCTTTGCTGCCTGATGACTTGTCTTCAAGGGAATCATCTATCGCTTCAAAATAGTGCATATACTCTCCTGTCTTGAGCGGTATTGTTCCCACCTCCCCGTTTGCATTAGGTCTTGGAAATGGCACCGCATCATCAATCTGGTCTAAGGCAATAAGCCATAACCGTGACGCGATCTGGGCACCGGAAGTATCTTTGTCGGTAACACGATTGATGTTTCCAACTGCTGCCATGATGGAATAGGTCATACCGGATCCAACTATGCCAATGGATTCCAGGAAGCTCGCTCCCGAGTCAATGGCAGTGACAGTAATAAAAAGACCCACGACAGCGATTATCAATGATATGATAACCACCATTCTTCTATTGTATTTTTCTTTAAACTTTTTCATTTTAATCAATATTAGCGTTTTAATGAAACCAAACAGGGAGGTTAATCCCTGTTTGATTAATAGACTAGATAGATCTTGCAACCTCAAGGAACTTCGATGTTGCCTTATCGTAGATGACCTTGATCCATTCACCAACTGCTGTCGGTTCCCAGGCTTCAGTGATTTCAGAGAACTTCCCGGCTTTTGCGATTACCTGAGGATTAGAAGCCGAGCCCACTTCAATCTTATAAACAACACCTTCTACAGGGTTGGTTATGTCGGTTAAGGCGAGGTTAGCACCCTCTCCATCTGCGGTATTGGCAGCAGTCAGGTACCAGATGTTCTTGGATCCATCGATTGTGGTCGCATCAGCGGCCAGCTTGGTAACCGGCTTGTTGATGAAGATAACCTGGTCCTTTCTTCCGGAAGCAACAAGGGCAGCAAATGTTGCAAATATCTTACCTGCATAGGCAGCTGCTGATCCTTCTTTCCATGTAGCGAAGCCCCATACACTTTCCAGCCTTCTCTCGAAGTATGTATTGTACATTTCGCCTGGTACATTTTCAAGCGTTTGAATATTGCCTACTTCAGTGATCCACATAAACATAAGGTTGTTCATGTTCGGTACCCATATGATCGGAAGGTCGTAATTCATCAGCTTCATCACAGGTCCAGAGAAGTCCATATCCTTACCGTACTTGGTTCTGTAACTCTGTAGGTACCACGGTTTGTGTTTCAGATTCAGGTAGATTCCCTTGTTCAGAAGGTTTGGAAGAAGTTGGTTGACTTCCTCTGCAAAGGCTTCCACTACGTCAATCATGGTACTTGGAGTATATGACGCATAATCATCGTCATCAAAAGGATATATCTGATTTGCCTCGATATACGACATCATACGATGTATTGCACCGGTTGCCGAATTCAGGAAGTGTCCTGATTTACCGGCTGTAGGCTCAATTCTATAGCCAAGAACTGCCCTTACATTGCGTTCGTTGTTTAAAACGGTGGCAATGTTAAGCAACATCCACTCAATCATCTGCCATTTTACCGGGTCAGATCCTGCTGTGTTCAGATAACCGATGTACTGTGTTTCAATCCATTTCATTGATTTGAAAAGGGTTTTGAACATCACATCGTGAACTTTGGCCTTTTCAGGCACAAGATCCATACCTCCCTTTGAGAGTTCTCCTTCCTGGTATGCCTGTGAGAATTCACCAAAGAATGCATTTGTGATTATGTCACCATCCTGAACGTTTGAACGTAATGGAAACACATCAAAAACATTCGGAAGAGCAATAATACGGGCTATCAGGGCATCCTGTCTTCTCACCAGGTATTGTGTTCCCAGTCCAGCCTCCTCCAGACCTGAATAATCGATCGTACCATCTGTATTCAGAGATTTTGCATCCAGTACTCCGATTGATTTGAGCTCCTGCATACGTGCGCAAATAGACTTACCATACGATTTGAACTCCTTTTGGAAGTTCTCAAATGTATCGTCGTCCGGATCAGACTCAAGGGCCACCCTTTTTCCCTTCATCAATATTTGATTCCATCTTTTTGAAGCTTCAAACATCGGATGCTCGATACCGAAAGCAAATTTTGGAGTATGGAAACTTCCCAGGCCTATTGGTCCGGCGGTCCTGATCTCCAGCGGAGTGTCAACAACCGCTTTTGATGACAATGTTTTTACCTGGCTGGCAAGTTTTTTATTGCTGTTAACCAGTTTCTCAATGCCTATCACAAGGTTTTCAGCCTTTGATTTAGACTTTTTCTTCGGTTCTTCTTCCGGGTCCTCTTTAGGATCTTCCTCAGGATCCTCCTTAGGGTCCTCTTCAGGATCTTCTTCCGGATCCTCATCTTCGCTGGCTGATTTTGCTTTCAACAAAATTTCAAGCGCATGGTCGTAAGCCTTGACTTTACCTGCATCTTCGCTGTCTGCATTTGCATCAGCATAGAAGTCATGGCCAGTGGTTTCCTTATAGGAGCTGGCAATTTTTGTCCAGTCCTCTTTTGTGAGCGATTTGCTCTTTGCCTTTTCAAGCAACCCTAAGGTCGCGAGAATTTTTTCAAAGTTCTTTTTAAACATGTTTGTAAAAATTAAAGTGAGTAAATTTTATTCTGTATTTTACCTTGTTCATAGAGTTCCTGGAATATTTCCTGTATGTCTTTTATGCCGTCTATGAGCCCTAATCCCAGAGCTTCCTGAGCGTAGAATATCTCTCCATTGAAAATATGTGCATCCTCATCTGCCTTTGCCGCACGAGGTCTGGAGCGTTTCACTGCTGCATCGAAATCCGCCTGAAGTGGATCCAGAAATCTTTTTATGAAATCTTCCGGTTGTCCGGCAGTCAGATCATCCGAGACCTTGTTTTTGTGAGTGGATAATGAAGCATATGCCTCTACCAGGACATAACCCATTTTCTCGAGCGCCTTCCGGAAGTCCCAGTATGATATCATGGTCCCTATTGATCCCACAATGTCAAACTTGTTAAGGCAATAAACCTTGTCACTGGCACAACCGAGATATAGTCCGGCACTGCACATGGTCCTCTCACAAATTGTCCTGGAGGGTTTTTTTAGGTTAGAAATGATTTCATGCGCTTTCTCAAGACAATAGGATTCCCCTCCCGGGCTATTGATAAGAAATGCATGTCCGATTATTTTTTCATTTGTCTCCGCTGCTTCCACATCCTCGATCAACTGTTTTGTAGAGCTGTACCACCAACACTTTTCATAGGATAAGAAGCCTGAAATGTAATGAACGGCTATACTTTCAGGTATGGATCTGTCCGTATAGTCAGAAGTTATGGATATTGTTTCGTCCTGGTCCTGTAGCGCTTTTATCTTCTCGGAAACAATTTTTGAATATTCCGGAGGTTGGGTTGAGGATTTTATATGGTAATCAAATCTCACCAAGAATTCAGCAAGGGCCTCCTTTGAAATTAGCAAAGGCGCTAAACGGAACATGCTTAGCGTAGAGTCTAAAAAAGAATGCGGCATATCTGTTTTTTTACAAATATGCCGCACTATAATATAGGTGTAAAGGACTTAATCCTCAAAAAATACAGGAAATATAGTAGAGCATGAAAGCTCAATAGAGATAGCCGTAATTAGAGGCACGCATTTACTTCTTACAGGGAATTGCTTTGATCCCCAAACGATTGTTTTTCCTGACAATGTTTCAAGAACAATGAGAACATGCATGTTATTATATCTCATTAATTCTTTATTTTTGGCTACAATAGCCGTCAGGGATTGATTATACAGTACACCACCTTCGCTTTCACTGGCTTTTTGATCAAACACCAGGTCATTCTGGGTGTAAAGTATACGGACATTCCTGTCCGTGGTCAGAGAAAAATTATTCCCATTTGTGTTTTGGACGTCAAAAATGGGTATTAACGTGATTTTATTCCCAATTTGGTCATTATTTGCATTCATAATTAATTGATTTTTAAGCAGTGGGCAGTTTTGATACACTTTTGATACAGTTTTGATACACTTTTGCTACTCAAATCGGACAAATCGATACACTTGGTCGTACAAATATTTTCAAACATTTTGTCGATTATATGATCTTTTTTCCTTATTCCGACGTCGGGTGACATTTCTCCAGCGGTAATAGTTCTTTAGCATGGCATCTTCAGAGATACCGGTGATATTATATTTTGAACAGAAAACATGAATTGTCTCAATATACTCTATTCCGTAACGGTGTTTTGCATGGTCCAGATCTTCGTGGAGCTCTGTCCACATCATTGTCTCGATGCGAACCTCTATGGATTTTGTCCCTCGTTGAGAAATATAGTTATAGACCCTTGGATTCTTACCTTCTCTGCGATCAGGAAGTACGATTTCAAGATTACCCACATCAACCTGTTTGTCTGAAGGCCTCTTTATGGTAACATCCCATATGAAATGATACAATGCGATGTTGTCCGGGAGTGACACCGGGTTACTCATTCGAACACCGTATTTACCAATTATATACTCAGCAAGATGCT
>Ga0074193_1001196_pt1 | contig 34096 bp, 30 predicted proteins | sample EPASupsiteHSE605_FD_64523 | JGI IMG/M metagenome (GOLD analysis project Ga0074193, IMG submission 64523) | Bioremediated contaminated groundwater from EPA Superfund site, New Mexico - Sample HSE6-05 | ecosystem: Environmental > Aquatic > Deep subsurface > Groundwater > Contaminated ... | reverse complement strand
GGGGTTTGACGCGTGTGTTGCTGTGGGTGCTTGTGAGCACCGGGGGCGGGGGGGGAGATAACCCTTTCCTCGCCCTCAACCCCTGGGGGGGGGGTCTGCGGAGGGATCCCGACCCCCCCCGGGGGTTTGGGGGGGTTTCCCCGCCACAACTCGGGGTCGAGCCTCGTGAAAAGCTCGATGGCATCCGGTTCCCAGCTCCACCAGAGGTTATAGGCAATGCGTTGCAGCCCCGCCAATTCCCTTGGCAGGGAAGGGGTAACGGTAAACCTGTGAAGAATCTTGCTGAAATTCATGAAAGCCTCCAGGTGTTGAATGCCGGGTCCAACCTCACAACAACGTTACGGTTTTTCGATTCCGAACTTCTCCAGACGGTATTGCAGCGTCTTGTAACTCATCCCCAACAGGGGGGCGGCCTTGCTGATGATCCAGTCGGCCCTTTCCATGGCCTTCAGGATGAGATCCCGCTCCAGCTCTTCGATGGAAATGCCCTGCGGCGGGAATTCAAAGGGCAGTTTGCCGAGGTGCGTCATCTCTTCGTGCACTTCGGCCGGCAGGTCTTCCGGCTGGATATAATCGCTCTCCGCCATGAGAACCCCGCGTTCGATAACCGATTCCAGTTGTCGTACATTGCCGGGCCAGCTGTAGTTCATGAGGATCTTGAGGGCGGGTTTGGCAATCCCCTTCAACGAGATGCCTGATGCCGCGCTGTATTTTTTCACGAAAAAATCGGCCAGGGCGGCGATGTCGCTCCCACGTTCCCTGAGGGGCGGCAGGGTAACCCGTATCACATTGAGCCGGTAAAAGAGGTCCTCGCGGAAGTTCCCCTTTTTTATCTCTGCTTCCAGGTCCCGATTGGTGGCGGAGATGATGCGCACGTCTATCGGGACATTGACCTTGCCGCCGACCCTGCGGATCTCCTTTTCCTGGATGGCGCGCAAAAGCTTGGCTTGCATGGCCACATTCATCTCGCCAATCTCGTCGAGAAATACCGTACCACCTTCGGCAGCCTCAAACAGGCCGATCTCACGGCTTGCGGCGCCGGTAAAGGACCCTTTTTCATGGCCGAACAGTTCGCTTTCAATGAGGGTGTCGGGGATGGCAGCGCAGTTAATGGCAAAGAAGGGTTTGCCTTTCCGGGGGCTCCCGTCGTGGACCGCCTTGGCAATCAGCTCCTTGCCGGTTCCCGATTCGCCGTAGATGAGTACGGTGGAACTGGTCGGCGCAATCTTGCTGATGATCCGGGCGACCTCTTTCATCTTCGGATGCTCGCCGATCATGTTGGGGAGGGCCATGGTTTCTTTCAGCTTCTTATGGAGCAGGGTGTTCTCGTGGAGAAGATTGATGTGCTCGAAGGCGCGCTGCACGGTCAACAGGAGATCCTCCCGCTCCAGGGGCTTTTCCAGATAATCGAAGGCCCCCATTTTCATTGCCTCAACCGCGGAGTCGACGGTACCGTGAGCAGTCATCATCACGACGCACTGCCGGTTGTTTTCGCCAAGGATCTTCTCCATGAGTTCCATGCCGGACATCCCCTGCATCTTCAGGTCGGTGAGGATCAGGTCGAATTCGGCGCTTTCGAGTTCCTTGAGCGCCTCCCTGCCTCCCGGTACGGTGACGATACGGTATCCCTGTTTCTGGAGGATGGCGCTGAGAATCTCCCGCTGTCCCTTTTCATCGTCTACTATCAAAATACTGCCGGGCATACAAATTCTCCTGAAATTAAACATCACCCTGCTTTTTCATCGGCAGGATGATGGTAAATGTCGTTCCGTTGCCGAGTTGGCTTTCAACCACCATCTCGCCGCCGTGCTCCTTGATGATGCGTTCGGTTATGGCCAGCCCGAGGCCGATGCCGGCCTCTTTCGTGGTGAAATAGGGCTGGAAGATCTTGTCGATGTCATTGGGCGCTATTCCCGACCCCTGATCGGCAAAGGTGAGGCGGAACAGGTTGTCCCCGGCGACGAAGGCCGCCCCGAGGGTTATCTTTCCCCCGTCGGGCATGGCCTGAGCGGCGTTGGTTATGAAATTGAACAGGCAGTTGCGCATCAGTTCGGGATCGACCTGCATCGGCGGGAGGTCGGCGGGGATATCCTCTATCACCTCGATGTGCTGTTCGTTCAGCTTGTCCTGTAAAAGCGGCATGGCCTTGGAGATCAGCTCCGGGTAGCGCACTTCATGGAGGCGCAGCTTGAGCGGCCTGCCGTAGTTCATGAAGTTGAGGACCATGTAATTGGCTTTGCGCACCTCTTCCTTGATGTTGTCGGCGATGGATTCCAATTCTTTGCCGCGCTCAGGACAGGAGGGGAGCAGTTCGCTTTTCAGGTGATCTATGGCCAGGCTGATATAATTGAGGGGGTTCCTGATTTCATGCGCGATTCCCGATGCCAGCTGTCCCACCTTGGAAAGGTGCTCCGCCTCATAGAGGCGCTTTTCCAGATGCTCCTTTTCCCGAAGCTTCTCCACCAGTTCATTGAAATTTTCAGCCAGTTCGCCGATTTCGTCCTTACTGTCCAGCGGGAATGTGACCGACAGGTCGCCGGCCGAGACTTTTTTTACCCCCGCCGCCAGCCTGTGGATGGGGTCGGTATACCTTCTGGCGAGGAAGATGGTGAGAAAAATGCCGAACATGAAAATCATACAGGTGGCAACCAGTCTGCGGAGAAAATTGGCGTGCTGGATATCCCGTATGTTGTCCAGCAGAAGGTTGATCTGCACGTAGCCGAGCTGCTCGTCGCCGACGATAACCGGGACGACCAGGTCGTAAGGGCGAAGGGAATGTGAGCCTGTGGCACCTTTGCCCTTGCGCGAGGCCTTGAGGCCTTTTTCCAGTTTTTTTATCTCACGCATTTTCCCGACCTTGTCAGGGTCCGACGAGTTGATGATCTCCCCTTCGTTGTTGATGATGTTTACCTCATTGATACCCTTGTTTCTGGCCTGCTGCAGATAATCCTTCAGGCGCAAGGATTCCACATCGGTTTCGGATGTCAGATCTTCAACGCTCAACTGGATAGCCTTGGAAACCTCGGTGGAGCTTTCCTGCATCTCCTGAACCAGGTCGTTCTGGCTGTACTGGTTCATGAGGAAAAGAATCAACGTGGCGATGATCAGCAGGGAAAGCATCATCATCACCAGCTTTGTATTGAGTTTCATGGATCAACGACCTTTTTTCGTAATTATGCGTAAACAGAAGTGATTATACATCAGGGTAACCTGGTAGACAAGGAGTATGTCCCGGCAGCTGGAGGCAGGTCCTTTTGATTCATATGTCAAGGTTTGGTTTTAAAATAATCTGAAGATATTTGATTTTTTGCCGATATACAAAGTGCAGGCACTAAATTATCAATGACGAACGGACATGGCTATGGACTACAGTGTGAACAAAATACCGGGGACATTGGGTATCGACCCGGATAAACGTGGTTCCGACCGGGAACAGAAGAAGGGACGACTGGTGCGCCGGGTTGAGGAGCATGACAGTATTACCATTTCTGATGAAGCCCGACGGCGCAGTGCGTCGACAGCGGATGAGCAGCCGATTGCGGCCGAATATGATCTGCTTGAATAGTCAGGCCGGCATTTAATCGAAATTACGAGGTGACAAAATAAGTTTTGTCCCGATCGAAGGCTTCTTTGAACAGTTCCAGAAGCATGTTGATGCGGTTCCCATCGAGTTTGAGCTGTTGTGCGAAGACGGATGAGTCTAAATCGAGCGTTTCGTCAGGCTGGCGCTCTCCTATCCCCAGTTTCAGGCAGAACATGTCGGCAAGGCCCACGACCGCCGTCAGGTTGACCTGGTAGATGTCCTCGTGATTGCTGAATTTAAACTTATGGTGCTGTAAGATGGCGTTGGTCAGCGCGTCGGGGAAATTCCATTTTTTTATGACGTAAGCCCCTACTTCGTCATGACTGAATGGGTAGATGCTCGTTTCTGCGTCTTCGAATGATATCCTTTCATTGTAGCAGCGCTGCATGACCGCCTGAAACTTATCCTTATCCAGGGAGTTCATGATGATCTTGCCGATATCGTGGAACAATCCTGCGAGGAAGGACTCCTCCTCGTTGGCGGCCCTCGTGTTGCCGGCAATGATGCGTGCCGCCAGGCCGGCGGCGAAGGAATGTTCCCAAAGCATTTTTTCGGTAAGGCCGAACGGCTTGTAGACCTGCTTTACCGATGCCGCCACCACAAGGCTCTTGAGCGTATTGAAGCCAAGTATGACGATGGCGCTTGATAAGGTTTGAATCTGTCTCTGGCAGCCGTAAAAGGATGAGTTGGAAATTTTAATGACCCTGGCTGCTACGGCGGGATCGGAAGCAACTATCCGCGCCAGCTCTTCTGCTGTGGCGGTTTCGCTTTCGATGAGCTGCATTACCTTTGTGGCCACGATGGGGATGGTCGGGAGGTCTCCGGCGGTCATGATGGCTGTTTCGAGTTCTTTATTCATGGCTTGCTCCAATTATCTTGTTGCGTGACGTGCGATGGTCCGGGTAGAGATACATCCTGTTCCACTATGTATTATTCCTTTTCGGCACTTCCCCTACAAATATTTAATCATCCAGATGATTTTTGTTTTGCCGGAAGATCGGCTGAGCTCTCCCGTAGCCATGGGCGGCTCTATAGCCTGTTATCGTCCATACGCAAAATCCACGCCTGGATTTCATAAGGGACTTGGAATTAACTGATATACCAGGTTTTACGCTCAGATTTAGGTCAGGTTTGTCGTTCCTGATTGAGCAAAACCGCAGGCGTAGCAAGGCTACGCTGAGGATTTTACGATTGAAGGGGCGGCAAAGATGGCCTGAAGATGAGATGTAAAACAGTATATTGGTTAGTTCCGAGTCCCTAAGTCGATTTAGAGATTGAAAGCGGAAAGGAGGCTGTCTATAATGCCTTTCAAAGCAATGAAAGGGCCGGTGAAATTCCTTGGTCATCAAAAACGTAGAATTTATTAAAAGTGCGACAAGACCCGCCCATTATCCGGCGGGGGATTTCCCTGAAATAGCCTTTGCCGGCCGCTCCAACGTAGGCAAATCTTCCCTGATCAATGTCCTTGTTAACAGAAAAAGCCTGGTCCGCACCAGCTCCACCCCTGGACGCACCCAGCTCATCAACTTCTTCGATGTCAATGGCGAGTTTACCCTGGTGGATCTGCCCGGCTACGGTTTCGCCAGGGTGCCGCTGGCGGTCAAGAAAGAGTGGGGGCCGATGATGGAAACCTACCTCTCCAAAAGGGCAAATCTGCGGGGGGTCATACTTATTCTGGATATCCGCAGAACACCCGTGGCCGAGGATGTGCAGATGCTCCATTGGCTGCGTGCCTATTCCGTCAAACCGATAATCGTCGTCACCAAGTGCGACAAGGTTTCCAAAAACGAACGGGCAAAGCAGGCGGCGGTAATTGCACAGACCATCGGCATCCAGATGGCTGAACTTAATTTTTTTTCCGCACTCTCGAAAGAAGGGAAGGATCAGATCTGGCAGCGGATCGAAGGGGTGCTCTACGGCGCGGAAACGGAAGCCGTGGGCGCTGAAAGTTGAACGGCCAGATAGTGTTTGACTTTCCAGCAGCTCTCTGATAAAAATCGTCCCTACAATTAAATAGTTATTCGATCTGGTGCGCTCACTAACAAGGGCGTTAAAAGGGAAGGAGGTGTAATTCCTCCACTGTCCCGCAACTGTGAACGGTGATGAAAGCCGCTGATGTGCCACTGAATATAATCGGGAAGGCGCGGCAAGTAAAGTGACCCGTAAGTCAGGAAACCTGCCAGGCTGATTGCTCAATGGAACCTCCGCAGGAGAGGCGCCGAGGCCAGTATAGTATGCATCGCCGGTTTTCGACCCCGCCTCTCCCAGGAGACGGGGTTTTTTCATGTCAAAAATAATTTTCATTACCGGCGGCGCCCGGAGCGGCAAGAGCCGCCTGGCCGAAGAGATTGCCCTGAAGCACGGCGCGCCGCTCGGCTACATTGCCACGGGGCAGTCCGGTGACGGGGAGATGGAGGAGCGGATTGCCCGCCACCGGTCGCGGCGCGGCCCGGACTGGCAGACCCTTGAAGAGCCGCTGCAGCTGGCGGAGGTCGTCCGCGGCCATGACGGCTATTTTCAGGCAATGCTCGTGGATTGCGTCACCCTCTGGCTCACCAATCTCCTCCTGACTTACGACGACGCACCCCGCGCCCTGGCGGGTGTCAAGGAATTGACCGGCATGTTTCCTCATTTGACGACCCCCCTTATCCTCGTATCCAACGAGGTGGGGATGGGAATCGTGCCGGAAAACCGACTGGCCAGAACCTTCCGGGACCTGGCGGGCGAGGCCAACGAACTGCTGGCGGCGACGGCGGACGAGGTGTATGTGACCATTTCCGGGCTGCCGTTGAAACTGAAAGGGTGAAAGGCGTTTTATCGCCACGCATAGCACGAATGTTCTGTAAATCCTTATCCGTGGAAATTCATGCGGTTGGTGGCTGCTTTCAATTAAAAATTATGCCGGGAGGAAATGATGAATCTGCTCCAGGAAGCACTCGCAAAAATTCAGCCGGTCGATGCCGTCATGCTGGCAAAGGCCCAGGCGAAACTGGACAACAAGACCAAGCCGCTCGGCTCGCTCGGCCGACTGGAAGAGTTCGCCCGCCGCTTTGTCGCCATCACCGGCGATCTGCAGCCGGATACTGCCAAGAAGATTGTCTTCACCTTTGCCGGTGATCACGGCGTGGTCGAGGAGGGGGTGTCGGCCTTCCCCAAGGAGGTGACCCCGCAGATGGTCTTCAATTTTCTCCGCGGCGGAGCAGGGGTGAACGTCCTGGCTCGACATACGGGAGCCGAGGTGCGGGTTGTGGATGTGGGGGTCGATTTCGACTTCGAACCGACACAGGGGCTGATCATCGATAAAGTGGCGAAGGGGACGCGCAACTTTGCCAAGGGGCCGGCCATGAGCCGCGAAGAGGCGATTGCCGCGATAGAAGTGGGAATCGGGCTGGCCAACCGGGCAAAGGCCGAAGGGGTGGCCATGCTCGGCACCGGTGAGATGGGGATCGGCAACACCACCCCGTCGTCCGCCATTATTGCTGCCATTTCCGGTAAAACGGTCAAGGAGGTCACCCACCGCGGCACCGGCATCAACGATGCGGCGTTGTCCCATAAAATCCGGGTCATCGAACAGGGGCTGGCGGTGAACAAGCCGGATCCACGCGACCCGCTCGACGTGCTGGCCAAGGTAGGGGGGCTGGAGATTGCCGCCATAGCCGGGCTCGTGCTCGGGGCCGCAGCCAACCGGCAGCCGGTGGTGATTGACGGTTTCATTTCCACTGCCGGTGCACTCATCGCCTCCGAGCTGAACCCGCACGTGAAGGAGTATATCTTTGCTGCCCATGAGTCGGTGGAGATCGGACATCGTTTCATGCTGGACCGTATCGGAGCGGAACCGATCCTGGACCTCAAGCTTCGCCTGGGTGAAGGGACCGGCGCAGCCCTGGCCATGGGACTCATCGAGGCTGGAGTCAAGATCCTGAAGGAGATGGCCACCTTTGAAGAAGCCGGGGTAGCCGAAGGGGAGTACTGAGAGTTACAAAGTTGTTGTGTTATGAGTTCGGAGTTAAAGGCCAAGCAAAAAAACTTCCCAACTCCATGACACCCCAACTCCAAACTCCATAACTCATCATGAGACTATATCTTATCGCCCTGCAATTTCTGACCATAATTCCGCTCCCTTTTTCCGTCCGCTGCGAGGAGGAGGACCTGGGCCGTTCCATGGCCCTGTTTCCGCTGGTGGGGCTTACCATCGGACTTTTCCTGGCCGGTATCGACTACGTGCTCGGTCTTGCCCTGCCGCGATCGGTGACCGATCTCCTCCTGGTGATGGTGCTGGCGGTGGTGACCGGAGCGCTACACCTGGACGGGTTGGCCGACGTCTGTGACGGTTTGGCCGCGCGGGGGGGGCGGGAACGCTTTCTCTCGGTGATGAAGGACTCCCGTACCGGCGCTGTGGGGGTTGTCGGGCTGGTGCTGGGCATCCTGCTCAAATACCAGGCCCTGCTGAACATCCCGCTGGAATATAAGCGCGAGGCGCTTCTGTTTTTTCCCCTGATCGCCCGTTTCAGCCAGGTTCAGCTGACGGTGGGGGCGAAAAAGGCACGACAGGACGGTCTCGGTTCCGCCTTTATCGGCGGCGCCGGCCTTCCCCAGTTCGCCATCGCCTTTGTAGTGAGCCTTGTTGCCGGCTATCTGCTGCTGGGGATATGGGGGGCATACTGCACCATGGCTGTCTGCCTCGCCACCTGGATTTCGAAGTCCTGGTTTCATAAGCGGCTGGGGGGAATTACCGGTGATGTCATCGGTTGTGTGAACGAATTGAACGAGATTTTATGCCTGCTGGCCCTGCTGGCGTTGGCTGGAGGAAAATTATGACTGCAAAAACACGCATTTACTTGATCCGCCACGGAGAGGTGGTGGGGGCCGGCACACGCCGCTATAACGGCCACGCTGATGTGGCGCTGACTCCCCATGGAATGGCCCAGTATGAAATGCTCAAAGAGCGCTTTGCCGGGATTGAAATCAGCGCCTGCTACACGAGCGATCTGACGCGTTGCGTCATGGGGGCGGAGCTGCTCGGCAGCCACCTTGGCGTGAAACCGGTAAAACATAGAGAGCTGCGCGAACTGAACGTCGGCATCTGGGAGGGGAAGACCTGGAACGAATTGATGGAGAAATACCCGACAGAGTGGCAGGCGCGGCTGAACGACATCGTGAACTACCGGGTTCCCGAAGGAGAGAACCTTGTTGACGTGAACAACCGGGTGATGCCGGTCGTCAGCGATATCGTCGCCCGCCACCGGGGAGAAAATGTGCTCGTTGTGGCCCACGGCGGGGTCAACCGGATCATTCTCCTCAACGCCATCGGCGCGCCGCTGTCGGCCCTGTTCAATGTCGAGCAGAGCTACTGCGGTTTCAACGTCATCGACTACTACGAGGACGGCAAGGCAGTCGTGAAGCTACTCAACGGCTAATGCGCATATGGGGAGATGGGCGGATGAGAGAATGTGGAACATCCCCCATTTCCTCATATTCTCATTCACAGGTTTTATTATGAAATCCATCATCATCGCAGCGCCGTACAGCGGCTCGGGAAAAACCACCGTCACTCTCGGCATCATGGAGTGCTTGCGGAGGCGAGGGCTCAAGGTCGCTCCCTTCAAGGTCGGTCCGGATTTTATCGATCCCGGCTACCACCGGCTGGTGGCCGGTCGTCCATCGATCAACCTGGACGGCTGGATGTGCGGGGCGGAGTTCGTGCGCGAGACGTTTGCCCGTCATGTGCAGGACGCCGATATCGCCGTTATCGAGGGGGTAATGGGGCTCTTCGACGGGATCAGCGGAGCCGGGGACGAGGGGAGCACCGCGCAGATCGCCAGGCTTACCGGTTCACCGGTCATACTCGTGCTCGATACGAAGAGCATGGCCAGGAGTGCGGCGGCGATGGTAAAGGGGTTTGCCGAGTTCGATCCCGAGCTGAACCTTGCCGGGGTGATATTCAACAACGTGGCGAGCGACAACCACGGCCGCATCCTGCGGGAGGCGGTTGAAGGCTCTCTTCCGACGGTGAAGGTCCTTGGCTGCATTCCACGGGATGAGATGCTGCATATACCTTCCCGCCATCTGGGCCTTCTGACGGCAGACGAAAATTCTTTGGCACCGGAGTTTCTCGACCGCCTTGCGGAGACCATCCGCACCTCGGTGGATATGGGAATGCTTTGGTCCGTAGCCACCCAGCGCTGGTCGCTGGAAGCCGCAAACGGCAACAGAAAGGGACCCGGAAAGCCGGAAGTTGTCCGGATTGCCCTGGCCCGTGATGCCGCTTTCAGCTTTGTCTACGAGGACAACCTGCGGCTCTTGCGCGAGGCGGGGGCGGAGATCGTGGAATTTTCGCCGCTTTTGGACGAGCGCCTGCCTGACGATGTGTGTGGTATCTATCTTCCCGGCGGCTATCCTGAGGTTTTTGCCGACACCCTGGCCGCCAATGGGGCCATGAGGGATGCGGTCCGTGCCGCCATCGAAGCCGGGATGCCGGCATACGCAGAATGCGGCGGCTTCATCTATCTGACCCGGGGCGTAGTCGATGCAAAATGCGAAGCCGCTTCCCTGCATGAACTGGTCGGCGTCTTTCCGATCACCACCCGTATGCTGCCGCGGCGCAAGGCCCTCGGCTACCGGGAGATCGAAACCGTTGCCGATTCCATCATCGGCCCGCAGGGGAGCGTGGCCCGCGGCCATGAGTTTCACTACTCGGAGATGGGGGCGATGCCGGACTCTGTCGAGCGGCTCTACCGGGTCCGCAAGAACGGTGTCGATTTGGGCGCGGAAGGGTTTCGCCACAAGAACTGCATTGCCTCCTATATCCACCTCCACTTCGGCAGCTGCCCCGACCTCGCCCGGACCTTTGTCGAGAACTGCAAAAAATACAAGAACTAATCTGCCACGGAGAGACGGAGAAAACAAAAAACTTATCATTGATTTTTCTTGCGCCTCTGCGGCAAAAATAAAAGGAGCGTCTATGAAAACCCAGATCGAACTCGCCCGCCAGGGGGTCCTCACCCCCCAGATGACAACCGTTGCCAATGGAGAAGGGGTCACCCCGGAATACGTATGCCAGATGGTGGCGGAGGGGAAGATCGTCATCCCCTGGAACCATAACCGCCAGCCGCGGGCAGTCGGCATCGGCAAGGGGCTCTCCACCAAGGTCAACGCCTCCATCGGCACATCTTCGGACATCGTCGACTATGCGGCAGAAGTGCGGAAGGCGCGAGCCGCCCAGGAATCCGGGGCCGACACCCTGATGGAGCTATCCGTCGGCGGCGACCTGGACCGGGTAAGGCGCGAGGTGATTGCGGCCGTCGATCTCCCCGTGGGGAACGTTCCCCTCTACCAGGCCTTCTGCGAGGCGGCGCGCAAGTACGGCGATCCGAACAAGCTGGACGAGGAGCTGCTCTTCGACCTGATCGAAAAGCAATGCGAGGACGGCATGGCTTTCATGGCGGTCCATTGCGGCATCAACCTCTATACCATCGAACGGCTGCGGAAACAGGGCTACCGCTACGGCGGACTGGTCTCCAAGGGTGGGGTAAGCATGGTCGCCTGGATGCTCGCCAATAAACGTGAAAACCCCCTCTACGAGCGATTCGACCGAGTGGTCGGCATTCTCAAGAAGTACGACACGGTCCTCTCCCTGGGGAACGGCCTGCGGGCCGGGGCGATCCACGACTCCTCCGACCGGGCCCAGATCCAGGAGCTTCTCATCAACTGCGAACTGGCCGAGATCGGCCGTGACATGGGGTGCCAGATGCTGGTCGAAGGGCCGGGACACGTGCCCCTGGACGAGATCGAGGGGAACATCCAGCTGCAGAAGCGGATGAGCGGCGGCGCCCCCTATTACATGCTCGGCCCCATCGCCACCGACGTGGCCCCCGGCTTCGACCATATCACCGCGGCCATCGGCGCTGCCCAGTCGTCCCGTTTCGGCGCCGACCTGATCTGCTACATCACCCCGGCCGAGCACCTGGCGCTTCCCAACGAGGAGGATGTGCGCCAGGGGGTGAAGACGGCGAAAATAGCCGCCTACATCGGCGACATGAACAAGTATCCGGAGAAGGGGCGCAGCCGGGACAAGGAGATGTCCAAGGCGCGCCGGGATCTCAACTGGGAAAAGCAGTTCGAACTGGCACTCTACCCGGAAGATGCCCGGGCGGTCCGCGCCAGCCGCACCCCCGAGGACGAGGACACCTGCACCATGTGCGGCGATTTCTGCGCCTCAAGGGGCGCGGGGAAGCTGTTTGCCGGGGATCTGCGCGGGGACAAGGTTTAAGAAGGTTCTTTCATCAGGAGGCAGAACTCCACAGAGGAAACCGGAAATTTAAAATTGAAACAACGACCTTTCAGTCAAGGGAAACCGGTGCAAGACCGGTGCTGCCCCGCAACTGTAAAGGGGGACCGATGCCGCAGAGATGCCACTGTCTGATGACGGGAAGGCGCGGCAGGCGGGATGATCCCCAAGCCAGGAGACCTGGCTGGAAGGTGAAAAAACCACTCCGACCGAGGGGAACAAGGGGGTTTTATGGGAAGCAGTGCGTATCCGCTGCGACTATGAGGATATTTCCTTATGCGAGGGAATCGATGTTCGGAAATAACCTCAAAGGAGCACACAATGAATGTAGATAAAATATCTTCTGTCTGTTTGACAACGCTTGCTGCAACTCTATTGTTCGCAAGCTCCGCCCGTGCCATGCACATCTCCGAGGGGATTCTCCCCTTCAACTGGGCGGCTCTCTGGTTCGCCCTGGCGGTACCGTTCGTGGCGCTGGGTATCCGGCGGCTAAACGCCCTGGCGCAGGAGGACCTTTCCTTCAAGCCCCTCGTGGGGCTGATGGCGGCGGTGGTTTTCATCATCTCCTGCATGCCGGTCCCGGTCCCCACCGCCGGCACCTGCTCCCATCCCTGCGGCACCGGACTCGCGGCAATCCTGGTCGGCCCGCTTGTGAGTATCCTCATTACCGCCGTGGCGCTCCTCATCCAGGCCCTCTTCCTCGCCCACGGGGGGCTTTCCACCTGGGGGGCGGACATCGTCTCCATGGGGGTGGTCGGTTCCTTCGCCGGCTGGCTCGTCTTCCGGGGGATGCGCAGGATGGGGGTTGGTCTGGGGGTGGCCGGCTTTGCCGGTGGGATTGCAGCCGACTGGGGCACCTACCTGACCACCTCTGTGGAACTTGCCTCCGGCATCCGTGGCGATGAGCCGTTTCTTCCTCTCTTCTGGAAGATTCTCCTCGCCTTCATCCCGACCCAATTGCCCTTGGGCATTCTGGAAGGGGCGATGACCGGCGGGATGGTAGTGCTCTTGTACAGGAAGAGGCCGGATCTGCTGGTAAAAATGAAAGTAGTGAAGGCAGAGGAGGTGGCGGCATGAGTCAGGGAAAAGGAATCAGGGTTCGGGGATCGGCAGGAGTATGGCGAGAGTGCCGCTCCTACATGCTTGCGTTGATTTTCTTTCTGTTGCCCTGCGCTTTCACCCCTTCGTCCTCCGCTTCCAGCGCTGAAAAGTGGACCGGCGTGGACGAGTCGGTCGTCGAGAAGATGGCCAGGGAACACGGTCGCGAGGCGCGGGAGCCTTTTATCAACACCGACCAGGGGGACCTCCTTCTGTTCGTGTTTCTCCTTGCAGGCGCAGTCGGTGGATTCGCGGCCGGCTACTACTGGCGGATGCTTGTGGCTGAAAAAGCTTCCGAAAAGCAGAAGAGCAGCGCTTGATTTTATTGTGCTGCAGGGGCTCCGGCCCTTGCAGCTCTGTGCTTCCAAAGGGAATCATGCACCATTTCACTCGACACTCATATGCTGCTGACAATCCGCTCACCCGCCTCGACGCCCGTGTGAAGCTCCTCTGCGCCCTGGCGCTCCTGGTAATGGTGTTGAGCTGCAAGGGGTTCGTCTTCCCGCTCCTCGTGGCGGGGATGTGTGTGGCGCTCTGCCTGGGGATGGGGGTGCGGCTGAAGCTCTTGGCGGTACGCTTTGCAGAGCCGCTCTTCATCGCGGTGATGGTGGTGATACTCAAGACCTTCTTCAGCGGGAAGGCGCCGCTTTTCGCCGTCGATCTCCTTGGATACGAGATCATCGGCTACCGGGACGGCCTCGCGGAGGGGTGCCGGATCGCCTCAAGGATCGCCGGCGCGGTCTCTGTGGTGGCGCTGTTGGGCTTTTCCACTTCTTTTACCGACCTGATGGCAGCCCTGGCGTGGCTAAGGGTGCCGCGAGGGTTCATCGAGATCGCCCTGTTTGCCTGGCGCTACCTGTTCGTCCTCTTCGATGACGCCCAAGTGGTCTACAGCGCCCAGAAGAACCGGCTCGGTTATGTCGGCTACCGGCGGGGGCTGCGTTCCTTCGGCACCTTGGCGGGGACGCTGGTCATCAAGGCGTTCGACAACAGCCAGACCGTCACCACCGCCATGGTCCAACGTGGTTATGACGGCACCATGCCGATGTTGAAGCAGAAGCCGTTCAGAGCCGCAGAGATTATTCTTTCCTTGTTGTTTGTTGTTGGTATGGGTATCGTTTGGCGGACGATTTAATGATCAAAAACATGGCGGGACGCAGATTGACGCGGATTAAAGCGAAATCATAGGATTTGGCTTGAGTCTTTAAATCTGCGTTCATCTTGAAATTTGCGTCCCATAAAAGGTTTTGTTTTGAATACTATTAGGATTTCAGTCAATTTAGAAGCATTCAAATATCCCGACGGCACCGTTGCCCTTGCCGATATCCGTCTCGATGTGCAGAAGGGGGAATTCACCGGCATTCTTGGCTCAAACGGCTCGGGGAAGACTACACTATTAAAGATCATGGACGGGTTGATCAAGGATTACACAGGCCAGGTGTTGCTGGACGGCCAGGACGTGCGGCGCCTACATCCCCGCGACATCTACCGCAAGGTGGGGTTGGTGTTCCAGAACCCGGACGACCAGCTTTTCGCCCATAACGTTTTCGAGGATGTGGCCTTCGGCCCGCGCAACATGGGATTTGAAGAGTCGGAGGTGAAGCGGCGGGTGGAGGAGGCCCTTGCGGGGGTGGAGATGGCCGAGTATGGCGGGAAGAATATCCATGCCATGAGCTACGGGCAGAAGAAGCGGGTCTGTATCGCCGGTCTCCTGGCCATGGGGCATGAGATCCTTCTCCTGGACGAGCCGACCGCCGGTCTCGATCCCATGGGGGAATATCGGATGATGGAACTCCTGACCAGGCTCAACCGGGAAAACGGGGTCACCATTGTCATGGCGACCCACAGTGTGGACCTGGTGCCGATCTTTCTCCATCGGCTCCATATCTTGAGCAAGGGCAGGGTCGTGCGGGGCGGGGCGCCGGAGGAGGTCTTCACCGCGCCGGAGGAGATGGCGAACGTCAAGCTCAGGCTGCCGCATATTGCCGAGCTGATCTACCGGCTCAAGCACGAGGACCGTCTGCCGTTCGGAAGGGTGCCGCTGACCATCGGCGAGGCACGGCGGGAGATTGTGGAGGCGTTGCGGGAAAAGCAGCAATGATCCGTCAGTATTTCTGTTCGATCACTCTGGCCTTGAGCTTGCCGACGACACCGGCCAGCAGGGACATATCTTCGGGGGAGTCACCTTCAACCAGCTTTATGTGGCCTGCATCAACCGGCAACTGGCCGAAGGTGGGGTCCACGGCCACCCATTCGCCCAGGTAGCTTTCTGCCCAGCTGTGGTAGAGAAATCCCTGCCCAGGCGCATAGACAAGCCCCGAGACGAATCTGGTCGGAATGCCGGCGGCCCTTGCCAGTGAGGTATAGAGCCGTGCGTGTGACTGGCAGTTGCCGCTCCCCTTCTTCAGGGTTTCCAGTGGTGACTGGCTGTCGGTTACTGCTCCCTTCACCGTTGTGGCGACCCAGTTGGTGAGTTTTTCCACGATCTTCAACTGGTCTTTTTCTGCTCCGACAATCTCCGTTGCTTTGCTGATTATTTCAGGATTATCCGCGAGAATCCGCGCACTTGACTCCAGGTAGGGGGCGAATGCCGTTTTGTCATAGGCGGCAGGCGATGCCTTTGCCTTATATGGGGCGATTTCCAGGGTGAACCTGACGCTGCCGTCTGCCAGTCTGTCTCCCTTTTGTCCCGCTCCTTGCAGAAGCGGGATAGCGGTGGGGATACCTGAGAAAGAGATCTCGAGTTTTTTCAGCTCCCCTGGATTTTTAATCGGTGTATCAACCTTTATCAGGCTGAAGTCTAAAATCAGGTCCTTCTTGGCCAGGACTGCCTCGGCAATGAATCTCCCGGCACTCTGCGCATCTTCAGCCTGGGTTACAACCAGGCCGTCACGCACCGATTCTTTGATGGTGTTCCCTGCCGCGTCCAGCCAGACATCGTTATCGACAAAGGTATATAAATCATTCTGGAAATGAATGGCTTTCACGCCGCCAGGGAGAATCTCCTCCCCGATCACCTGGATCTTTACCTCTTTGACCTTTACCCCTTCCACATCCAGCATCTGGACACGGCATGGTTTGCCGGGCATAGCGCCCTGCATGAACGGATACAGGTTCACGGCGGGCGGCGGCAGGAGTTTCCCCTTTGCCTTGAGGGTCTTCTCCTTTTTATTCCCGGCCGATTCTATGACAACCTTTACCCCTTTGCCGGTAACTTCACCCTTCAGTTTCATCGGGCTGCCGTCAATGGTCTGCTCCACGCTGAAAGATTTTAACGATAGATCCTTGTTTACCAGATAGGTTTCCCGCGCCACAGCCTCGCGTGAAAAGCCCATTACCAGCATTTTTACGCTCCCTTCGCTGAAAATCTCGTAGCCATCGGCTGTTTCAGTGATTTTCAGATGGGAAAATCCGACCCGTTCATCGCCCATGTTGACGCTGTACCAGCGTTCGCCAATAGGGGGGGCGCTCAGGCGCGGGATTGATGCGGCAAAAGAGAGGAGGGGGGAGACAACAAGAAAAAGGGTGATGATAAAAAGGGACAGTTGGCGGTACAACGACATTGGATTATATCCTTGCGTGCAGCGATACGAAATATGTGGAACGCTAAAAGCTTCTTCCGGGCTCATTCTGTGAAGATGGGTTCTTTTTTTGCCTCGGGCCGTTCCTCTGGGTGTTTATGTAATGGACACTGGTTATCAGCGTCTGCCCGTTCTTCATCGTTCATGTTGTCCTGCTTTTTCAGCAGAAAGGCGACATAATCCAGGAGTTCCTGTTGTCTTTCCTTGTGCAGGTGGCGAAATTCGGTAATCAGTTTCTGTTCATCAAGTTTCAGATCCATGAAGTGCTCTCCTCTGATTAGATTTAGAATTTATAGCACAATCGAGCCGTAGAGTGCAATCTTGTAAAGTCCAAACGCAAGGTTTGAGCCCGTGTCCGATACCCGCTGGCCCGTTATATGTCAGGAAGGTTGACTTCATTTTTTTTGCTTGCAGCAATGTGACCTCAGCGGTATACTATAATCAAAGATAAGAGTTGCGAGGGTCGAAAGATCCTCATTATGCCCTAGCTGACTTGCCCTCCTAGTCACTAGGGTGTTTTTTGTTCAAAAAACGATGTGTAGCAAACGGCACAATTTTGAAATGTGTGCCATTTGTTGCACATTTTTTTTATTTAGGCTATGCTGCTCGGAACAGATGCATATCCAGCCATTACGAGGACTGTTATGGAACCGATTATCACCCTGACCGAAAAATGCCGCAAATGTTATTCCTGCGTCCGGAGTTGCCCGGTCAAGGCCATCAAGGTTGAAAAAAACTATTCCGAGATCATTTTTGAACGCTGTATCGGCTGCGGCAACTGCCTCAGTAACTGCCCCCAGCACGCCAAGGTCGTCACCGACAAGGTGGGGGTTACGGAGAAACTCCTGGCCTCTGACCAGACGGTCATTGCCGTTCTTGGCTGTTCTTTTCCTGCGTTTTTCCATTCCGTCTCTTCCGGGCAGCTCGTGGCCGGCCTGAAAAAGCTCGGTTTTGCCGAGGTCCATGAAGGCGCCGCCGGGGTCGAACTGATTGCCGGGGGGTATGCGGAGGCAATAGAAAAGAGCGCCGGTTCGCTCATTTCTTCCCATTGCCCGGCTATTGTCGATCTGATAGAGCGCCACTACCCGAGTCTTATCAAAAATCTGGTCGGGGTCATTTCACCGATGGTGGCCATGGGCCGTTTCCTGAAAAATGTACTCGGTCCGGATGTGAAGGTGGTCTATCTGAGTTCATGCATTGCAGCCAAGTTTGAAATCCAGGCCGAAGAGACGAAGGGGGCCATCGACACGGTTCTTACCTATCGGGAACTGGAGGAGATTTTTAAAAACCGGGCGATCAATCCCGCCTCGTTGAAAGAAGAACCGTTTGACGGCTTGCAGCCCCACCTTGGAAGACTCTTCCCCATTTCCGAAGGTACGTTCAAGGCATTTTCCATTGCTACAGACCCTCTCGATACCGAGATCGTGACCGCGGCGGGGGAGGTCAACGTCATGGGGATCATCAGGGACCTTGCCTCCGGGCGGATCAACCCCCGTATTGTCGACGTCCGTTTCTGTTACGAAGGGTGCATCGGCGGGCCGGGCAAGAATTCCGAACTGACCGAGTTCTACAAACGAAACCTGATTATCTCTCATTTTAAAAACGAGGCCCCTTATCGTACGGCGCCCCATTATCTGGAGCAACGGGAACCGCTTCCTTTGACGCGTTCATTTGCCAATAAATATGCAAAGTTTAAAGTGCCAAAGGGGAGTGATGTCAAAAAAGTACTGCATGCCACGAACAAGTTTACCCAGAAAGATGAACTGAACTGCCGCGCTTGTGGTTATCGTACCTGCCGAGAGTATGCGGTTGCCGTTTTTCAGGGGCTTGCCGACCTGGAAATGTGTCTTCCCTACAACCTGCAGCAGCTTGAAGAGGATCGCGGGCGGCTGATCGAAAAGTATGAGCTGGCAAGGCGTGAACTGGACCGGGAATACGGCGATGAGTTCATCGTCGGAGAAGATATGAAAACCCACGAAGTTCTTGACCTGATCAAGCAGGTTGGACCGACGCCGACCACCGTTCTGATCCGAGGTGAATCGGGAACCGGCAAGGAACTGACTGCACGTGCCATTCACCGTTACAGCAAGAGAAACGATAAACCGCTGGTTACGGTGAACTGCACTACCATTACCGACTCGCTGTTGGAAAGTGAACTCTTCGGCCACAAAAAAGGGGCCTTTACCGGCGCGATTGCTGATAAAAAGGGCCTTTTCGAGGCTGCTGACGGCGGCACCATCTTTCTTGACGAAATCGGCGACATAACCCCCAAGTTGCAGGCTGAACTGCTGCGCGTGCTCGACTCGGGTGACGTGCGGCCGGTGGGGGGGACGGCGGCGAAAAAAGTCGATGTGCGCCTTATCGCCGCAACCAACAAAAAGCTGGAAGAAGGGGTACGGGACGGCTGGTTCAGGGAAGACCTCTATTATCGTCTCAACGTATTTGCCATCACCATGCCGCCGCTGCGCAGCAGGGTCGAATCCATACCGCTCCTGGCGCACCATTTCCTCGAAAAGGCGCGTAATAAGCTGAACAAGAGCATTGTCGGCCTGGAGGACCGGGCGGTTAAGGCGATGATGCAGTATTCATGGCCCGGAAATATCAGGGAGATGCAGAACGTCATCGAGCGAGCCGCTGTTCTTACCCACGACGAGATCATCAAGTTGGGCAATCTGCCGCTGGTCTTTGCCGAGAATTATGCCGAAGAGGCGGATGACGTTCCTGATCTCAGGTCCTTCAAGCACGAGCGAGAGCCCCACGTCATGCGGGTGGAAAAGAAGCTTATCCAGCGTTACCTGGCCGATGCCGGTGGCAATGTGTCAAAAGCGGCACAACTTGCCAATATCCCCCGCAGGACATTTTACCGTCTTCTGGATAAGCATGGTTTAAAGGGGCGTGGGGCGAATTCATGAGGCAAAGTGGCGTTTTTGCGCGATCAAGGGCGGGAAGGTTATTGTGTGCCGCGGTGAGGAATCGATGATTGCCGCGCGGGTTTTATACTGCTGCTAGGACAAAATAGCGCATCCTTGGTTGCGGTGTGCCAAACGCGGCACAAAACGTATACGCTATCCGATGATTAGGCTGTTGTAATCTGCGCAAAACTCCATAATATCAGCTTGTTACATATTTGTGGCGTTGCTATCGTCTGTTGGCATGCATATCGCAATTAGTGAGATATCCGGTTAAAACAAAAACAAAAATATAGGAGGACGCCATGGGCAGAATGAGAGAAAATCCGAGGTACAATGTAATCTCCATGAGAATCAGTGACGAGGAGAGGGAAACGTTGGAGCAGATCGTCAATACCACCAACAGGAGTGTTTCCGATATCATGAGAGAGGCGATGGAACTGGTTAAGACAAGGCTTGCTGCACTTGAGATGACCCAAAGAGCGGCCTGAAGAAACAGGTTGCATACCCACAAAAATGGCCGCTATTGCGGCCTTTTTTGTGTCATTTTTACTTTACGCTCCAGCTTGTCCCTTGTGCGGAATCGAGGAGCACAATATTCTTGCCGAGGAGAAAATCCCGAATCTCGTCGCTTCGCTTGAAGTCTTTAGCCTTCCTTGCTGCTGCGCGCTCCGTAATGAGCCGTTCGATTTCTTCAACAGAAATATCAAGCTCGCTCGCTTTTCGATCCTTTAATCTTGTCAGCAAGGATGCCGGTTCGGAAGTGAAAATGCCGAGGACGTCGGCGATCTTTCCGATATTGGCCTTAACCTGGGCGCAGAGCGCCGACAAGGTGTTGCTGCGCTCCTTGGCTTCGCTCAGAACGCGGTTTACGCAACGCACCAGATCAAAGATGTGCCCCATTGCCAAAGCAGTATTGAAGTCGTCATCCATTGCTTCCCGGAAGCGCAGCGGCAGTGAGCCGGATTTGTCGAAGAGTTCGCGCTCGGCCTCGCCGAGAGAGCTCGCGTCGATTTCCTCCCCGCCGGTGGCCGGGTTTGATGCCAAGGTTTCGTCGATGGCAACCAGCGCCTTGTAAATCCTCTCCATGCCGGTTTCCGCTTCTGTCAGGTTCTGGTCGGAAAAATCGAGCGGCGACCGATAGTGGGCGGAGAGGAGAAAGAAGCGGAGGACCTCGCTGTCGTACTTATCCAGCACCTCTTTGATGGTAAAAAAGTTGCCAAGAGACTTGCTCATCTTTTCCGCGTTGATGTTGACAAAGCCATTGTGCAGCCAGTATTTGACGAACGGCTTGCCGGAGGCGGCTTCAGACTGGGCGATTTCGTTTTCGTGGTGGGGGAATACCAGGTCCTTGCCGCCGCCATGGATGTCGAAGGTCTCCCCCAGGTACTTCATGCTCATGGCTGAGCATTCTATGTGCCATCCCGGACGTCCTTTGCCCCAGGGCGATTCCCAGAAAGGCTCGCCCGGCTTCGCTTCCTTCCAGAGGACGAAATCCATGGGGTGGCGTTTCCGCTCGTCCACTTCGATTCTGGCGCCGGCCTGCATATCCTCCAGATTTCGCTTGGAGAGCTTGAGGTACGGGTCGAACTTCTCCACGCAGAAGTTGACATCTCCTCCCATTTGATAGGCAAACCCTTTATCGATGAGGGTTTGCACCAGTGTAATGATCTCCGGGATGTGCTCGGTTGCCTTCGGCTGACTGGTGGGGAGCAGGAGGCCGAGTTGCGCCATGTCCCGGTCAAACTCCTTGATGAAGCGTTCCGAGATCGCATCGTATGCTACCCCTTCCCGGTTGGCCCGGTTGATGATCTTGTCGTCGATGTCGGTGTAGTTGCGCACATAGTTCACCTCCAGGCCCAGCGACCGGAGGTAGCGGTAAATTACGTCAAAGACCACGTTGGCACGGGCATGGCCGATGTGGCAATGGTCGTAAACCGTCACGCCGCACACGTACATTTTGACTTTTCCCGGTTCGATCGGTACGAAATCTTCTTTGGTTCCCGTAAGGGTATTGTATACACGCAAGGCCATGAAAATCCTCGAAATATTGTGATTAAAAGCAGGGTGAATCTAGCATAACGCGCCATCGTTGTGAAGAAGTTTCCGGCACTCCGGCGTTCAGGATGGTTTGGTCAGAAACTTTTTGACACTGGCGACTATCCCCTCGCTGGTAAAAGGCTTGCCGATGTAGCCGTCGGCACCCGACTCAGCCGTGAGGCGGCGCAAATCATCTTCGCTTTTGGATGACAAGAGCAGAATGGGGATCTTGCAGCTGGATTCCTTCTCTCGGAGAAGTTTTGCCTTCTTGTTCCCATCGAGCATCGGCAGCATGACATCCAGGATGATGAGATCCGGTTTGTTCATCGAAAAAATGTAACTATTGGCCTCCAAACCATTCTGAGCACATATCACTTCATAACCAGCCTCTTCAAGGGCGTCGCGCGCCATTGCCAGGACCAGTTCGCTATCGTCGACGATCAGAATTCTCTGTTTTGACATGGGTCATTTATCTCCTGTTGTGTGGAATATTTTCGAGAGCGTGTCAGGAATACCGGCGAGCGGCACTATCAGGTCCACGGCGTTCATGGCTATGGCCGCCTTGGGCATGCCGAACACGGCGCAGCTCCGTTCATCCTGGGCGATTGTCAATCCTCCCCGTTCTTTGATATGGATGAAACCCTGCGCTCCGTCCTTTCCCATGCCGGAGAGGAGGACGCCTACCACCCGCGCCCCCTGTTCCATTGCCAGTGATTTGAAGAGGACATCGATGGAGGGGCGGCAGCAGTTGACAGGCTTGTCCTGTGTGAGCCTGATTACCCCATCGCTGACGATCATGTGATGGTTGCCGGGGGCGACAAGAACCTCACCCTGTTTGAACTCATCGCCATCTGCGGCGAGGCGCACGGATATGCTGCATTCCCTGTTGAGCCACTGGGCGAATCCGTCGGCAAAGCCGCTTGCAATATGCTGGACGATAAAGGTCGTTGCTTTAAAATCAGCCGGAAGCGACTTGACGATGCTCATCACCGCCTGAGGTCCCCCCGTGGATGCGCCGATGGCAAGAACCTGCCTGTCGCCCGCCGGTAAGGGTAATGTGTTGTTTGGAATAAATTTGGGCCTGATACTCGGTCTGCGGCGTATCACCTTTATCCGGGCAAGCATCCTGACCTTGTCGATGAGCGTTGCGCTGAAGCCTCCCGACGTCCCGTTGATTTCCTCTCCCCCCGGTTTGGCCATGACGTCGAGGGCGCCCCTTTTGATGGCGGCAAAGGCGTTGTTGATCTCACTGTCGTCCAGGGTGGCTGAAAGGACCAGGATCGGCGTCGGGAATCGCGCCATTATCTCCTCGATGGCGGTCAGTCCGTCCATAACCGGCATCATCAGATCCATGATGATCAGGTCGGGATTCAGCCGTTCGGTCATCAGGACAGCCTCAGTGCCGTTTACCGCTTCGCCGACAACCAAAATGTCGCTCGTGGCGCGAAAAATGTCCTTGAGGATCTCCCTGGCCAAAAGCGAATCGTCTGTGAGTAAAACCTTTATCATTAACAGACCACCTTAAATTATTCCATTGCAGGCAAGTATCAGCTGAGGAAGGCTTTTACCGTTTCAAGCAGGGTTCCCTGGTCAAAGGTTCCCTTCACAATGTAAGCCTGGGCGCCGGACTCCATAGCCTGGCGCTTGTCTTCGTCGCGGGCCAGGGATGAAACGATGATGACCGGCACATCCCGATAATCTTCCATTGTCCGCAGTCTCCTGGTCAATTCGAAACCGCTGATGCCGGGCATCATCACATCGGAAATTACCAGGTCGAACCTTGTGCCGGCCACCTTTTCCAGTGCGTCCTCGCCGGAAATGGCGATTTCCACCTCGTAGCCGTGGGTGACCAGAATGCTCCGTTCCATGGTACGGGTGGTGATGGAATCGTCCACCACCAGGATGTGTCCCTTTGCCCTGGTTGCCCGGCGCTCCTCGATCATCGCGCGGAAACCGGTCGAAGCGCCCCCTTCGGCCCTGGCGAAGATGTCCGGCACGTTGAGAATAAGGGCAGGATCGCCGTTGCCGAGAATGGTGGCGCCGAAGACGAAGGTGACATTTTTCAGCTGGTTACCGAGGCTTTTTACCACTACCTCCGAACTTTCCAGGCTTGCATCGATGGTGCAGGCAAGGCATTGTCCGCGTAAGGATACGATAATCGCCGTGATTCTCTCCGATTTCAGCAGGGTCTTGTTTTCTGTGAGTCCAAGGAGGGCCGGCAACGACACCAGCGGTATGGTGGCGCCGCGCAGGGATATCACCTCTTTGCCGCCGACGGTGGTTATGTCTTCACTGCGGATTTTAATCGTTTCCTGAACGTAAGAGAGGGGAACGGCGTAACATTCTCCAGCGCAGAGGATCAGCAGGGTTTCCATGATCGAGAGGGTCAGCGGCAGTTGCAGCGTGAACTCGGTAAAGCGGCCGACTTCGCTGACGATGGAAAGATGCCCTTTCATCCGTTCCATGTTTTTTTTCACCACACCCATGCCGATGCCGCGGCCGGATGTGTCGGTGATAAAATCCCTGGTAGAGAAGCCCTCTTCGAGGATCAGGTAGAGCGCGGCATTGTCATCCATTGAAACGGCGTCTTCCCGGCTGATTAGCCTTTTGCGCAGTGCTGCCTCTCTGACCAGCTGCGGGTCGATCCCCCGACCGTCATCGCGAATATCCAGACGTACCCCGCCTCCATCAAGCTTGGCAGATATTTCTATGGTGCCCTTTGGCGGTTTTCCCTCCACAAGGCGCTCTTCGAGGGATTCAATGCCATGATCCACGGAGTTCCTGAGAATGTGCAGGATCATGGGCTTGACAGCATCAAGGAGCACCCGATCCATCTCGATCTGCGCACCGGTGACCTTAAATTCGATTATCTTTCCCTGTTCATGCGACAGATCGCGTACCATGCGCTCAAACCCGTCGGTAATGGTACGCAACGGAAGCATGCGAAGAGCCATTGCCTCGCCATGCAGCTCCTGAACCAGGTAATCGAGGTACAGGACATCTTCCTCCAGCTCCCGTTGAAATCCCTGGAGCGCAGGAGCGAATTCCTGGTCGACGGTTTTGCCGCACAGACCCTTCAGCCGGACAATTTTATCTTCGAAGCGCTTTTTGTTTATGATCAGCTCGCCGAGGCGGTTGATGAGGTTGTCGAGGGTTTTAACATTGGTCCGGACCGTTTCCTCTCCTTCGTTAGCCTGGGGCAGTACTTTCCTTTCCAGCACTTCGGGGGTGATATCACCTTGTGTAAAGGCGATGATGAATTTCTCCACGTCGAACGGCGGCTCATCGTTGTTGATCCGGGCGGTGACCAGCCGGGAAATGGCGTCAGACCCCTTAAGCAAGAGGTCGATGACCTGGCTGTTCACCTCCCTGCGCCCCCTTTCGATCTCCTCGAACAGGTCTTCCATCTGGTGGGCGATGGCGCCTATCTCCTCCAGCCCCACCAGTTTCGCCGATCCTTTCAGGGTGTGGGCATTGCGCATGAGGTCGCGAAGAAGCACCCGGTCGGCCGGCTCCTTTTCCAGGGTGAGAAGCCCCTTCTGGAGGGCTTCCAGGTGTTCCTGCGCTTCCTTGAAGAATATCTTGAGGTATTTGTTCAGGTTCGGCATCTAGGCCTCTTTGTCGCTCAGATCCCGCAGTTTTTCCGTCTGTTCCATGATATCCGATATGGCACGTTCGGTTTCAGTAGCGCTCGTAGCCACCTGCTGGGCCACGTCCCGCACCTCGGTCATGGTTTCCGCCATTTGCTCGCAGGCTGAGGTCTGCTGCTGGGTGGAGAGGGTTATCTCCTTGGCGGCCCGGGCGGTCTCTTCCACCATGTTGATGATGTTGCTGAACGAGAGCTGGACCTTGTCCACCAACGCTGATGCGGCATCCACCCCCTTGGTCCCCTCTTCGGTAACCATGATGGTGCTGTTGGTCGCCTTCTGGATTTCTTCGATAAGCCCCTTGATCTGCTTGGTGGCATCAACGGTCCGTTCTGCCAGCCGTTTTACTTCCTGTGCGACGATGGCGAAGCGTTTGCCTGCTTCTCCGGCGCCTGCAGCCTCAATGGCCGCGTTGAGGGCAAGCAGGTTGGTCTGATCGCTGATTTCATCGATGATTTCAACAATCCCGCCGATTTTCTGGCTGTTGTCCCCAAGTTGCAGCATGCTTTCGGCAATGCTCTGGACCTGGGTTTTCAGTATGGTCATTCCTTCAATAGCGTTGGTCACATCGCTTGTGCCCGCGGTGCAGCTCTGGGTGGTTTCCTCTGCCATGGACTCGACCGATTTGGCATTGTCCGTTATCTGCTTGGCGGTAATGGCGATCTCTTCCGAGGTTGTCGTCACTTCCTGCACGGCGGTTGCCTGCTGGGTGGCGCCGGAAGATTGCTGGGCGCTGATGGCCATCATTTCGTTGGCGGAGCTGGACAACCGGATTATGGCTTCCCTTATGGAGGCGATCAGCCTGGAGCTTTTGTCAATCTCCCCTTTGAGATTTTTGACAATGACGGTGGTCATCTTGTTGAACGCCTCGGCCAGTGTGCCGATTTCATCGCTGGTTTCAACGGGGATCTCCTCGTTCAGATTGCCGTCGGCGATGCGGCGCGCCGACTCGGTCAGTTTCAGCAGCGGCCTGATGGAATAACGGACCACGAAAAAGATTGTCATGCTGGAGACCAGCAGCATAAGAAGCATGGAGCCGATAATCTGGGTTCTGAGGGCGGCAATCTTCCGGTCGGTTTTCTCCATGGAAAAACCGATGCGGAATGCCCCCCAGTGCTTGCCGTTGACAAAAACCGGCGCGGAGATATCCCACATCCTTTCGCCGGTATCCCGGAAATAGACCTGCTGGAGGAGTTCGTCGAGGTTTTTGGCCGCCTTCAGGCCGACCTCGTCATTGAACATCCGTTTTGTCCGGTTGCCCGTTCGGTCTTTAGCCCGGTCGCCGGTCAGCGGCTGGGAATATTTCAGGTTATGGGTCGGCAGATAGCCGTTCCTGTCAACGAGCACGGCAAAAACCACCTGATCGTCTTTCAGGTACTCATCCTCAAGCTCCTGAACAGTCTGGTCCAGGTATTTATCGTATTTGGTGTGATATTTCGGCGGTTCGGTGTTCGGGATCGGGATGTAGTGTTCATCGAATATATCCGCCTCGCTGAACCTGCCGCTGGCAATGGCGTCCTCAAGGATCCTCTCCATCATTTTGGCGCCGGCCAGGGCCTCGATCCTACCCTTTGACAGCAGTTCATCCTCCATGGATGCGCTTCTCGATTTGACGAAATAGACCGTAAAAAACGACATGATGACGATCATTACCAGAATGAGAATCGCTGCAATCTTGACTGACAGTTTGTTAAACATAGCAACTCCTTGCCTGTAAAATGAGAGGATTACACCTTATTAAATTCACGCTTCACGGATTATGCTCAACGACAATTTCCGGTGCATTCAACAGCCTGACGATGTCGAGCATCATGATCAGGCTGCCGTTCAGGTTTAACTGGCCGCGGATATATTCGCGCTGGGTTCCGTCGAGGGATGTAACCACCGGCTCAAGACCGTTCAGCGGAAGAGGCATCACCCCTTCCACCTTTTCGGTAAGGATGCCGGTGGCAAATTTGTCGGACTTGACGACGATAATCCTGCCCGACGTGGAGATGGGGGGCTGGGGAAGACCGAGGAGCGGCCTGATATCCACGGCTGCGGTTATCTCGCCTCGAAGGTTGAAGACCCCGGCGATAAGCTCCTGTACCCTGGGGATTTTCACCAGTTTCGGCACTCGGATAACTTCCGAGGCATGGACTGTTTCAAAGGCAAAGGTTTCCCCCCCGAGGGTAAAGGTGATATATTCCTGCTGCTCTTCCCGGGCCTCCTCAACTTCTGTCAAGCCTTGCCAGTACTCCTCCCTCATCTCGTCCAGGATGGAGCCGATATCATATCCAGCGTTCTTTTCAACCGTCATTTCTCAGAGCCTCTTTTCCGCGCATTTTCAGCCCGCCATTTCCAGTTCTCTTTTCAACTGTTCGATAAACGCTTCGCGCGACAGTCCGCCGGAGTAGGGAATGGTGCTGTTTTTCCCCAGTTTTGCCAGTATGTTGAGGGTATTGTTCAACTCGCGCTGCCGTTCCTTATCCTTTCCCATGCGCGCATAGAGCCATGACAGCTGGTAATGGGGCATGACAAAGTTCATTTCCAGAAGAATGGCCTTCCGGTATTCTTCCGCGGCCTCGGTCAAGTTGTCGGACATGTCCAGGACAAGTCCCTTGAGGAAGTACGCCTCCGCCAGCAGGTCGTCTATGTCCAGCGCTCTGCCGCAGGCAGCCAGCGCCTCCTGAAAATGACCATCGTTGGCAAGGATGAATCCCTGGGTAATCAATGCGCCGGCATGGTCGGGCTGATGACGGATTACCTCTTTCAGCAGTTGCGTTGCTTCCGGGAAATGTTCCTCCTCAAACAGTTCCCGGGCTTTGCGGAATAGCTGGGAGAGATCGATTTCGCTTTGCGCCGGCGCGTTGGACCGGGGCGGCACGGTTTTTACCGGCAGGGGCGGTTTCGGCCTTGTCGGTTTTATCACGGCGGCGGTCGTTTTAGACGGCTCGCTCCGCGGCTGTTCGTTCGATGCCGCACCCGGCTGGAGAACTTTCTTCAGGTAATAAAAACCGCCGTCATGGGTCTGTCTTTCAAACCGCGACGAGATATGGGACAGGGTCTCGGAATGCCCCAAAAACAGGTAACCCGCCGGTTTCAGGCAAGCGCTGAACTTTTCAATGATCTCCCTGGTGGTGGCGAGGGTGAAATAAATGATGACATTGCGGCAGAAGATTGCATCGAGCTCGCTGAATTCTCCGGCAGAAGACGGAAATTCAGCGGTTTGCAGGTTCAGATGGGAAAAATCGACCAGGCTCTTTACTTCGTCTTTTATCCGGTACCCTTTGCCGATTTTGTCGAAGTAGCGATCCAGGTAACGCTTTTCTATGACCCGCATGGCCCATGGGCCATAAATGCCATCCCGCGCCCTTTTCAATGCCCGGTTGTCGATGTCGGTGGCGAGGATCTTTATATCCATATCCTGCCAGCCGGGGACGGTTTCCATGACGGTCATTGCCATCGAGTATGGTTCTTCACCGGTCGAGCACCCTGCCGACCAGAGCCGGAGCTTGATTTTCTCCCCCGGTTTCATTGCCGCCAGTTCGGCAAGGAGCAGCTTGCGCAGGGCGGCGAAGTGAGCATGGTAACGGAAAAAATATGTCTCACCTATAGTCAGGAAGGGGAGGAGTTTTTTCAGCTCCTGCCGTCTTTCCTGGTGGAGGATCAGGTAGTCGTAATATTCCCGGTAAGAGTCGATTTTCAGCGCCGACATTCGCTTGAAAAGGCCCCGCTCCAGGATCTTCAGGTTGCGCCGCTCGAAGTGCAGTCCGCTGTGTCCGAGGAGATATTCGTAGTAAAGCAGGTAGTCCTGCTCGGAAAGAGGTTCGCCCTGGCTGGGGAGTGACCGCTTTTTACCCCCCTGGGCGATGGTCTCGATATCTTCCCGGAGCCTTGCCGTGTCCACCGGGGCGAGGATGAAGTCGAAGAGATTGAGCAGCTCGAATTCAAGTTCCGGATAATCCGAAATGACGATGACCGGTACGTGGCGGCTTTCTTCGGCACGATGGAGGCGATCGGCGGTCTCTACGGCGCCGATCGCCGTTGTCGACACTTCAAGGATGATAAGCTCAGGTCTTTCGCTGCGGGCTGCCTGCAAGGCCTCCCTGTATCCCCGGACGCAGGAAACCTCGTGCCCATCCTCAGACAGCAGGTGGGAGAGGAAGTCGCAGAGCGCCTCGTTTTCGTTGATCACCAGGATGTGCAGCGACATGTCCCCCTTTATCCCTGATAGCAGCTATTCCGCCTTTTCATTCCTGGCCCATGAATCGCGCAGGGTAACCGTCCGGTTGAAGACCGGCTTTCCTGCGGCAGAGGCCTTGGCGTCGACGCAGAAATATCCCTGCCGTTCGAACTGATAACGGGTTTCCGCCGTTGCCCCCGCCAGATTCCGCTCCAGGCAGGCATCGGTCAGCACCTCAAGGGAATCGGCGTTGAGGAAGGACTTGAAGTCCTGCCCCCCCTTGTCCGGGTTCGCTACGGTGAAGAGCCGGTCGTAGAGCCGAATCTCGGCATTGACGGCGTGGGCTGCCGAAACCCAGTGGATGGTCCCCTTGATCTTGCGGCCATCCGGCGCCGAACCACCTTTTGAGGCGGGGTCGTAGCTGCAGTGCACCTCAACCACCTTACCATGTGCGTCCTTGACGACGCTTTCACACTTGACGATATAGGCGTAACGGAGCCGCACCTCGCGGCCCGGTGTCAGGCGGAAAAAACCCTTCGGCGGCTCTTCGAGGAAATCGTCCTGTTCAATGTAGACGACCTTGGAAAACGGCACCTTGCGCGACCCCATGGCGGGATCGTTGGGATGGTTGGCGGCGTCGAATTCTTCCACCAGCTCTTCGGGATAGTTGTCGATCACCACCTTGAGCGGCCGCAGTACTGCCATGGCCCGTGGCGCCCGCACGTTCAGGTCGTTGCGTACGCTATCCTCAAGAATGCTCATGTCGATCCAGCTGTCGCTCTTGCCGACCCCGATCTGTTCGCAGAAGCTCCTGATCGACTCCGGTGTATATCCGCGCTGCCTCAAACCGACGAGGGTCGGCATGCGCGGGTCGTCCCAGCCGGACATATCGCCGTCCTGAACCAACTGGAGAAGCTTCCGTTTGCTCATCACCGTGTAAGTCAGGTTCAGACGGGCGAACTCGTATTGACGCGGATGGTAGATGCCGAGACGGTCGAGGAACCATTCGTAGAGGGGGCGATGGTCCGCGAACTCCAGGGTGCAGATGGAGTGGGTGATTCCCTCAATGGAGTCGCTTTGGCCGTGGGCGTAATCGTACATGGGGTAGATGCACCATTTGTCGCCGGTGTGGGGGTGGTCGGCATGGAGAATACGGTACATGACCGGGTCGCGCAGGTTGAGGTTCGGCGCGGCCATGTCGATCTTTGCCCGCAGCACCTTGGCCCCGTCGGCGAACTCGCCTCCCCGCATCCGCCTGAACAGGTCGAGATTCTCTTCTATGGTTCGGTTCCGGTAGGGGCTCTCCTTCCCCGGTTCGGTCAGGGTGCCGCGATAGGCGCGGATCTCGTCGGCGGAGAGGTCTTCCACGTAGGCGTCACCCTGTCGGATCAGCTGCTCAGCCCACTGGTAGAGTTGATCGAAGTAGTCGGAGGCGTAGTAGAGGTGCTCACCCCAGTCGAAGCCGAGCCAGCGGACGCTCTCCTTGATGGATTCCGCGTATTCCACATCCTCCTTGGCCGGATTGGTATCGTCGAAGCGCAGGTGGCAGCGGCCGCCGAAATCCCGGGCCAGGCCGAAATTGAGGCAGATCGACTTGGCGTGGCCGATATGCAGGTAGCCGTTCGGCTCCGGCGGGAAGCGGGTGACGATGCCCTTGTGCTTGCCGCTCTTCAGGTCCTCTTCGACAATGGTGCGGATGAAGTTGGTCGGTTGGGTTGGTTCGGGTGTTGTCATATCACAGATCCTTCGTTTAAATTTTCTGTTTCAAATGGTCAGATCCTCACTTCCGCTCCAGAAGCACCACCGTGTAGGCGGCGATCCCCTCGCCCCGGCCGGCAAAGCCGAGCTCTTCGGTGGTGGTGGCCTTGACATTGATCCGGTCCGCATCCGCTTTCAGGGCCCTGGCGATGTTCTCGCGCATCTGCGGGATGTGCGGTGCGAGCTTCGGCCGCTGGGCGACAATGGTGGCGTCCAGGTTGCCGATTGCATACCCCTTGCCGTCGGCCAGTGCCATGACGTGCTCAAGGAGCTTGATGCTGTCGGCCCCCTTGTAGGCGGGATCCGTGTCGGGAAAGTGCTTGCCGATGTCCCCTTCGCCGATGGCGCCGAGGATGGCGTCGGAGATGGCGTGGAGAAGCACGTCTGCATCGGAGTGGCCGAGGAGCCCCCTTTCATAGGGTACGTCGACCCCGCCGAGGATCAGTTTCCTGTTCTCCACCAGTTTGTGCACATCGTAACCGTGACCTATACGCATAATCGCCTTTTACCTTTCACTGTTCACCGATTTTAGAAACGCCCCGGCCAGGAGCATATCCTCCGGCGTTGTAATCTTGATGTTGCGGTAATCCCCCATGACCACATGCACCTGTCTACCCAGCCGCTCCACCAGCGAGGCGTCGTCCGTGCCGAGAAAGCCTTCGGCTGCGGCCAGCTCGTGGGCGGCGCGGATGATCCCGTACCTGAAGGTCTGGGGGGTCTGGGCAAGCCAGATGTTCTCCCTCGGGGGGGTACCGGTCACTATGCCAGCCTCGACGGTCTTGATGGTGTCCTTGGACGGCACCGCCACCAGCGCGCCGTCCTCGGCGGTCGCCACCTCTACGGACCTTTTCAGCACAGCAGTCGGTATGAACGGCCTTACCCCGTCATGGATAAGCACCACGTCGTCTTCGTCGCTCCCGTTGAGGGCGCGCAGTCCGTTCAGTACCGAGTTCTGCCGCTCCTTGCCACCCGCCACCACCTCGCGAACCTTGGTGAAGCCGAACTGCTCCACCACGTGCTCGCGGCAGTACGGAATCTCTGCTTCGGGGGTAATGACGTAGATGTCGTCGACGAAAGGGGCCAGCTCGAAGACCGCCAGCGTATGGGCGAGGATCGGCTTGCCCTCTAGGAGGAGATACTGCTTGTTGATGTCCGCTCCCATCCGCTTGCCCATCCCTGCTGCCGGGACAAGTGCCGTAACCCTCATGTCGGGACTCCTGAAAGAATTGTCGAAATGGGGAGGCATTTTCCCGCGCGAACTGCCCATGCCATGCCGGAATTTCGTATAAAATCGTATGATTATACAATGATAACAGAAAAAGACCAGACAAAATTGGCTGGTCTGGGGGGGAGGCGGCAAACTTTTTACTCTGTTGCGTTACCTGGCAAGCGTCTGCAACGCAGCAATCAGGGCGGGAACATCGTCATTGAGGATGGTGCGCGGATCAAGGAGGAATGTTCCCTTGAATATCCTCCCGATAACCGGAACCGGGCATCCCCTGAGGGTCGTCTCGATATCCTGAGCAGACATGCCGTCGGCCGTGACGGCGATCAGTGTGGTGGGAAGCTCCAGGAGCGGCAGCGCTCCTCCCCCCACCTGGGAAAAGCCGGCGGAAAGGGACAGCTTTACCGTTGCCGGAATGGCCCGTTGCAGACGTCGCAGCAGGGCCTTTGCCGTGCGGGAAAGATCGGCGGCTGAGGCGGTAAGCATCCGCAGCGTCGGTATTTCCTTCAGGGCCCGTCGTTCGTCGCGATAAAGACGCAGGGTCCCTTCCAGTGCTGCCAGGGTCAGTTTGTCGATCCTTACGGCGCGCAGCAGCGGATGATTCTTCATCGGCGCCAGCAGGGAACTTTTGCCGACGATGATGCCCGCCTGGGGGCCGCCCAAGAGCTTGTCGCCGCTGAAGGTGATGACGTCGACGCCGGCGCGGACGAACTCCTGCACCGTCGGCTCATTGCAGCCTAAAAGCCCGGACAGCTCGACAAGGTTGCCGCTTCCCACATCGGCCATGACCGGCAGGGAATGCCCGCGGCCAAGCTCGACCAGCTCTGCGGCGGACACCTCGGCGGTGAAGCCGACCACGGCGAAGTTGCTGCAATGAACCTTTAGCAGCAGCGCAGTTTCGGGGGTTATTGCTCCGCTGTAGTCGCGCGGATGGGTGCGGTTGGTCGCGCCCACTTCCTTCAATACGGCGCCGCTCTGGCGCATCACATCGGGGATGCGGAACGAGCCGCCGATTTCAACCAGTTCGCCGCGGGAGACGATGACCTCTTTGCCGGCGGCAAGGGAGCTCAGGGCGAGGAGAACCGCGGCGGCGTTGTTGTTTACCACCAGCGCAGCCTCCGCGCCGGTCAGTTCGCAGATGATCCCTTCCACGTGGGAATAGCGGCTTCCCCGCTCCCCTAAAGCCAGGTCGAACTCCAGGTTCGAATAGCCGAAGGCTACCTCATTCAGCGCCTGCCTGACGCTTTCCGGCAGGGGAGAGCGGCCGAGGTTGGTGTGGATTACCACCCCGGTGCCGTTGACCAGCCGTTTCAGCTTCAGGGCGTTAACCGTTGCCAGTTCGCGGGCTATCCGCTCGACGACGCCCTTTTCCGCAAAAGCTTCAGCGCATGTTTCGCCCCGCAGGGCCTCTGCGCGCAACGCCTCCAGCGAACTGCGGACAGCCTTGATCACCACCGGCCGGGGATATGCTGCGAGGAGGGATTTCAGGCCTTCCCAACCGAGGACTTTATCCACCTTCGGGATGTTTTTTAAAATGGTCAAACTTGCCGCCTTTCGCCACTTTTGCTGGATTGGATAAAAAACATCCGCAGTTTAACACAGTTTGAACAGATTTTTCAGCAACGAATCAATCTGCGACAAACCGGGAAATCTGTGGATGTTTTACAAACGGGATAAGGCTCCTGATATGGTTGTCAGTTGTCAAGCAGAATAAAGTTTTCCCGTCCACTTTTGAAGTGGCTATGCTGTTTCAATATTTCCAGGGCATATGCCGGGGCAGAACCTGTGTTGCGACGTTTGATC
>Ga0074193_1001195_pt1 | contig 34098 bp, 31 predicted proteins | sample EPASupsiteHSE605_FD_64523 | JGI IMG/M metagenome (GOLD analysis project Ga0074193, IMG submission 64523) | Bioremediated contaminated groundwater from EPA Superfund site, New Mexico - Sample HSE6-05 | ecosystem: Environmental > Aquatic > Deep subsurface > Groundwater > Contaminated ... | reverse complement strand
ATAACTATCTAAAGCGCAGTTAGATTTATAAACAGTCTGTTGACATAAATTCCATATATTAAAATTAAAGCTATTTTATATTTTATTGCTAGACACGAGGAAATATGTTGTGCTATACTCCAACTGTACGAGGAAACTATTTTCAAAAATTTAATATTGAATATGTTGCATGTTACTTATAGACTTGACGTAAGCCCGTAGTTGTGATAAATTTGTTTGGGTATGAGTGTGAAAGATAATCGCGGCTATCCTGTTGGGTAGACGAGGAAAGTCCGAGCTCCATAGGGCAGAATGCCGGTTAACGTCCGGCGAGGGTGACCTCAGGGAAAGTGCCACAGAAATGTGAACCGCCGGCTTTATGCCGGTAAGGGTGGAACGGTGCGGTAAGAGCGCACCAGCAGCCGAGTAATCGGTTGGCTAGGTAAACCCCATTCGGAGCAAGACCAAATAGGGAAGGGATGAAGCTGCCCGCTGATCCTTCCGGGTTGCGTCGCTTGAGCTTCCGGGCAACTGGAAGCCTAGATAAATGATTATCACCGCTTTGCGGAACAGAACTCGGCTTAATGAGCACTCATATTCATAAAAAAAGCAATGTGTAAAGTATCGTTATAAGATCTTAATTGATCTTTTAGCGATACTTTTTTATTTGTTTCAAAATATTAAAAAAATATTTATGAATACAGTAAATATCTGAAGGAATAGCTTGTTTTTTAATGAAATAAATATTATAATGGTGAAAAGTGGTGAAAAGTGGTGAAAGGGTGGCGACCGGGATGTTGATGGGTGAGTTCCAACACAATATCGATACCAAAGGCCGTTTGTTTATGCCGGTCAAGCTCCGGGAAGCACTTGGAGACCATTTTATTATTACCAGAGGCCTTGATGGCTGCTTGTTTGTATATGATGAACAAGAATGGAATGTGCTGGTAAACAAATTAAAACAGATGACTTTGATGAAGAAAGAAGCACGTGATATTGCACGTTATTTCTTCTCAGGGGCAACAGAAATCGAGTGCGACAAGCAAGGACGCATCTTGGTTCCGACATCACTAAGAACACATGCTGCTCTTGATAAAAACGCTGTAATAGTAGGTGTTGGTAATAGAGCAGAAATTTGGGATATAAATCGTTGGAATACATACAATGAAGAAGTCAATGAAGATGTTACGGAAATAGTTGAACAGTTAGTTGATTTGGGCCTGTAAACTCTTAAGGACAGGTGGGGGAAACAAATGGAATTTGTTCATAGGAGCGTATTGCTTAACGAAAGCATTGAATGGTTAATCGACAATCATGATGGCATATATGTTGATTGCACCATGGGCGGCGCTGGACATACCAAGGCTTTTGCAAAAGAACTAACTAGCACAGGTACAATAATAGGAATTGACCAGGATGATGCAGCTATTACGGCCGCAACTGAAAGGCTTACAGATTTAAAATGCAATGTACGGATTGCTAAATCGAATTTCAAAGACTTTGACGAAGTTCTTGATTCGTTAGGCATAGACAAGATTGATGGTATTTTCTTTGACCTAGGTGTTTCTTCATATCAGCTGGATACTCCAGAACGAGGATTTTCCTACATGCATGAAGGACCGCTCGATATGAGGATGAATAGGGAAAGCAAATTAGATGCCTGTTATGTGGTCAATCAGTACAGTGAAGAACAGCTTGCGGATATTATCCATAGATATGGTGAGGAACGTTGGAGCAAGCGAATAGCACAGTTTATAGTGAATGAAAGAAAAATCAAACCAATCGTTACCACGGGTGAGTTGGTGACTGTCATAAAAAAAGCAATTCCCAAAGGAGCCAGGCAGGATGGACCGCATCCGGCAAAACGTACTTTCCAGGCAATCCGAATTGAAGTTAATAACGAGTTAAATATCCTGGAGGAAGTAGTAAGGAAAGCTGTTGAAAGATTAAAAAGCGGCGGAAGGATCGGCGTTATAACATTTCATTCTTTAGAGGACAGAATAGTTAAGCAGACCCTGGCAGAATTAGCCAAAGGCTGCACGTGTCCACCACAGCTGCCGATTTGCGTATGCGGCAAAAAGCCTCAGGTAAAGAAGCCTATTTCAATAAAGCCAACCGAACAGGAAATTGATGAAAATCCAAGGTCAAGAAGTGCACGCCTTAGGGGAGCAATAAAAATCTAAGACTTGGGGGTAAAAACAATGCTGGCTAGAAAATATGACAATTATGCTTGGGAAGAGGACTTCCAGGAAACGCATAAAGTGCTTCGTAACAGGCCTTCAGAGCAATCATATAAGTTTTTACGTCATAAGGTAATGGTCTTAGTAGTTTGTTTATTGGCATTTTATCTTGTATCTGTTATAAGAAGTGAAGCTTATGTATCCAACAGCAATAATTTGGTATCACTTAAACAGCAGGAAAGCGCACTTATTTCTCATAACGCAGAGCTGAAAATAGAAGTTGAAACACTTAAAAGCCCAGCTCGTATTACAGGAATTGCGCAGGCAAATCTTGGTATGCAGGTAGCACGCAATAATATTTATGTACAGGCAGATAGTAAGAAAAATCTATATGATGGTTATGCTTACGCAAAGTAAAATTGTAGCCTTCTGTACACGTTTATGATATAATTATACAGCGATATGGAGAGGCAGCCTTTTGGCTGCTCTTTCAATTTTGGAGGGTAAGAAAATGCAAAAGAAGCTGTTGGATTTGTTAGTTGTGTTACCGCAGGCTAAGGTCATGGGATCTTTGGATAAAGTTATAACAGATGTCACATTTGACTCTCGCAAAGTGCAAGAAGGCAGTTTGTTTATCTGTCTTAAAGGAGCTCATGTTGATGGGCATAAATATATAGAACAAGCCTATAAGGATGGAGCTGCTTGCGTTCTTGTGGAAGACGAAATAAAGAACAGGCCTGAAGGCCTGACGGTTATAAAGGTTAATGATACCCGCGATGCCATGGGCTATGTTGCACCGTGGTTTTTTGACTATCCTGGCAAAAAAATGCGTATGATTGGTGTAACTGGTACAAATGGCAAAACGACTACTACTAATATCATCCGTTTGATTCTGCGCAAGGCAGGTTTTAAAGTAGGCTTGATTGGTACGATAAATATTATGATTGAAGACGAAATCGAAGTATCTCACAATACGACACCGGATGTTGTTGATCTGGAACGTAGTTTGTATAAGATGCAGCAGGCTGGCTGCGATTACGTAGTTATGGAAGTGTCATCTCACGCTCTTGCACTTAACCGAGTTGCTGGCTGCGAATATGATGTTGCAGTATTGACTAATATAACGCAGGACCATCTTGATTTTCACGAGACATTCGAAAATTACAGAAAGGCGAAGGCACTCCTTTTTGAATCGCTGCATACAGGTAACAAAACAGATAAATGTGCAATTTTTAACATGGACGACCAAAGTTCAGAAATAATCATAAAGTCAACAAAATCTCCGATTATGACTTATGGTAAGGCTGAAACGAATGATGTCTATCCTCTCTTCTGGAAAATAGAGGCAAAACATATGCAGCTGGATTTACAAACACCAGCAGGTGAATTGCATCTTTTGCTCCATATTACAGGCGAGTTCAATGTTTATAATGTTATGGCAGCAGTATCTGCCATGATTGCGGAAAAGATTAATCTGAAGGTAATTGAAGATACTTTAAATGGTTTTGCCGGCGTGCCAGGGCGTTTTCAGCTCGTGGAAGCCGGACAGCCTTATACCGTAATTGTAGATTACGCTCACACCCCGGATGGCTTGGAGAATGTTCTTAAAACTGCTCGTTGCATAACTAAAGGCAAGCTTTGGGTTGTCTTTGGCTGTGGCGGCGACAGAGACAGTAAAAAACGGCCAATCATGGCGAAAATAGCTTTGGAGTTGGCTGATAATATTGTTGTTACTTCAGATAACCCAAGGTCAGAGGATCCGGAACTCATCATTGCCGATATAGAGAAAGGCCTCGTTGGAGCAACGGCAGACAAAGAGATTCATAAGGTTACTGACCGCAGAGAGGCAATTAATTTGGCCTTGTCAAAGGCTGAGCCGAATGATGTGATCTTAATTGCTGGCAAAGGTCATGAAAATTATCAGATATTAAAAAATGAAACAATTCATTTTGATGATTGTGAAGTAGTTCGTGATTTTTGGGAGAATAAGGTGCAGAAATGATTTCGCTTAGTAAAGTAATAGAGGCGACAAAAGGAATAGTTACCGGCGGCGGGAAAGATTTATTATTTAAAGACGTTACGACCGACTCGCGTTCTGTTTGCCACGGAGATCTTTTCATTGCGCTTGCGGGTGAGAATTTTGATGGGCATGATTATTGCGAAACTGCTTTGAATAAAGGCGCAGCTGCCGTCTTAGTACAAAAGGAGCTGCCAAATCTGCCGAAGGCCGCTGTTGTCATTATGGTTCCCGATACGCTTAATGCTTACCAGCAAATTGCGCATGCTTACCGCATGGCTCAAAAAAATATCAAAGTTATTGCCATTACTGGTTCAAACGGCAAAACATCCACTAAAGATCTTATAGCAGCCTGCCTGGCAAAAAAATATAAAGTAGTTAAGACACAGGCTAATTTTAACAATGAAATCGGCCTGCCTAAGACCTTACTGACGATTAAGCCGGACACGGAAGTCGTGGTAGTTGAAATGGGCATGAGAGGCTTTGGGCAAATTCGTGCTCTTAAGGAATTGGCTGAACCTGATGCGGTTGTAATTACTAATGTCGGTGAAACTCATATGGAATTATTAGGCAGTATGGAAAACATTGCCAAGGCAAAAAGTGAAATATTGGAAAACATGAATGAACAGCAATTTGCAGTTCTTAATAATGACGATATTTATGTCAGCAAGATGGCTACGTCTGCTGAGAAACTTACTTATGGCATTATAAATGTTTCCTCTGTCCAGGCTAGTAATGTAATAACGAGTGGTGACGGCACTACATTTACCTATAAAAGTAAAATTACCGGTAATGAAAATTTCATAAAAATGCCTTTAATCGGCATGCACAATGTCATGAATGCTTTGGCAGCAATAACTGTTGCTGAAAAAATGGGTGTCTCTGAAACGGATATTGAAACGGCATTTGCTGAAGTAAGATTAACGGAGAAACGACAAGAAATCCTACGCTTTGGTGACATTACAGTAATTAATGATGCTTATAATGCCAGCCCTGCTTCTATGGAGGCAGCAATGAAAACGTTGGCTGAAGTGAAAAAATCTGCTGGCGCAGGCAGGAGCATCGCTGTTTTGGCAGATATGCTGGAGCTTGGCGAATCATCTGAAGAAGCTCACCGTAGAGTGGGTGACTATATTGTTCGTGAAAACATTGATTTTGTAATTGCTTATGGCAAAGAGTCCAGAGCGATTATAGACCAGGCAGCCAAGTCTGGCATAAGTGCTGCTTATTGTGCTGACAAAGAAGCAGCTGCTATTGAATTGAAAAAACATATGCAAAATAATGATATAATTCTTTTCAAGGGTTCGCATTCTATGCAGGTTGATAAAATTATTGAAATGGTTTTTCAGAATAAATAACCAGGAGATTGATGAACAATGGATTTTAATTTATGGGGCGCACTGTTGATGGCTTTTGTTATTTGCGCCGTAAGCGGTCCTTTTTTTATTCCGGCTTTAACCAGGCTGAAATTCGGGCAAAGCATTCGTGAGTGTGGCCCAAAAGAGCATATGAAAAAGAGCGGCACGCCAACTATGGGCGGCTTAATGATGCTGCTGGCAATAGTAGTGGCAACAATGTTCTGGAGTAAGCTGACACCAGAAATTCTGATTGCCTTGGTGCTGACACTTGGACATGGTGTAATTGGTTTTATTGATGATTTTATTAAGGTTGTTTTAAAGAGAAACTTAGGCCTTACCGCAAGACAGAAATTGCTGATGCAGTTTTTCTTGGCAGGCTTATATCTTTTTTATCTGGAAACTACCCCAGGACATGATTTTTCCGTTTGGATCCCTGGTACAGGGTACGCGGTTGATTTGGGAATTGGTTATTATCTGTTTGCTTTCTTGCTATTGGTTGGTACAACAAATGCGGTTAATCTTACAGACGGACTTGATGGTCTGGCAAGCAGCGTAACAGTTCCGGTGGCTTTGGCCTTCTCCTATGTAGCTGTAGCACTTGGTCATAAGGATCTTGGAATTTTTGGCATGACTTTGGTCGGTTCCTGCCTTGGCTTTTTGATTTTCAATAGATATCCGGCAAAAGTATTTATGGGTGACACCGGTTCCTTAGCATTGGGCGGAGGTATTGCTGCCATTGCCTTGCTTACTAAGACGGAACTTCTTTTGGTTATCATCGGCGGCGTTTATGTTATCGAAGCTCTTTCTGTAATTATTCAGGTTACCTACTTCAAAAAAACCGGCGGCAAGAGGATTTTTCGGATGAGCCCGCTGCATCATCATTTTGAGCTTGGCGGGTGGAAAGAAACAAAGGTTGTCCATGTTTTTGCATTCGTAAGTCTGTGCTTATCTATGCTGGGTATAGTATTATTGCTGTTAGGAAATGCAGGGGGAAGGGGACTTTAAGATGCCGCAGGAGAAATACGTTTTCGTTTATGGTGCGGGAATCAGCGGTTGTGGAGTAGCAGAAGTTTTGACCAAAAATGGCCAAAAAGTTTTGCTTTATAACGATACTGAGAAGTCTTTGCCGCAAGAATTTCTTAATATGCTGTACAGCGGAAACGGGCAATACATTTGTGGTAAAAATGCAGAAGATTATTTGCGACAAGCGGAATTATTTGTTGTGTCGCCAGGTATTTCTATGCGTAGTACTTTAGTTCAAAAGGCTATTGCTGCTGGTATAGAAGTAATTGGCGAAGTTGAGGTTGCAGCGCGTTTATATAATGGGAAACTTATTGCGATTACAGGCACGAATGGTAAAACGACAACAACGACTTTAGTCGGTGAAATGATTAAAACATTGCCAGTAAAAACAGCTGTGGGTGGAAACATCGGACAAGCTCTGTCTGTGGAAATGCAAGGCTTGGGTAAAGATGACTGGCTGGTTGCTGAACTATCAAGCTTTCAGTTGGAAGCAGTTACTTCTTTGAAGCCCGATATTGCGGCTATTCTTAATGTAACGCCTGATCACCTGGATAGGCATGGCTCAATGGAAGAATATGCAAAAGCAAAAACCAATATTTTTGCCAGACAAACTTCTGAAGATTATCTAATCCTGAACATTGATGATAAAATAGTAGCAGATTTTGCCAAAACAGCTAAATCAACAATTTGTTATATTAGCCGCAAAAAGCAATTGGAACAGGGAGTATTTTTGGCTGATGGCAACTTTGTGCTTGCCTGGAACGGCGAACGCAAAATAATTTGTCCTATAAAAGAAATGAAAATTTTTGGCGCGCATAATGAAGAAAATGCCTTGGTGGCGATAGCATGTGCCTTTTTCGCGGGTGTTGCGGAAGAAAAAATAAGAGCCGTGCTGACAAGCTTTGAAGGCGTTGAACATCGTCTGGAATATGTTACTAACATAGATGGTGTGGACTATTACAACGATTCCAAAGCAACAAACCCGGATTCGACTATTAAGGCGTTGGAATCATTTGCAGGTCATATTATACTTTTAGCTGGTGGACGCGATAAAAAGACTGATTTGAAAGATATGATGTCTCTTGTCAAAACTAAGACAGACGCTTTAATCCTTATGGGTGAAGCCAAAGAAAGATTTCTAGAAGCAGCAGAAAATGCTGGGGTTCAAAATATTCATGTCGTCAATACTTTTGATGATGCCGTTATGCTGGCACATAGTCTAGCAAGGGCACCGCAAGTGGTGTTGCTTTCTCCAGCTTGTTCTTCCTTCGACATGTTTGAAAACTTTCCTCATAGAGGCCGATATTTTAAAGAGCTGGTCAGAAAATTAGAAAAGTGACCAGTAGGAGGATTTTGTGAGAATTATAGTTTCAGGCGGTGGTACTGGCGGACATATTTATCCTGCAGTTACTATTGCAAATCAAATTAAAGAAAAACAGCCAGATGCTGAGATTATTTTCGTTGGCACCAGAGAAGGCCTTGAATGCGAAATAGTTCCTCGTTATGGCTATCCAATAGAGTTTATTGAAGTTGCAGGCTTTCAGCGCAAGTTGAGCCTTGATACAATTAAATCTGCTTTTAAACTATTGGCAGGGCTTATAGATGCTCTGAAGTTAATAAGAAAGATTAAGCCTGATTTAGTTGTGGGGACCGGTGGCTACGTTTGTGGCCCTGTCTTGTTTTTAGCAGCTTTGCAAGGAATACCGACTTGTATTCAGGAACAGAATGCCATGCCGGGTGTTACTAATAAAATTTTGGCTCATTTTGTAAAAAAAGTTTTCTTGGGTTATCAGGAAGCTGGAAAGTATTTCGGCGGTAATTCTGAGAAGATATTTACCGGTAATCCTATTCGCAAAGAAATTCTTGAAGTTTCACGTACTGCTGCTATCGAAAAATTTAAGCTTGACCCCGCTAAGAAAACTATTCTTGTTTCCGGCGGCAGTCGAGGCGCAAGAAGTATTAATGATGCGATGGCTCTGGTGGAGACATCATTGGCTGGACGTAGTGATGTACAGGTTATACATATTACTGGTGAAACAGGATATGAAAAATTTATCGGACAGGTTGAAAAAAAGGTATTAATGTCTGATAATATTAAAGTGTTTCGTTATATGCATGATATGCCGCTGGCTTTAGCAGCTGCTGATTTAGCTATTTTTCGTTCCGGGGCTATTGGCTTGGCAGAACTAATGGCAAGGGGTATCCCTTCTATTCTTGTACCTTATCCCTATGCTACGGCCAACCATCAGGAGCATAATGCCCGGGCGGTTGAAGGCGCAGGCGGGGCTGTCGTTATTCTTGACAAAGAATTAACTGGCGAAATTTTACTTAAACAAATAGAAAGTTTGCTGGCTGATGAAAGCAAGCTGCAGAAAATGAAGGACGCGGCGAAAGCTTTAGGCAGGCCAGAAGCAGCAGAAGATATCGCACGCAAGGTGTTAGCCTTACTTAAAAAGTAGGTACGAGGAGGTTTCATTGTGTTAGAAGGCATAAAAAAAATACACTTCATCGGCATTGGTGGAGTAGGTATGAGTGCAATTGCCTATGTTTTACTTAAACGTGGTTTTATTGTATCAGGATCAGATGCAGCAAAAAGTCATATAGCTACCAAACTTTCAAAGGAAGGGGCTATGGTTTATATAGGCCATGCTGCTTGCCAGATTGAAGGCGTAGATGCTGTTGTTGTTTCGACCGCAATCCGTGAGGATAATCCTGAGCTTGAAGAAGCAAGGAAAAGAAAAATTACCGTCTTGCATCGTTCGGATGTTTTGGCTGCACTTATTAACAGCGGCAAAGGCGTTGCTGTGGCTGGTGCTCATGGCAAAACAACAACCAGTTCAATGCTTGCTTGTATTTGTACAGAAAGCGGTATTGACCCTACTGCTATTATTGGCGGAGTTGTTTCCAGTCTTGGCGGCAATGCTGTCAACGGTAAAGGCGATGTATTAGTAGCCGAAGCCGATGAAAGTGACGGTTCTTTCTTAAAATTCCATCCACATATAGCTGTGGTAACCAATATTGAAAATGATCATTTAGACCATTATGGCAATGAAGAAAATATCTATAAAGCTTTTTGTCAATTTATCGGTAATGTAGTTGATGGCGGCAAAGCTGTTCTTTGCTTTGATAATGCAAAAATCAGACGTATGGCAAAGGAAACTAAAGCTGTAGTAATATCCTATGCAATTGATTGTACTGAAGCTGATTATCAGGCGAGAAATATCATGTTTGAAAAAAGCCGTACTGTTTATGATCTTTATTATCACGGAAACAAACTTGGTCAAGTAGAATTAATTGTGCCTGGACGTCATAATGTCCTTAATTCTTTAGGTGCTTTGGCGGCAGCGTTCGAATTGGGTATCCCCTTTGATAAGGCTGTTGCTTCTTTGGAACTCTTCACCGGCGCAAAACGTCGTTTTGAAACTAAAGGTCAAGTAAACGGTGTGTGGATCGTTGACGATTATGCACATCATCCGACAGAAATCAAAGCGACAATAGCCGCGGCCAAACAAACAAAACCAGATCGCCTTATGTGTATTTTCCAGCCACATCGTTACACCAGAACGCAACTGTTGCTTGAAGAATTTGGCGGGGCCTTTGGCGAGTGCGATGAACTGATCCTTACAGAAATATACTCAGCAGGCGAGCAGCCTATACCTGGTGTTTGCAGTAAGCGATTGTGCGAGGAAATAACTAAACAAACAGCCCAAAAAGTCGTTTATATTCCAGAGCTTTGTGATATTGAAGAATATCTTATGAAAAATGTAAAAACAGGTGATTTGGTCATAACCCTCGGAGCAGGTAATATTTATACCGTAGGCGAACAATTGGTTGCTGACTTGAAGCGGGGGAAATGCTAATGAATAAAAACATGAAAGTTGCTGTAGTAATGGGTGGACCTTCTGCCGAAAGAGAGGTATCTTTGGCAACGGGAGCCGCTGTTGTCTCAGCTTTGCAAGAAAAAGGTTATGATGTTGAAGCTATCGACATAGTGCCGGGAAAAATAACTGAACAGCTCAATGCTTGTGGTGCTAATGTTGTTTTTAATGCTGTACATGGATTATATGGTGAAGATGGCTGCCTCCAAGGCTTATTGGAAATGATAGGCATACCTTATACGGGTTCAGGTGTGTTGGCAAGTGCGATTGCCATGGACAAAGTAGCTTCCAAACGCATTTTTCAGGCTACAGAAATTCCCACACCACGCTGTTTGATTTTGTCGCAGGAGGACAAGCAGAATCATAAAGAAATCATATTAAATTCCTTTTCTTTGCCAGTAGTTGTTAAACCAGCTTCACAAGGTTCAAGCCTTGGTGTAGTTATTGTCAAGCAGGAAAAAGAATTGGAAGAAGCGTTGCAAACAGCATTCTCTTACGGAAAAGAAGTTTTGATTGAGGAATTTATAACAGGGAAAGAGTTGACAGTGGCAGTAATGGCTTTTGCAGGTGAGACAAAGGCTTTCCCGGTGATAAACATAGTTCCTCACTCTGGAACATATGACTTTAAGTCGAAATATACAAAAGGCGAAACAGAGTATCTGGTGCCGGCTCCTATAGGCGAGGCTGAAACTCAGCATGCTCAGGAAGTTGCTGTTCAAGCCTACAAAGTTTTAGGCTGCAAAGGAGTAGCACGCGCTGACTTGATGCTTGATAATGAAGGGCAAGTCTTTGTTTTAGAACTTAATACAGTACCAGGGATGACCTCGACTAGCCTCGTGCCAAAGGCAGCCGCAGCTGTTGGAGTATCCTTTCCTGAGTTGTGTGAAAGAATTTTGTTGTCGGCGCAAAAATAATCAACGGAGGTGATTGAAAGTGTTGTCTACCAAAGAGCGTCTGTGCCTAGAGAGGCAAAAACGCAGACTTCGCTTGTTGAAAATCACCATCGGGTTCCTTTGTTTTGTTTGCATAGTTGTTGGCAGCTACCAATTGGTGCACCAACCCTGGTTTTCTTTTGGTAATATTGATATAGTTGGTACCAGAAATGTGAAAAACGAGGATGTTATCAGAACACTTAATCTGCAGGGACCGGTCAATTTGTTTTTGATTGATCGTAATCGCGTTAAAAAGGCTCTTGAACAAGACTTTCGTATAGAGAAGGTTGACACTTCTTACGTTTGGCCTAATGTCATGAAGATAGAAGTAACGGAAAGACAGCCGGCCATTTATGTTAAATGTGCTTATGGCGGATTTGCACAAGTTGATTTTAATGGTAGTGTTTTAAATGTTTCCAAAGGAATCAAAGATGCATCTGTACCATTTGTTTCAGGCGTTAGCATAGGAAATGCTTATCTTGGCGACAAAGTTCAAAAAAATGATGTGGAAAAAATTGTAATATTTTTGAGCAAACTTGATAAGTCTTTGCTTTCACGTATATCAGAAATATCTGTCGACGGACAAAATAAGGTTAAAATAATCATGTTGTCCGGGGTGCCAATTTTGGTTGGTGATGTAGATGGTCTTGAGGAAAAGGTAGTAACCTTTATAACTATTTGCAATGAGATTCAAAGCAAAAATATTGATGGATATTACATTGACTTGACATTTGCTAAGCCTTATATTAAGGTTAAACAGTAAAAGTGTAAATTAAGCATTAATAGAAGAAAGAGAGCTATGATTCAGATGTTCTATGATAAGCATGCAAAAATTCTTATCACTATTGTTTGCGCAATATTGGGTGTTATGTTGGCAACGCAGTTTCGCACTAACGAAAGCAGGAAAGCTAACATTCCATACCAAAGGGCGGAAGACCTCAGTGAAAGGTTAAAGGTTGTTGAGAAGGAAAGAAACCAACTCCTTCTGGAGATACAGCGTTTACAAGAAAAAGCCAGCGATGAAGTTGTCGCAAGAGAAATAAATATGTTGAAGGCTTATGCTGGTGATACAGCTTTGCATGGCCCAGGCGTTATTGTCACTGTTGATGATAGCAAGAAAGTTTCCAAGCCGGGTGAAAATCAAAATCTCTATTTAATTCATGATGATGATTTGCTGCGCATTATTAATGAATTGCGCGCTTCTGGAGCTGAAGGTATCGCCATAAATGAAGAGCGTTTGATTGCTGTTTCAGAAATAAGGTGTGCCGGGCCTACACTATCAGTTAATAATAATCGTTTTGCACCTCCTTATGTTATTCGTGCTATAGGTGATCCCAAAAGTTTGGAAACTGCTTTAAAAATGCGGGGCGGAGTTATTGAAACTCTTAAGTTTTGGGGTATACAGGTAACTGTCACCCAAGAAGAAAACGTCGTATTACCTGCTTTCAAAGGTACGCATAGTTTTGAATATGCCAAAGTGGGAGAAGGTGGCAAAGGATGATATATCCTATTATTGGTTTGATTATAGGGATTTTTTTGGGCCTTAATATGCCGATAAGTCTGCCGCAGGAATATGTCAAATTGTTATCGGTGGCATTAATGGCTGTCCTGGATTCTGTTTTGGGTGGTATGCGATCTGCGAAAGAAGGGAATTATGATAACCAGATATTTATTTCTGGTTTCTTTGTCAATGCCTTTGTAGCTACTTTACTTTGTTATTTCGGTGAGCGTTTAGGCATAGACCTTTATTTTGTCGGTATTTTAGCATTTGGTTTAAGAATCTTCCAAAACATAGCCATTATTCGCAGGTTATACTTGGGAAAATAAAAAAAGATTTGCGCAAGAAGGTATATGGAGTTTTTTGTTGAATTCTAAAATGTCAGTATATTAATGCTTATGTTAGTGAAGATAGATTAATTGTAATTTTTAAGGAGGAGCTTTTGATGTTCGAGCTGGAGAATACTACTGAGACACTTGCTAATATTAAGGTAATTGGTGTAGGTGGAGGTGGCAACAATGCTGTTAACCGCATGATTTCTGCCGGTTTGAAAGGCGTTGAATTTATTGCTGTTAACTGCGATGCGCAAGCCTTGTTGCTCTCAAAAGCATCAAACAGGATACAAATAGGTGAAGAACTTACTAAAGGGCTTGGTGCTGGAGCTAATCCTGATGTTGGGCAAAGAGCAGCAGAAGAATCCAGAGAACAGATATTAGCTTCACTGCAAGGTGCAGACATGGTTTTTGTTACTGCAGGTATGGGTGGCGGCACCGGTACAGGGGCAGCTCATATTGTTGCTGAGTGTGCTAAAGAAGCTGGCGCTTTAACAGTTGGCGTTGTTACAAAACCATTTACATTTGAGGGTAAACGTCGGTACAACCAAGCAGAGCAAGGTATAATCAACCTGCAGCAAAAGGTTGATGCTTTAATAACAATTCCTAATGATCGTTTATTGCAAGTTATTGATCGCCGCACTTCAATGCTGGATGCTTTCCGTATTGCAGATGATGTTTTAAGACAGGGCGTTCAAGGTATTTCTGACTTAATCAGTGTGCCTGGTCTGATCAACGCTGACTTCAATGATGTCAAGACTATCATGTCTAATGCTGGCTCAGCACTTATGGGTATGGGCATGGCTAAGGGTGAAGGCGGCGCAAATGCTGCTGCAGAAGCCGCAATCAGAAGTCCGCTGCTTGAAACTACTATAGAAGGTGCTCGTGGAGTGCTGCTTAATATTACAGGCGGTAAGGACTTAACTTTGATTGATGTTACTGAGGCTTGTAACACTATTGCTAATGCGGTTGATCCTGATGCTATGATTATCTTCGGCGCCGCGATTGATGAAGCACTTGATGACGAAATTCGTGTAACAGTCATCGCGACAGGGTTCGGTGGTAAAAATCCAGCACTGCCAAAGGAAGGAAACAGCAAGAAGGGTTATGATGGCTTGTACAATCCTGCCAAAAGGGAGAGCGGTTCCCCACTAGGATCATTTACGCCACCTTCAACGGAGATTCCACCTTGGATTCGTGGTAGATAATAGCTGATTTCATCAAGAAAGCTGCAACTGCTGGTCAGTTGCAGCTTTTACTATATATGGGGCAAAAACCTGAAAATTCGGCGTAAACAGATACCATATATAGACACTGCATATCTAGTGTGCTATAATATTTTTGTCGAAAATAGCAACTGAAATGAGGTTAAGAGCATGAGGTGTCCATTTTGTTCTTATGGTGACAGTCGCGTGGTTGATTCTCGGGCTATTGATGAAGGCTCTTCTATCAGAAGGAGAAGGGAATGCCCACAATGCAACAGGCGTTTTACAACCTATGAAAAGTATGAGGAAACTCCATTAATAGTTGTTAAAAAAGATGGACGGCGAGAACTTTTTGATAGCCAGAAGCTTTTAAATGGGTTGATAAAGGCTTTTGAAAAAAGGCCTGTATCTTATGAACGCATTCAGGAAATAACTCAAAACATTGAACGCGAATTAAGAGCCAAGGGCGAAACGGAAGTTACCACGGAAGCTATTGGGGAGACTGTTATGAAGCATTTGGAGAGCACTGACAAAATAGCTTATGTACGCTTCGCATCTGTCTATCGTCAATTTGCAGATGTCAATAACTTCATGCAAGAAATTCAAAATATGATGAGCAAAGAAAAAACCAAAATTTAAGGAGTGGATTAGCAATGATGATTCGCAAGCGCGACGGACGCGAAGTCGACTTTGATGAAACTAAAATTACCGATGCAATTTTTGAAGCAGCGAAATCCGTCGGTGGTGCAGATAGACAAATGGCGATGGAGATAACCCTTGATGTTTTAAAATATTTAAAAGCGCATTTTAAGGGTATTGTTACAGTTGAACAAGTACAGGACGTAGTTGAAAAGATCCTTATTGAAAAAGGTCATGCCCGCACTGCTAAGTCTTATATTATTTATCGTGCAAAGAGAACCGGTATTCGTAATGCTCGTTCTGAGCTTATGGATACAGTGGGAGAAATATTAAAGGAAACTGATAGGGATAATGCGAATATTTCCAATTCTCCATCAGCAAAAATGCTGCAAATTGCCAGTGCTGCCAGCAGAGAGTATTACCTTAATCGGATGATACCTGAAAAAATTGCGTTGGCACATCGCAAGGGAGATATTCATATCCATGACTTAGATTTCTATGGCAAAACGATGAACTGTTTAAATATTCCGTTAGGCCGTCTTTTATCTACAGGATTTAACAACGGACACGGTTTTATCAGATCACCTCGCCGCCCGACCTCAGCAACGGCTCTCGCTGCGATTATTTTGCAAAGTTCACAAAATGATATGTTTGGCGGTCAATCTTTTGGCTTCTTTGATTATGATATGGCACCTTTTATGGAAAATGCTTCTGATGAAGAAGTGTTCCAGGCTATGGAGGCTTTAATTTATAATCTGAACAGTATGCATTCAAGAGCAGGTGCACAGGTTCCTTTCTCCAGCCTCAATCTTGGACTTGACACATCAGAAAATGGACGCAAGGTGATCCGTAACATTCTGAAGGCTTATGCCAAAGGCCTGGGAAGAGGCGAAAACCCGATTTTCCCGAATGTCATCTTCCGCGTGAAGAAAGGCGTCAATATGGATCCGGGCGATCCAAACTATGACATGTTCAAACTCGCGATTTCTGTTGCTTCAAAACGTATGAACCCAACCTTTAGTTTTATGGATACCTCTTTTAATAAAGAATACGGCGGTGACGTTGCCTACATGGGATGTCGTACAAGAGTTATTGCTAATCGCCGCGGCCCAGCTGTAACAACGGGAAGAGGCAATATTTCTTTTACAACTGTAAATCTTCCGCGTCTTGCAATCCGTGCTGAACGCGACATTATGGCTTTTTATCAATACCTTGATGAAATGATTGATCTTATTTCTGAGCAATTGTATCATCGCTTTAAAGTTGTTGCTAATCTGAAGGTCCGTGATTTGCCATTCCTAATGGGACAGGGACTGTACCTTGGTTCTGAAAAACTAGGCAGCGATGACAGAATTGAAGATGCGATAGCTAATGGAACTCTTTCTTTAGGATTTATTGGGCTTGCAGAAACTTTGACGGCTCTTACTGGCAAACACCATGGTGAGAGTGAAGAAGCACAGGTTTTAGGTGAAGAAATTGTCGCTTTCATGCGCAATAAGATGGATAAAATGTCTAATAAATATAATTTGAACTATACTTTAATTGCTACTCCTGCCGAAGGCTTGTCCGGAAGATTTGTGCGTATGGACAGAAAAGAGTACGGTGTAATACCGGGGATAACTGATAAAGATTACTACAGTAATTCTTTCCATGTACCTGTTGGTTATCCGATAAGCGCTTACGAAAAAATGCGTATCGAGGGTAAATACCATAAATACACCAATGCTGGGCATATCAGCTATGTAGAGTTCAGCGCATCGCCTATAAATAATCTTGATGCAGTTGAAGATATTTTGAAACATATGTGCGCTTGTGATTGCGGTTATGTTGGTATTAATTTCCCAATAGACTATTGCAACCAATGCGGTTATACAGGCATTATAGATGGCGATTACTGCCCGCATTGCGATGCTGAACTTGCACACAAAGTAAAACGCGTTTGCTGCAGTAAATAAGGGAGAGACATAAATGGTGACTTTGAAGGTTGCAGACATTCTTGCTGAATCAGTTGTTGATGGTCTTGGCATAAGAACCGTAGTTTTTTTTCAAGGCTGCCCACGTCATTGCCCAGGTTGTCATAATGCACCTTTGATATCATTTGAAGGCGGCACTGAATATTATCCGGAAGAACTGGCAGAACTGATAATAGCAAAAATGACACCAATTCATCGCGGAATTACTTTTAGCGGCGGTGATCCGCTGGCACAGCCAGATGGTTTGCTTGATCTGGTTTATCTTTTGCGCAAAGCTAAGCCAACTTTGAATATTTGGCTTTATACTGGGTATCTTTTTGAAGAGGTAAAAGACCTGCCTGTTGTTAAAGCTGTTAACGTCATGGTTGATGGGCCTTTTATACTTGAACAGCGTGATATAAGTTTACCCTTCAAAGGGTCTGGCAATCAACGTGTCATTGACATTCCAGCTACTATGCAAAATAATGAAGTTATAGAATTAAAGCTCTAATATTAAGGAGAGCGGCAGAACACTCTGCCGCTTTTTTCTTTTTTTTAGCAGGATATGAGTTTTGAAGAACGAATACTTTAATATATACAATAAAGGAGGTGAGGTCATGAATGTATATCGGTGGTGTGCCAGAGATAAACAAGGCAAGAAATTTTGTGGCGAACTGAGAGCTGGTAACGAAAAAGAAGTTGCTGAGTTCATCAGATCGAATTATGGTTATGTGACAAAAATTGAAAAGATCAGACATTGGGAAGAAGTATATGCTAATTTTCATTCTGGAAAATTTGCAATTGATGATGGTATTCGCGAAAGTTTTTTCCGCCAATTGTCAGCACTGCTTGATGGAGGGATTTCGTTAATAAAAGGGTTGGAGATGGTAAAGCTAAAATCAAGAGGAGGTATTTACGAAGTATCAAATTCCTTAATCAAAAATTTAAACAGAGGTTTCTCCCTGTCTGCGGCGATGAACAAACAAAAAGAAATTTTTACACCTGCTTCAGTTAAGATAATTGAGGCTGGAGAAAACAGTGGTTCCTTGAGTGTTTTGCTTGATGAACTGGCAGATTATTATAAAAATCAGAATGAGATGAAGCGCTTTATCAGAAATGCCTGCATATATCCGTGCATAGTGGTGTCTTTGACTGCATGCACATTTATTTTTTTTGTCTTCAAGGTGTTACCAATATTTGTTGAACTGTATTCTTCTCTTGGCATAGAAGAAACTACTTTCTTGAAGTTAATAGATTTTGCAGAAGTTAATATTCGATATTTTCGTTGGGAGGCAGCCTGCTTTTTTTTATTTTTTCTCGGGGTAACGTATTATCAACGCGAGCGAATAAAAGAAGGTTGTTTTAAGCTTCCTGGACTTTCCAGCTGTTATCGTGAAATGATGGAAATAAGATACTGCCGCGTTTTATCTATAATGCTAAGGAGTGGCATTGCTATTCCAATAGCTTTGACGGCTGCAGCTGAGGCATTGCAGTCCCGGGAAATGAATGAAAAGAGTATAATGGCCAGTTATGCCGTTACTCGTGGTGCTCGTATATCACAAGCAATAGCACTTAATGGTGAATTATTCAGCGAAACCAGCATTGAATTTATAAGTATTGGGGAGGATAGCGGCAAATTACCTGAAATGCTGCTGGAGGCTGCTGACGTTATCAATAATGAACTGCAAGCTAAACTAAAAAATCTCAAGGCATCAGTTGAACCAATTTTGCTTATCATAATCGCATTTCTTGTTGGTTGTGTCATTTTCTCTGTAGCGTCGCCGATGATGGGTTTGATTTCCGGCATGCCGGAATATATCTAATAACGGGAGATGTAGAGAAATGCTTAATGGTTTTTTTAAGCAAAGACAGGGTTTTACTTTGATAGAAATTGTAGCAGTTTTAGCTATTCTTGGAATGATGGCAATCATGTTGATGCCGTCAATTGATATTGCCAGTAACAGGGCGAAGGATACAAAAATGGTTTCAGATTTAGTAACTTTAGACAGCGCGGTCAAGTTATACAGGCTGGAAAACGAAAAATACCCAGAAAGCCTAGCGGATTTGCAAAATGGTTATGTAGCAAATAAAGTATATAAAGATGCAAAGAATCAAGATTTTGCTTACAACTATAATAATACTGATGGCAGTTACACTTTGACAGGAGAAAAAAGTAACGGTGAGGTAGTTGCGGCTGATGGAGTTAAGAAATCCTGATGCCTAGCAGCAAAGGTTTTGCGCTCTTAGAGTTAATTGTTGGCTTAGCCATTTTCTTGTTTATGCTGGTGATCTCATTACCAATGTGGGAGGGTTTCCTGCAAATATCGGAGATGGCTAAAATAGATAGTGCCTGTCGGTTATTGGCTACGGATATTGCCGATATCCAAAATAAAGCCCTTTTCAGGAATCTGGAGGGACCAGCATACGTAATAATGCTGGACAGATATGGCGATGGCTATACAATTATTAAAAGTCAAACAATCGTGAAAAATGTTAGGTTTTCAAAACTTGGGTTAGACCCTGTTGTAGCAACTTGCGCAAACACTAATAAAATTTCTTTCTCAACCACTGGCAGCCCCCAAAGAGCTGTGAACGTAAATGTATACAGCAGAAAAAACAATTCGAAACGAAAATATGTTGAAGTACAGCCAGTTACAGGCAGGATAGTGATTACAGACGAAACAACGTGATGGTGGGTTTATTTTACTGGAAATACTGGCATTTTTTGTTATGACATGTGTTGCACTCACTTCTTTAGCAGTGATATATAATGGCCTCATTTCCATAATGCTAAGGCATAATATCCAAAAGGATGGCTTTGAAATTGCCCAAGTGGAAATGGCAAATCTTGAACAAGCACCCTGGCCTATTGGCGAAACTAGGAAAGAAAGCGCTGACTTCGAAATCGAAACTAAAATCACTGAAAGTCAAGCACTTGCTGAGGCAAATAAGCTTGAGGTGATAGTTTATGAAAAAGGCAAAAACAGGCCGTTGGTGAATTTGGTGCGTTATGAATAAAAGAGGCTTTCTACTTTTGGAATATTGTATTGCACTGATGCTGACCAGTTTAACCTTGTTCGTTTTTCAGGATACTTTTCTACAATCAATAAAAACATGCCAAAGGGTTGCAAGTGATTTAGAGATTTATCGGGTTGAACGCGCAACCATGGCTTTATTGAGAGAAAACCTCGACTTTAACGTCGAGAAAGTAGAATTGTTGGCAGATGCGTCGGGAGAGGCAATGGTCGTATGCCAGGAAACGGCTGCGAAAAGAAAAGTTTACTATTATTGCAGCAAGTCGCCAACCGGAAAACATGTCATGACTCTCTACCAAAGAATCAAGGTAGAAGATAAAAGCTCCGGAATTAATCCATTGACAGTGCCAAATATGGAAGTAACTAAGTGGCACGCTGAAAAGCTTTCGGAAAAGAGCTTTTTGTTGGCATTCTCTATTCGGGAATGCTCAAGCGGCAGAGAAAAAAAGTTTTTTGAGGTAATTAATTTATGCAATGGCAGGGTTTTATAATGCGGCAGCGTAAAGGAATGATTTCTCTTTCAATTTTGTTACTCACGACAGTACTCTTAACTATCTTGCAGGGATTTTTCCTCTTGGTTAATAGAGAAAGTGAGGCACAAACAGATAATATAAGGCAGGAACAAATTTTAAATTTGGGAGAAAGCCTTATAAGAATTGCGGGCAGAAATGAAGAAAAAGGAAATTTGAACGATGACATTAAACTTCAGAAAGTCACTTTATATCCTGGTAATGAGGAGTTTACGACAAAAATAACTAATGAGAATAATATATCTTTGGGAGTTTGCCAGATTAAAATAGCGCTGGAGAGCTCAAGTAAAAAGTGGAATATTTACAAAGATAGGTTATTGCCCCCAGGTGGTGCTGATAATCCGGTTTATCAAAATGCTATTTATGCCCAGAATGGTATTGCCGGTAACAAACCAGCTGGTGTTATTATTCAGGAAGGTAACAGCAGAATCACAATGCCATCCTTTGATGTCAGCGCGTATAAAAAATACGGTAAGATGGTTTTGCCAGCAGCAAATGAGCTAAGAGATTATGGTTTGAAGAGAAGATTATATGTTAATACTGCTGCAGGTAATGTTGCCTATAGTGTGGCTGAAGATACTGTCATTAAGGGTGATGGTGTATTTGTTGACGAAGCAGGTATAACGATTAATGAAAGATGCACTGCTACGGGCAATTTATGGCTGATCAGCGGCAGCGGCATTGTTATAGGAGATAATGTCAAACTTGATAAAGCCTTGATTATAGCAAAAAAGAATATCAGCATTGGCAATAATGTATCAATTAATGGTATAATCATATCCGGTGGCAAGGTGACTATCGGAAATAGTCTTACCATGGCAAGAGATAAAATGGTTCTTGAACCATTTTCTACTGCTTGCTATTTTTTATAGGGAGTGATTTTACTGATGAAAAAAATATTATTGCTGTTTTTGCTGGTATTTTGTTTTGCATCAACTGCATTAGCAAATGGCCAGATAACATTGTTATCGCGCAGTGTTGATGAAGGACCTATTAAGGGAGTTATTCCAGAGGTAGACGGAATTAATGACGAAAATATGCAAAAGAGCATCAATGGGGTTTTAAAAATGCGTGCTTATGAATTAGCGCGTGAACTTCCTGCTGAATGTGTAGTTAGCTATAATCAGCTATTGGATAAAACCAGTGTTTTCAGCGTCGTTTTGAAAGCAACGACGGGCGACAGAACTTTGTATAAGGCTGTTAATATTGATGTTACTACCGGTAAAGAATGTATTTTGAGTGATTTTTTCCGGGACAAGGAAGGCTTTGAACGCGTCTTGGATGGTTACGAAGATATTGCCTTGGATGATGCTGGCGTTTATACAAGAAGTGAAAAATATAGCGTGTATGATAAGTTTGTTCCCTATGCAACATTGCTCCGTTTTGTTGATATTGGTGAAGCAGGACGCTTTTTGACAGTTCATAAGATTACTAAGGCTTCAGCAGGTGCCGCTTTGCATATTAAAGCAGGGGAGCTCGTTGCAATTAAGTTAGACTCTAACCGCAGTACCGGTTATACATGGGAAATTGGTGCAGAGAGCAAAAGTGCCGGATTGCTCGAGATTGGCACCTCCTATCTCATGCCGGGCGGGAAAGATACCAGCGCCCTTGGAGCGATGGGAACGGATATTATTGTTATAGGAACAGATAAAACAGGAAGTATTCCAGTAAAACTAAATTATAAAAGACAATGGGAAAAATACCCAGTATCAAGCATTCAGTTTGAATTAATAGTAGAATAAGCGGTAGCTGTTTGTTTGACGAAAAAAACCGGCATTTCAAAAGCCGGTTTTTTCGTTGTTTATTATGACGGAAATTTCTGTGGTAATAGTAGGAAATTATTGCTAAAATTGAATTAAAAATTGCAAAGCGGTGGACTAAATGGAAAAGCAAAAGATCATATTACGTATTTTTAATGATGAGTACCAGATTAAAACAGAGATGCCGGAAGAAGAATTGCTGGTTCTGGCTGATATAGTTAATACTAAAATGCTGAATATAGCAAAAAATCAGTCTGCCCTGACTCCAAGTAAAGTTGCTGTATTAGCGGCTTTGGAGCTGGCCAGTGAAATTAATGACCTTAAAAATGATTACAATGATATTTTGAAAATAGTTACAGGAAAGAACGATAACAATCGGAAGGGATTAAAATAATGAAAAGTACAATTACTGAATTATTGGCACCTGCTGGCAATTGGGAAGCCCTGGAGGCTGCCATCAATGCCGGTGCTGACGCCGTATATTTCGGCGGTGCGGCTTTTGGCGCCAGACAATATGCAAATAACTTTAATAAGGAAGAAATTGAAAAAGCTGCTTTTTTCGCTCACATACACCGGGTGCGTCTTTTTGTTACTGTCAATACTTTAGTGGATGACAGTGAAATGGAAGAATTGGCCGATTACTTGGTTTTTCTGAGTAATGTCGGTATTGACGGTATTATAGTGCAGGATTTAGGTGTAATTGAAGTGGCGAAAAAGGTAGTTCCTGATCTACCATTGCATGCGAGTACTCAGATGACTATTACCAATTCTGCCGGTGCTGAATTTGCCTACAATGCAGGCATGGAACGTGCTGTTTTGGCTAGAGAGTGCAGTTTGGAGGAAATCAGAAAGATTTGTGCGGAGTCTTCTCCTGAAATAGAAGTATTTATACATGGCGCATTGTGTGTTTGTTATTCGGGCCAGTGCCTGATGAGCAGCCTTATAGGTGGCCGCAGCGGTAATCGTGGTCGCTGTGCACAGCCGTGCCGTCTGCCGTACAGCCTTGTCAACAACAAAGGGGAAACAGTGCTTGACAACAATCAAGCAGGACAATATCTTTTAAGCCCCAGGGACATGAATACTCTCGAAATTTTACCAGAATTAATCGAGGCTGGTGTCGCCTCCTATAAAATTGAAGGACGCATGAAAAGGCCGGAGTATGTTGCCGTAGTTGTTGATATTTATCGTCGTGCCATAGATAGTTATCGGAATGGCGATTATAAGGTATCAGAAGAAGATATGCTAAATATCAGACAAATCTTTAATCGTGATTTTACGACAGGTTTTCTTGAAGGTCATCCGGGCAAAGAGATGATGAGCGACAGGAGACCAAATAATAGAGGCGTTCTTGTTGGCAGAGTAGTCAAGCTTGACAGAAAAGATAATAAGGCAGTAGTTAAACTGGAAAACGAGATTCATCTTGGTGATGGACTGGAGTTTTGGATTACCGTTGGCGGGCGTGTCGGGACTACCGTTACTGTCATGACGCAAGACGGCAAAGCTGTCGAATCGGCTACAGTTGGCGAACAAGTTGAGATTGATGTGCCAAAAGGTGTCAAGCTTAACGATAGAGTTTTCAGAACTTTTGACAGCAAACTGATGTCCTATGCACAGCAATTCTGCGGAGAAGCTAATAAAAAAAGAATTTTGGTTAACGCTCACGTAGAGGCAAGACTGGGTGAGCCAATGAAAATAACTTTAACTGATGATGAAGGTAACTGCGGCTATGGTGAGACAGAGTTCATCGTAGAAAATGCCAGAAAGCACGCTTTAACCGAAGAAACGGTTCGTAAACAGGTCGAACGTCTTGGCACGACTGAATATGCACTGGCAGAGTTAGTGTTTGAGCATGATGAAAATGTTATGGCACCAATGAGCGAAATTAATGAAGCACGCAGAATTGCAACGGAAATGCTCAATAAAATAAGAATCGAAACATTTGCTCCTTCCAGAAAGCAAAGACGCAAAAATAAAATTTCTTTTGATGGCATACCGAAGTCAAATCATTCACACTTTGGTGAGCTCACTGTTTATGTAGATACCTTAGCTAAAGCTGAAGCAGCTTTGTCAGCTGGTACCGAATGGCTGGTTTTTGGCGGCGAAAATTTTTCGCACAAAGCAGCAAGCCATACTGAATATGAAAAAATTGCCTCTTTAGTTAAAAATGCCGGCAGAAAATTCGCTATTGCAACGCCAAGGATAGTAAAGGAAGGTCAACTGGCATATTTTAAAGAGCAAATGAAATTCTGGCAAGGACTGGAGCCTGACCTATTATTGATAGCCAATAATGGATTATGGTATTTGGCTCAACAGCTGGAATTAAAAATCCCATTGTGGGCAGATTGGCCGTTAAATATTTTTAATGCTCAAACCTTGAATTTTTGGCAGAATCAGGGAGCCGCAGGAGCAACTTTATCAGTAGAGCTTACTATGGCGCAAGTTGAGCAGTTGGCGGATAACTCACCACTGATGCTTGAATGTCTTGTTCAGGGACGACTAGAGATGATGGTTTCTGAATATTGCATTGCCGGCAGTTTTTTAGGCGAGCTGGATAAAGGCAAGTGCTCACACGGTTGTAAGGAACCTCTTTTTCTTCAGGATCGCAAGGAGGAAAGTTTCCCAATCGTAACTGACCAGTTTTGCCGCATGCATATTCTTAATGCCCACGATCTGTCAATGCTGAAATATGCTAAGCAAATGGCACAGAACGGAATACGCCGCTTGCGCATTGATGCACGTTTTTATTCACCGGAAGAAACAGCAAAGATAGTATCTTTGTATAGACGAATTCTTGATGGTGATATTCAGATTGAAGACAATTTGGCAAAAACTACAAGAGGACATTATTTCAGAGGTGTCCTTTGATTAAGGAGTAGTTCTTAAATGGCAAGATTTGCAATAAAAACATTAGAATTTGATAAAATCAAGGAGCGGCTTGCGCGCAAAGCGGCAACCTCTTTAGGTAAACAAAAAGCACTTGCACTTCAAAGTGCTGGTGAATTCGGTATGGTACAGCGCGCACTTACTGAAACGGATGAAGCCCTGCGGATACTTGACATGGGCAAAAGGTTTCCGTTCGGCGGCGCTGGCGATATTTCTGAGTTAATAAAAAGAGCTCAGCTTGGTACAGTCTTAGATGCTGAATCTCTAATGCTTGTGGGCAGTACCGCAGCAGCCATCAGGCAAATGAAGACCTTTTTACAAGGAGAAAATGAAATGGCGCCAACACTTGCAGAATATGCAAGTGGAATGCAAAGTTTTATTAAATTAGAGAAACAGCTCGAGAACGCAATTTCGGAGAAGGGAGAAATGAAAGACTCTGCTTCAACAAAATTAGGCGGCCTCAGAAATGCTATTGTGATAGCTAAGAATAGGGTAAAAGAGAAACTTGATAGTATATTGCATTCTCCTGACTATCAGAAATATTTTCAGGAACAGTTGGTTACGATGCGAGGGGACAGATATGTAATTCCAATTAAACAGGAGTACAAGTTTAATTTCCCCGGTGTGGTTCATGATCAATCTGGCAGCGGCGCTACACTATTTATTGAGCCAATGGCAGTTGTTAACCTTAATAATGATATTAAAAAATATGTTTCTCAGGAGAAAGAGGAAGTGGAACGTATCCTGAGACAGTTGTCAGGTTTAGTGGGAGCAGAAGCCAATGAAATGGCAACTTCTCTTGGCATTTTCACCGACTTGGATGTTGTTTGTGCAAAAGCTTATTTGGCTCAGGAGCAAAAAGCTGTGAGACCGATGATGCTGGTGAATGGCTATGTCGAGATACTGCAGGGACGCCATCCTTTATTGCAGCAGGACAACGTTGTACCAATGGACATAAAGCTAGGAGAGAAATTTAATACTTTATTGATTACAGGGCCAAATACAGGCGGAAAAACCGTAGCTTTGAAAACAGTAGGCCTTTTTGCTTTGATGGCACAAGCTGGCTTATTTGTACCTGCACGCTTAGCAAAATTACCGGTTTTCAGAGCAATATATGCAGATATAGGTGATGAACAAAGCATCGAACAGAGCCTCAGTACTTTTTCGGGGCACCTGCGGAATATCGTTGAAATCTTAGGTGAGGTCAAAGAAAAAGACCTTGTTTTGATTGATGAAATATGTGCAGGGACAGATCCTAATGAAGGGGCTGCCTTAGCTATGTCGATATTGTCGCATTTGCACAAAAAAGGCGTTTTCACGATAATTACGACGCATTATAGTGAACTTAAGACTTTTGCTTTTGAACACGTGGGCATGGAGAATGCCAGCGTCGAATTTGACCCGGTTTCGTTAAGGCCAACATATCGTTTGTTAATGGGAGTTCCAGGCAGCAGTAATGCTTTTTACATAAGCAAACGGCTTGGCTTATCGCAGGAAATTATAGATAACGCTGGTGAGATGCTTACTCAGGAACATTTACACATGGAAGATGTTCTGCAAAATCTTGAAGGCGAGCGTCGTCAATATGAAATGCAGAACAAAGAAATAGAAACACTGAGAATTGAAAGCGAGAAAATCAAGCAAGAATTATTGCATAAAAAAACGGAGATTGATAAACGACGGAATGAATTGCTGCGTAAGGCAAGAGAAGAGGCCGACGAAGTATATAGAAAGTCGCGCAGGGAAGCTGAAGCTATCATGAAAGAGCTGCGCGCAATGAAAAATGAATTTGATGTTGGAAAAATGAATGCTTTGGCAGAAGAGGCAAGAAAGAAATTAGCGAAGTCTTATGATTTTGCGAATGCGCCGGCACCAGAGGGAAAACAGCTTTCAAAAGATATTGCAAAGCCTGGACAGATAGTCTATTTATTATCCATAGCTCAGAATGGCACAATTGTCGAGATCAACGGTGACAACGTAGTTGTTCAAATTGGTTCTATGAAGACCAGCGTACCGATGAAGAAGTGCTTGTTAGTCCGCGAACCAAAGATTGAAGGGATAAGCGGAGTTGCCAAAATGAGAAAAGGTTACGCGCATGATTTATTCGTAGCAAAAAATGAATCAGTTCCAACAGAAATTGATGTCCGCGGTATGACTGTAGAAGAAGCAATACCTGTTATTGATAAAGTCATAGATGATGCTATGCTGTCTGGTGCTGAAAGAATAAGAATCATCCATGGCAAGGGTACGGGTATGCTAAGAGTTGGCCTGAACGGGTATCTTTCAGGACATAGAGCTGTGAAAACCACGGAAGTAGCTCCCTCAAATGAAGGCGGAACCGGAGCCACGATAGTTTTCTTGGCAAAATAAAAACCTGTATATACAAAATACTCATATTGACCATAGTTTTAATAAATGTGATAATAATATAGTGATTGTGTATATTTATTGAATACCGATGTTATTTTATTGAGTACGGACTAGGAGGAAAAGAATGGCTATTCTGGTAAAAAAATTTGGCGGCAGTTCCGTTGCGACACCTGAAAAAATGCACGGTATCGTTGATCGCGTTTTACGTGAAAAAAAACCGGATGATCGTATTGTTATTGTTGTTTCCGCAATGGGCGATTCAACGGATGATTTGTTGGATTTAGCGGCGAAGGTTACTGATAGCATGCCTAAGCGTGAACTTGATATGCTTCTTTCAACGGGTGAACAAGTTTCTATAGCACTCTTGGCAGCTGCCTTCTGCAGCAAGGGACAGCCTGCAGTTTCTTTTACTGGTGGTCAGGCTGGTATTCACACCAGTGATATTCATAGCAAAGCAACTATTTTGGATGTTGATGCAAAGCGGGTTATAAAGGCCTTAGACGAAGGAAAGATTGCTATTGTAGCTGGTTTCCAGGGAATTACAGAGGAAGGCGATATTACAACGCTTGGCCGTGGAGGCTCAGATACGACGGCGGTAGCTGTTGCGGCTGGCATTAAAGCTGATTTCTGTGAAATATATACTGATGTTGATGGAGTTTACACTTCTGACCCTCGTATTGTCCCAAATGCCCAAAAAATGAATGAAATTACATTCGCTGAAATGTTGGAATTAGCACGCTTAGGAGCAGGGGTTATGCAACCGCGCGCAGTTGAATATGGAGAGCATAATAGCGTTGCAATCCATGTAAGGTCTACTTTTAAAGATGATCCGGGAACGATTATAAGGGAGGAATATACTGTGCAGGAAAAGAATTTTGTTATTCGTGGCGTTGCTCATGATACTAATGTTGCTAAAATTGCGGTAAAAGGTGTTCCAGATCAACCTGGTGTAGCCTACAAGATTTTTTCAGCACTTGCGAATGCAAATGTTGATGTTGATATGATAATTCAAAGCGTTCGTGACATTGATGGCAGCAATGACATTCTTTTCACAGTTGCAAAGACTGACCTCGTTGAAGCGACAAGCGTTGTTGAGAGCTTAAAAGATGAAATGGGCGGTTTCAATTACGATGTTGAAATAAATGTTGCCAAAGTTTCAATAGTTGGTGCTGGTATGCTTGGCAGCCCTGGTATAGCTGCAGGTATGTTCGGCGCTTTGGCAAAAGCCGGCATCAATATTGCCGCGATCAGCACGTCAGAAATAAGCGTTTCCTGCCTGATCAAGGAAAGTGATGTAAAGAATGCGGTTAATGCTATTCATGAACACTTTTTCCCAAATAACTGATTTAAGGTGTTTCTGGAAATAGAATATAAATATTGGAAGATGGCTTAGGGGGAATTTAAATGATTACTAGTATTGCAGCACCTCATGCGAAAGGTAAATCCGCGCAGGATAAAATATTTGGCGCGAACGCAGCAGCGATAGCCGCAGCAGCTAAATACGGTGCGGATAAGGTAACAAACGCTACCATAGGCGCTATTCTTGATGAAGAAGAAAAATTAGTTTGTTTGCCGACAGTTGAAAAGGTATACAGGGCTTTACCAACTAATGAACTTATTGCTTATGCACCAATTGCTGGTCTGCCAAACTATCTTGAAAGTGTTCTTGATGCAACCTTTGGACAATCTCGTCCCGAAGGCTACATCGCAGCAGTCGCAACTTCAGGCGGAACAGGAGTAATTCATCATGCTGTCTGGAATTACATGTCAAAGGGCGATATTGCTTTGACATCTGACTGGTACTGGGGCCCTTATAGTGTCATCTGCAAAGATATGGAACGCAAGTTAGAAACATATCAAATGCTGGATGAAAATAACAAATATAACTTACCGGCTTTAAAGGCGAAAGTTAATGAAGTATTGGCGAAGCAAGACAGCCTGCTTTTAATAATCAATACTCCTGCACATAATCCGACAGGCTATAGCTTAAGCGATGCTGATATGGATGGCGTAATTTCCATTTTAAAGGACGCAACTGCTGATAATGGCAAAACAGTTACCTTGTTGCTTGATATTGCCTATATCGACTATGCTGGTGAGAAAGAAGAAGTGCGCAAAATATTCCGCAAAATTTCCAATTTACCGGCAAGCATTTTGACTATTGTTGCTTACAGCATGTCTAAAGGCTTTACTATGTACGGCCAAAGAACAGGTGCGATGGTTGGTGTTTCTTCCAGCAAAGAAGTAATCGAAGAATTTTCCGCTGTCAATCAGTATTCCAGCAGAGCGACATGGTCCAATATCAACCGTCCCGCTATGGCTACCTTAGCAAAAATTTATCGTGATTCCGAACTTCTGGCATCTGTGGAAATGGAACGTGATAATTATTATAAGATGATTAAAGCGCGTGCTGATTTATTTACTAAAGAAGCACAAGAATGTGGATTAAAGATGCTGCCGTATGTTGCTGGTTTCTTTATTTCGATTCCGGCCAAGAATCCTGACGCCGTTTGCGAAAAGCTGCATGAAGAAAATATTTTTGCAGTTCCTCTAGCTGCTGGCGTGAGAATCGCAGTTTGTGCAGTACCGTTGAAGAAGATAAAAGGGATGGCAGCAAAATTTAATGCTGTTATGGAAGCACTTGGCGAATAAATAACACATAAACAAAAACCCGGAACTATTTTATAGTTCCGGGTTTTTTATTTATATACTTAGCGATGTTTTTGAAAATAAGCTAAGGCTACATCTGGGAAGAGTGCATATGAAAGCACATCCTCTATTGGCAGACCCTGGAAGCCAGCGTTGGCAAGTTCTTTGGTTATTGTTTCCAGTTGAGGTGGAATATCATCGGCAGGACGGTGGTCTATGGGTTCCTCACTGCCTATTATGAGCTGTTTTATTTCAGGGTCAATGGGTGCGGGCGTGCGGCCATATTTGCCGCGTACCAAGTCTTTGACTTGTGTTGGTACCATTTTATAGCGCCCTAGTGTAACGTTAAGAACTGCCATAGAACCAACTATCTGGCTGGTCGGAGTTACAAGAGGAGGATAGCCTAATTCTGCTCTTACCTTAGGCATTTCTTTCAAGAGTTCTGCGTATTTATCTGCGGCTCCTAATTCTTTCATTTGATTAATTAAGTTTGATAACATGCCGCCGGGTATTTGGAAAGTAAGAACTTTAGGGTCTATAGAGATGTCAGATCTCAGATTAAAATCATGGACAAGGTTCTTTTTGACATCACTAAAATATTCTGCTAAGTAGCTGAAAGAATCCAATGCCAGACCGGTGTCACGCTTTTGGCCTATCAAAGCAGCGACCATAGATTCAGTTGCAGGCTGACTAGTGGTTCCTGAGAAAGGCGAAAGGGCTGTATCAATGATATCAACACCGGCTTCGATGGCTTTTAAATAGGTCATAGACGCCATGCCACTTGTACAGTGGGAATGTATTTCTATAGGAACTTCAATTTGGCTTTTAAGCGTTGCGACAAGGTTGTAAGCTGCATAAGGGGAGAGGAGACCAGCCATGTCTTTAATACAAATGGAATCTGCTCCCAAAGTTATTAAATCCTGGGCTACCTTCAGGAAGTCCTCGTCTTTGTGATAAGGACTTATTGTATAAACTAAAGCACCCTGCACGTGAGCACCTGCGTTTTTTGCTGCTCTCATCGCACATTCCAGATTACGTACGTCATTTAATGCGTCAAAAACGCGTATAATGTCTACACCATTCGCAACTGAGCGATTGACAAATTCTTCAACTACATCGTCAGCATAATGATTGTAGCCCAAGATGTTTTGACCACGTAAAAGCATCTGAATAGGGGTTCTTTTCAAATGCTTCTTTATTGTTCTTAAACGTTCCCAAGGATCTTCATCAAGAAAACGCAGGCAAGTATCGAAAGTAGCGCCACCCCAAGCTTCCAGGGCGTGGTAACCAATGTTATCAAGTTGTTCGAGTACAGGAACCATATCCGTGACTCTCATGCGTGTTGCCGCCAAAGATTGGTGGCCGTCGCGAAGTGCCGTTTCAACGATTTTTACGGGGGTATTATGCATAATCAGCCTCCAATGTTTCATAAATGTATACAGTATTCATAATACTATTTTAGCATACTTGTTACTCAATTCCAATAAATTTGTTTCTAAAATGCACATAAAAAAACCGCCTTTCGGCGGTTTTTAACGCTAGTTCTTTGTGCTAGGAGCTGTTTTTGAAGTGGTTGAAGTTTTATCCGTAGGGGCAGACCCTGTCTTAGTCGAATCTGTTTTTCCCGGTACTACTTTTTTGACTGCATTGGGAATCTTACCAGACTTAACGTCTTTTTTGTCATTGTCTTCTTTAACAATTTGAGGCTCGGATGGAACAGTGACTCCAGCTGGCCTGACAAAATCACTTGCTGGGACATTAGCAAGGGCTGCCGCCATAAAATCACGCCAGATATAGGCTGGTTCATTACCACCGGTCATACGATTCAAAGGCTCACCATTGTCATCGCCAATCCAGACACAGGTGGAAAGATCCGGTGTGAAACCGACGAACCAAGCATCTTTATAATCGCTTGTGGTTCCGGTTTTGCCTGCTGCCGGCCTTCCTATTGCCGCTCCGGTACCAGTACCGCGCGTCATAACTTCTCGCATCATATCGACAAGCAGATAAACGCTCTTAGGATTAACAACCTGCTCAGGGCTTACCTTGCTTTCATAAAGGACTTTGCCAGTGCGATCAACAATTTTTGTAATTGCGACAGGCTTGTTGTAGCTGCCATTATTGGCCAGCACGGCAAAAGCACTGGACATTTCGAGCGGTGTTACTCCGCGGGTGAGACCTCCCAAGGCAATTGCCAGGTTATTGTCATTGGCGGCGCCACTTGTTACCAAGGAGGTGATGCCCATTTTTTTAGCGTAATCAATTACTGTTGAAGGGCCTACTTTTTGTGCTATGAGGATAGCGGGGATATTATAAGAATTTACCAGCGCCGTGCGCATACTTATTTTCCCATGCCATGTTTTGTCATAGTTCTGAGGATTCCAATCTTTAGCAAAGTCTAGTTCCTTGTCTTCTATAACGGTAGCAGGTGAAATGCCATTATCAATAGCCGCAAGATAGACAAACGGCTTAAAGGCTGAACCAGGTTGCCTTTCGGCAAGAACAGCGCGGTTGAATTGATCGGTTCCGCGACCGCCAACCATAGCTTTGATGTAGCCGGTTTGCGGATCAACAGATACGACAGCAACTTGTGGCTGCATACGTTTATTTTCATCAGTGTAATAGTTTGGCAGATTATCAAGGGCATCGTTAGCAGCTTTCTGCATCTTGGTATCTATAGTTGTATATATTTTAAGACCCTGTTTGTACACTGCATCATAGCCATATTTTTCAACAACTTGCTGTGTACAGTAATCAATAAAATATTTGAGCGAATTCTTCTTATTTACTGATGTAGCGTAAACCAGCTTTTCAGCTTTTGCTGCTTTAGCCTGAGCCTCAGAAATATATCCGTATTTCAACATTTGATCTATAACTACGTGTTGTCTCTCAACACCTGCTTTTGGGTTGCTGAGCGGAGAATAGTAGTTAGGGCTTTTTGGCAGACCTGCAAGCATAGCGCACTCGGCCAGTGAAAGGTCCTCAGCATGCTTGCCAAAGTAAGTAAGAGCGGCACTTTCTACACCATATGCGCCCTGACCAAAATAAATTTCATTTAGGTACATTTCCAAAATTTCTTGTTTAGTGTATTTTTGTTCCAATTGTATGGCGATAAAGGCTTCCTTAATTTTTCGTCCTATTGTACGATCCTGAGTAAGGAAGGCATTTTTGGCTAATTGCTGTGTGATAGAGCTTCCGCCTTGCAAATCAGCGCCGAATATATTGGAAACAAAGGCACGCGCGATACCTCTTAAATCAATACCGGAGTGGTCGTAAAAGCGAACGTCCTCGACAGCAATGAATGCATTTTGCAAATTGCTTGGTACTTTATTGATTGATATCGGAATTCTGTCTTCTTCAGAATCGGTAGTTGAGATTAATTCACCTTTGTTGTCGTAGAATTGTGAAGCAGCCGGCTGCACTATATCTTTGCTCAATAAATCTGAAGGTGCAAAACGTGCAAAGAGAAAGAAACCGGCAACTAGTACAGCTCCCGCAGCAATTAAAGTCAGAAGCAAGGAAACAATCTTGTTCATAAAAGACCTCTTTTTTTTGTTTTTTGTTGGTGGGTGATTTTCATTTTGATTCATATACAGCGTCCCTTTTAATGTAGATATTTTTATACAGTAACTATTAGCTAGTGACTATTATATCACAACATAAGTGCTTATTTGAATACTCAGTCAGAAAAGATAACTAGCTATAAAAATACTATATATAATAGAAGGTATCTTTTATGTGGACGACAGATCGACAAAATTTCAAATAAACTTCCGCAAGGGGGTTGCCAGAGGGCATAAAATCTGATATTATAAATAAGCCGTCGGGTGAGAGCCACTGAATGAGCCGAAAAATAGTTCAAAAAAGTGCTTGACTCC
>Ga0074193_1001194_pt1 | contig 34131 bp, 24 predicted proteins | sample EPASupsiteHSE605_FD_64523 | JGI IMG/M metagenome (GOLD analysis project Ga0074193, IMG submission 64523) | Bioremediated contaminated groundwater from EPA Superfund site, New Mexico - Sample HSE6-05 | ecosystem: Environmental > Aquatic > Deep subsurface > Groundwater > Contaminated ... | reverse complement strand
CCATAATGATGATAACATAGATTTCTCCAAATATGAAAGATCAATTACTCAAAAGATAGATACATATTTGAAGAATCCAAGCTTCTGTTTGGTTTCTCTTCCATCATTATGTCGCATCTTTGCTCATTCTAATCAGACTTTCTCTTTATCTTCTTTAGAACAATTCTTGATTGGATGTATGAAACATCATGGAACTGGAGCTCATGGTATTCTTAACAAAAACCTTCGGATCTCTCTGAACTGAACAGATCAATTCATATCATGTCTAATGAGAGCACAACTGATATCCTTGATCACTTTAATGCTATATCATCGTTCCAAAGAGAATTCTCTCTGAAGAGAGAAAAATTGAGATACTTCTCATAACTCTAATGATATTGAAAGCAAGCTAAAAGAACAAGATAAAACTACACAAGAGTTGAAATTGGAGATCAGAATAATAATTTCATGAAAAGATTTGATGTTAGCGGAGAACGCAAGGTTGATACAAGCTAAAGATGTGATTACAAATGATAAAATACAGTAAATGTTGATAGGATTTGAGTTTTCATTTAAGTTAGTTCGGTTTTCATGTATCTTTAATGGTTTATCTAAGAAACTTGGTAGGAATTTGGCTTATTGGGAATTAATGTAACAGTATCAAGAATATATGGTTATTCTAATGTTCCTAAAAATGCTTTGAAGAATGATAGTAGTCGTTGGTCCTATGGAAATTTCCCCAATTCATGGATGATTTAAAACAAAGAAATGTATCTTTTGCTTCCTACTCTATGAATGATGGACAAATATTCATGGAATGCTAAGGGAACAACATCCGAAATCAATGATAATAAAGAAGATTCTAATGATTTCCAGATCAGTAATAGTGGATTAAATGACACTAGTGCTAAAAAAGCTTTACATGATCATTAGAATCACATATACTAATAAGAATTGATACAATAGTAAAAATTTCGCTTTATTCCGTGTTGAAATATGGCATGTTTCTATTAATCCATGATCATCATTTTCATTTGACTAAATTATCAGATAAATCGAATAGATTTCGATGAAATGACAGAAATTGTTGGGTTAATCATGATGACCAATAGCCTAAGCACAATTTATGTTTTTTTGTTGTTCAATAGAAATAAAACTGGTAAAAAAGAATAAACAGTATCAATTCACAAGCACATGTGGTTATGAACATAATAATCGGATTATTTCTTATTATTGTAAGGAATAAAAATCAACTTAATGATTCAAATCAACAAGCAGCAATGATTTTGAAAAGAAATAGCATTCCCAACAATGTGCCTAAATTGTTTGGCAAAAAAAATATTTTGGGTGATGGTTTTGGATGTGAAAATGAAAGAATATTCCAAGGAAGGTCATATTTTGATAATAATATTAATATTTCAGATTGTTTTTTCTCAAGAACTTTAACATACACTAGTGATGGTGGTGTTATATATGTTTCAGGTGGGTCATACTCAATGAATTTGAATAGTTCTATGTTTTTTAATTGTTCTTGCACAGGTAAGGGAGGTGCTGTTTTTTTCTCATCAGTGAGTTTAAGCCTTAAGAGAATTTGTGCAAATCAATGTCAGGCTTCATCACAATGCCATTTTGCCTATCTTCGTTCATCTCAGAATAATATTATTGATTATCTATCAATATCTTCTTGTTCAAAAACCAATCTAGGATATTATCCAATATGGGTTCATTATGGGAATCAGAGAGCTTCTTATATTAATAGCTCTATGAATCGTGTTAAAGGAACGGCAGGCTTTATATTTGAACTATCTTCTACTTTGGGTTTATCATATTGTACTGTGTCAAACAACATTAATACTGATGGAAGGTGTATATGGTTTCATTATGTAACTGGTGCTGTATCATTTTCAAATATTATTCATAATAATAGCCCAGATTATGGTATTGTTTATGTTGTTGGAGAATCACTAGAAATGAATTATTGCATTTTTCATAACAACCAAAATTATCTGTTTGTAGTAGATTCTGGTTCTCTTGAAGTGAGTCATTCTTTTATTGATCACTCATCATCATCATTCTCTTCTCTAGCATCAATTTCAACAATATTAAATAATTCATTCACTCAAAGAACTACATATCAGATTCATTTCTTCAATTCACAATATTGTAATGCTGAAGTTCAATTGTCCACACCCCTAAGTACAATTGAACAAACACACAAGAATTCTCTTCAACCAACCCTAGAAATGACACCAATTGATTCACCCCAACTCACTCCATATCGATCTTATGGAGAACAAAGTGCCCATCAGACTCTTTTGCCCTAACTAACTCCTCACCAGACTCTCTTTCCAGAACCAACCCCTCACCAGACTCTCTTCTCAGAGCATACCCCCATCAATCCCTGTTTCCAATTCATACTCCATTTCATACTCATCCTCCAGAAAGAACAAACCAAAGATCATTTCCATTGGACTTCATTGACAGAACATCATCAATTCCAAATGAACAATCAAACAATAATGTAGATGAAAACAAAACGAATTCCATATTCGTTTATTCTACTATAGTCCTGTTGATGATCATTGTCTTGGTCATGACTTACTATATTGGAAGTCTAAAGAATCAGAAATATAGTTCATCTTCTTCAGAAATAAATAGTGGGAGAGCAGAGAATACAAAAATTGAGAAGTCCAATGATAATATGAATAAGAGGAATCATCACGATTCAATTTCTAATCCATACATCATATGATCATATAAAAAGGGAATAAAAGATTAATTTATTTGATAAATGATAAGGTTTTATGTATGAAATTGATATCTTTGGACAACTAGTATTTAAATATTGTGTTGTTTTAATATCAATCAAATCAGATATGGTTTCTGTGATGATAAATTTATCAGTTATTGTTATAAAGAGAAATATTATATATATCTCATATTGATAATTAACATTATGCCCACAATAATACTAATCCATCATCAGTCTGATAATCAGACTCTGATTAATAAACCTGGGGAATGTAGAATAACCGAAATATGAGATAAACGTTCATGGTAGTTGTTTTTAAATATGGCTGTGTTCCAATAACATATTCTGCAAACCTATGTTCATGTGCGACATTACTCACTGTTATTTTGTATTGTAGTGCTTTGGTTGTGCCTTATCTGCTCTCTGGATGGAGTAGCATGTTTTTTCCAACAACTGAATTTCGATATGAACGCCCAATGGTGTTTCAAAAGCCTAGAATATCATTTTCATTGAATAATGGAAGCAATATTATTACGTACGCTTTTCCTAGCACAGCAAATACTGTATACCCTGTTTATGAGATTACTAACACCGATAATTATTCTTTGCAATTCTCCATAACTTTTCCTTTTGGTATAAAATCGCCTATTTCTGGGGTTCAGATGGATGTTTATTATGATGTTAATTTTTCAAATATTATTGAAGAGACTTTTGAAGGAAAGTCTTCAATTGTGCTAGACTCTCATGCACCTTCATGTTCTGCTACTGTATTAGGTTCATTAGGTGTTTACCAAGAGAAACCATATTCTAAAAGGAGGATTAGTTTTCCCACACCTAAAGGTTATGAGGAGTATTCAGAGATGAACAATCTCCCAATGACTCAAATGGATAAAAGAATGTACGGGAAGCCAATATTCAACATCAGAAATATCGACTATACATATGGCGTATGTGAATCTTATCAGATATCATTCTTTATGCGTTCTCCACTTATCACCCTCATTGTGGAAAAGAATCCATGGTACTCATTTCTAGGGGGCTGGACAACATACATAGCATTGGCGATACCAATGTTTTATGCTGTATTTAAGATTCTTGAATGCATGTTTGGATCAGGACTCGTTCCTGTCAATAAGAGAATTGAAGCTCAGCTTAATGATGAGAAAATTCCGAAATTCAATAGATAATGATGTCATCAGAGTATTTAAAAATAACATATTTATTAAATATCATTGCGGAATGCCCAAACTGATACAATGCATTGTAAGGTTTCATTAGCCCATTTGGTAAAAATCTTCATGTCGACAGTTTCATCCCACAAAGCCATTTGGGATTCGTTAATATGCTGATTGTTCAAAGACAATAGCATGCAGTTTGCAACAATTTTGAATTTGCCCTCAGTTATTTCGTTGACCTTTGTCAAAATATCTTTGATAATAGTCTCTCCCCAGTCAGGAATCATTTTTTCATCATACAGCTTCTCATTCAAACAAGATTGGGCGCAGGATTGAACAATAGAGTGGATTGTTGTGACAAGTTTCTTATTGTCCATTAAAAATTTTAAACGCACAATAGAATCATCTTGGTTCTTTCTCGCATATGGATGAATTGGAACAGGGATTTTGCTAAAAAATTTATAAAATTTGCTCTTTTTTTAAAAAATTCAGGCTTAAGAAGCTTTTTACTATGAAAAAGTTGTTGAAGACAAGAATAAAAAGAAACAGAAAACCCTTCGAATGAAATAATACTGTAAGAAAAGGACTATATCACTATTTTTACGCAAAAAACATAAATGATATGAAATCCCATATAGAAGTATTCAATAAATACCATGGAATTCCATAATAAACCTGAAAAAAAACTAAATGCCAGATTACCTTTATATATCCTCACCATAAAAAAATAGCCATCTATTGCGCTCTGTTCATTCAATAAATGCACGCAAACAAAGAGAATCTGCTTCTCCACTTCAACAATAACACAGGTTTGTAAACTAATGTAAAGTAAGGGTAAAAAGACTAAAAATATTTGAATAAAAAGTGTTTCTCAAAAAATGGGTATTAAATTGAAGCACTTTTTGAAAAGATTTTACACTTTTCAATGGGTAACTGTTGTTGTGGGCTGGTAATGGATAGCAAAGATGGCGATGTTCACTTTTATCAATGTTTTCCTTCAGGAGATTATGAAGATATACAAGATTTTAAATCCCATCATCCGTGGGGAATTACGAGAGATTTGGGAATTTTTACGTTGAATGGTGAGTGTTCAGGAGGATGCGGAGGAGTGAGATATTACCAAGATTCAAGAGGCGTCACAAGAATTGAAACACCAATTGCATGCAGATATCCGTATCCAAGGTATGTTTGAAACAACTTGTTTTTGTTATAACTAAACACCAAATCATATTCTAGGTATTTTGCTTTTTAATCCCTATAATTAGGATAAGATGATTTCCTTTCATCCTCCTGAAAAAAAATGAAAAATTCTTCCACAAACATAATAATCCGGAATCCAAGCTAAATATTAGAAATTGCATCTATTAATTAGATCAGTAAATAATATGTGTGTGAAAAAAATAAACAGAGGATTCCTCGGTTACTTGACAAGTATTCTTTTTTCTAATGGATAATCCAGAGTCTTTTGTGGTTTTTAAACATGAAAATGAAGATTTTGTACTTCAAAATGAACAAATAGTATTAAATCGGTATCATAGAGAATTTCCAAGAGAAAAAATTGTTGAGTTTAAGACAGATTCAAATCATGGACATGTCAAACTTTTTTTCCAGTTTTTACAAACAGGAGAAGTTCCTTCCGGTTTTGAAGACCAATTACATGTTTTTAAACTTCTTAAGGAGTGGGATTGCCATTTTTCGGTTTTTGATTCATATAGAATTCGGATTCAAACCAAATCAATGAACGGATTTGTTTCTCACCAAAACAAAACATATCCCGTGAATGTTGGGTGTTTATTCTTTCAATCTCCTGTTTTCCATGATTTTTTCATTCGCAATCCAAACAAAGTGTTTTGTATCGATTCCGGGTGCAATCCCAAATCGGTTCAAATATTTATTGATCTTATTCATTTTAGGATTGTGCAACTTGAATTGGAATATATTGATCAGGTACTTGAACTATGTTGTTTACTTGGTTGTTTTTTGATTTGTCCACTGATTAATAAGGAATCACCTGAGTCAATTATTCAAAAACATTCCGATTATTTGGGTAAAAAGAATCAGGTAGAAACCAATACTAAAAATTTGAAAGAATCTGAAACCATACCCAATGGACAATTAGGGAAAACAGGATTTTCATCTAAGACCAGAAATGAAGCATTCCCATATTTAGGACAAGGACTAAGGAAAAAAGAAACAGAAAATTTGAATGGATTTGCAGATAATAAGAGATCATCTATATATCCTTTTATTAGGAAGAACCAATTAGGACAAAGCAAACCAGAAAGCATGATTCAAAGTACAATAAATGAGAATGGAGGTAGTAATAACGATAGCTCTAAACTCATTCAGCCATCAGATTTCGAAAGTAATATATTAATTGCTTCGGCTAATGGAAAACTGACAAGCATTATTTATTTGTTAGCAAATGGTACTGATGTGAATACCATGGATAAAGAGGTTTCATAATTGTATATCATATGACATCGCTTCATTTTGCTGGGAAAAATGGTCATCAAGACATTGTGGAATATCTAATTGACCATGGAGCAAAAATCAACAAAACATGTATGAAAATTAGTTTTTGATGATTGGAACAACTCCTCTTTATTATGCGGTTATTAATCGCCATTTTGATATCGCCAAATATCTTGTGGAGCATGGAGCCGATGTGAATACCATGGATAAAGAGGTTTCAGAATTGTATATCATATGACACCACTTCATTTTGCTGCGAAAAATGGTCATCAAGACATTGTGGAATATCTAATTGACCATGGAGCAAAAATAACCTACAAATGCAAAAATGTTAGTTCATGATGATTGGCATCACTCCTCTTTTTTATGCAATTATGAATCACCATATAGATGTAGCAAAGTTTCTTGTAGAACATGAAGCCAAAGTGAAATCTGGATCTATTGATGATGAAAATTAATTTTTTTTTGACCGTCCTCTTGTTTGGTTATCAGCAAATGGTAATCTTAGTATGATCGAATTTTTGGTTAATCATGGTGCACGCCTCAATTGTATTGATAGTAATATGATAGTGAATTTTTTTGTAGAACTCTTCTCCATTTTGCAGCACAGAATGGTCATCAAAACGTTGTTGAATACTTAATTAACCATGGAGCAAAAATCAACAAAACATGTATGAAAATTAGTTTTTGATGATTGGAACAACTCCTCTTTATTATGCGGTTATTAATCGCCATTTTGATATCGCCAAATATCTTGTGGACCTTGGAGCTGATGTGAATTTTGAAACAGGATGTGACAAACTTTTGTTCTTAAATATAGTCCTCTTCATTGGTTATCTGCAAATTGTTGTCTCAATATGATCGAATTATTTGTTAATCGTGGGGCTGATATTAATATTAAGTCTACGTATTTGTATTTTAGATGTTTAATTGGACTCCTCTTCATTGTTCGGCAAACAATGGCCATCTTTGTGTTGTTGAATACCTTGTTAATAACGGAGCATGTATCGACTCAAAGGCTTGTGATGCAAAACCATTGTTTTTTTAAAGACTCCTCTATCTTTGGCTTCATCTAATGGCCATCTTGATGTAATTGATCTCTTGATAAAGCATGGGGCAGATGTGAATTCAAAAGATTGCAACAACAACACTCATCTTCATTTTGCTGCATTAAATGGTCATCTTCATGTAGTTGAGTATTTTGTTAACAAAGGATGTGTTTTAGATTCTCAAACCATTGGTATTGAACATTGATATTTTTGATGACCCCTCTTCATTGTTCAGCAAAATATGGCCATCTTAATGTTGTTGAATTCCTTATTAATCATGGAGCTTGTATTAATGCAAAGACAGCAAGTTTCTATGAGATAGATATTTATGGACCCCTCTGTTTTTCGCTGCTTCAAATGGTTATCTGTCTATTATAGAACACCTTGTAATTCATGGAGCTGATATAAATGCAAAAGATGACCAGAATAATAATGCTATTCATTATGCTGCTTATAATAGACATCAATGTGTTATCGAATACCTAACAGAGCATGGAGCCGATATTAATGGAAAGAATGCAAAAAATAAATAGCCATTTTCTTGTTTGTTTTCCATTGTTATCACCAATACCAGAAAAAATGTGACATCCCCCAAAACACCCTGAAATATAACCATTCCAATCATGGAAACCTGACAAAATCGTTGAGTTTATGAAAAATAATATTCACAAATTTAAAATAATTGAAGGGTTAGTGGTTTTGCTTTTATCTCAAATAAAAAGGGATTTTGATTTAATACCACTTTTTCTGGGTGCATTTGCGTTATGCTTAAGTCAGCATCATGTACAATGAACAAAACCTCTATTTTCCGTTTTTGGAGTTTCCCGGATCGCAATGAGTGTGATAGATTCCAAAGGAACAAGGATTTGGGATATTCATCATTTTTTAACAAATGTGAAATGATTAAAACAATTATTTTTTGGATTTTCATATTAATATGTTCCAGAAATTCGATTTTGAACAGTTTAAACATGGTTTTGATTTGTTATTCAAATATTGTTTCCAATATTAGAAATATCTTTGGAATTGGGCTTCAAGAAACAGAGAATATATGTTTTCCTGGAATAATAAGAAAATTGCCCCTTTTATTAAGTTTTTATCGGATATTCTCTAGAAATGAACTCAAAACAGCGAGAATAACTGTTCAGAACATTTTGTCTATTGTGGGGATCATGATTGTAGCATTTTCTATTAAAATATATAATTATGAAGAAAAACTCAATAAGACAAAGCAGAATATATCTTGTTTAAGCAATTTTACCATTATTATGATAGAAAACAACAAATCCCCATTTATGTCACTATGGAATAACAATGGTCATTTTTGGGGTGTTGGCTTAGGTTGTAAAAATGAAAGTATTGATCAAGGATGGTCTTATGAGAATGAAAATCTCAGCATTTCAAACTGTTACTTCTCAAGATCAATATTATTCTCTGGAAATGGTGGTGTGATATATATTAATGGTGCTTCTTACTCAATGAATGTCAATTACTCAATGTTCTACAACTGTGTTTGTTCTGGTAATGGAGGGGCCATTTACTACTCTTCTTATGAATCAAATCTCAGAATGATATGTTCTAATTCTTGTTCTGCTGCTTACTATCATTTTGCTTATCTTTTATCATCTCATTGGAATCAAGTGGAGTATCTATCACAATGTAATTGCTCATATACAACATCTGGATATTATCCAATTAAAATTGAAGCTGGTAACCAGAGAGTTGATTACATTAACAGTTCAATGAACAATGCTATTGAGATATCTGGTATTGGTATTGCTACTCCATCATCATTCACAAGCTCTTATTGTACCTTTTCAAACAATAAAGTATCTGGCCGCAGATGTATCTGGCTCTATTGTACTTCAGGGACGATATCACTATCATATTCAAACATTGTTCATAACAACAGTCCATTTGATGGGGTTATTCTTGTTTGGGGAGCAGGATCAAAAATTTTGATGAATTGTATTTTCAAAAATAATCATAACTATCTATTCTGTGTATACTCAGGTTCACTTGAAGTTTCTCATTCATTTATTGATCATTCATCATCATTCTCTACATCAACAGCAGTATCAACCGAGACAAATAACTCATTTACCAATAGAATTACTTATGAAATAATATTTTTCAATTCTATTCATTGTAACACTGATTCTCCAATATCTACACCGATGATTACTTTTATTTCTCCAAATCCAACAATGGAAATGACAAAAATTAACACACTGATTCCAACACCGTATCGATCATATGAAGAACTATCTCCTCATCAATCTCTATTTCCAATACATACTCCATATAATACTCATTATCCTGAAAGGACTAATCAAAGATCATGGTTGGAAGAAAGAACGCCATCATTTTCAAATGAACAATCAAATAATAGTGTTGATGAATCAAAAACTAATACAATATTCATGTATTCAACTTTTTGTTTGATTATCATCATTGGGATAATCCTTACATATAATTGTATAACTCATAAGAATCAGAATGATTGTTCATCATCACCAGTAGAAATTCAAACTGAGAGAAGAGAAGTATAATGATAAGAAATCGTTTAAAAGACTAGTTTTCATAAACAAACATCTTCTAATGATTTTTTAAGTGTGTGAAATTCTTAAATAATGAATGTTGGTTTGTGAAAAAATGAAAGAATTGATCATCAATGGTATAATGAGAAATTGAATCTGAGTTTCTTTCAAAAAATCTGATCAATGATGGCCAATTTATCAAGTTCTATCATTTAATTATCAAAAAAAGTTTGTTTACATTAATTAATACATATTCTATCTAAATGAATTGTTATTAGTTCATTGTTTTAACTGGGGAGTGACTTTACAAAACAAATTGAAATGTTTATTGATCGCAATGTAAAGTGTTCTCAAGGGTAAAAAATCCCTTTGGGAAAAAACTATTTGCACTTTTCATGCAGCCTCCATCATCATTTCTTTCGGCCCCATGGAAGAAAATACAGTTTTTTATATTTGTTATGACACTAGCATCAGGATCAGCCTTAGTTTTTTTTCTATATCAAAGGAGTCTCTTATCAACAATGGATAAAGAGCACTCCCCCAGGAATCCTGACCCAGTTTTTAATATATCAATGAGACATAAAGCATTTGAGAATTATCTTACGAATATTGTTGAAGTACCAAAATATATTGTGAATGTGAGTTCAATACAATGGAACACTACAGATTTAGAGAGCAAATTAGTATTTTCTGTTTCATCCGAATGCCCTTTGTGTAATAATCACTATAAACATCCAAAATCGAATAGCAACAGTCGAGACCTAGTATTAACATGCATGCTTGGCTACACAAGAAATGCTTTAACATGGATCAGATCGCTCAGATCAACAGGCTGCAAAGCTGCTGTTGTTGTTTTCCTTGATTCTAAAGCTAGGCAAGTGATGACTCCATCTGAAAAAATCATATTTGAGAAATGTGGAATGATATTGATTGATATAGGTGATTTTTTGCCTCCATACAATCAACACGTGTTTGAAGCAAGACACATCTTCTTCTTTGCTTTTCTAAGGAGGTTTCAGCATTTATACGACAGGATCTTGTTATTAGATTTAGCTGATTCGTTCATTCAATATGATCCATTTACAGATGAAATAACAAATACAACTTTCCAGACAACAACTGAGATAGTAACTTTTGAAACATGCCCAGTAAATACTAAATGGGTTGTGGATTGTGATCCAGAGTATGATGCCTCATTTTATGCAAAGAAAGTCCCCTTGAATTTGGGTTTCATTTTCGGTTCAATTGGTGGTTTCATGTATTATTATGATTTCATATATAGACAAAAGGATTGGGCTGAGTTTGATATTCACACTATTGATCAAGGGTATCAGAATTATTACTATTATAGAGGGTTGTTTGCCAATCATGGGTTGCATCTCACCGCAACATTACCTGGGGACACTTTGGTGTCTGTAAGGGGAGGAAGAGTTAGAATGGAACCTAATTCTGATGGTTTATGGGTTTTAGAAGGAACTAATCGTCCTTCAGCCGTATATCATCAGTATAATCGTATATGCCCCCTATGGAAAGGTGTCCAAGAAGTGTGTCCACCTATTGGTGAAAAGGAGCAGTCATTCGCCCTTCTGAAAGAAATTTCCCATCCATGTGAATAAATCCTTTTTTACTCTACTGATACGTATTTATTCCAGTGATTGGCAGAATCAATGTATTTAGAGTGGTTCAAAGGAACAGATGATCCACCATATTCTGCTCCCAGTGCATTTCTCATCATAGTTATGGGCTGCATCGGAGTTTCATGTGCAGAATACTGTCCCTTTAATGAAATTAAGGCCCAGTCCCATTCACCAGGGACAATTTCTCCCTTCATTGCTTGTGCTTCAAGTATTAATTGCTCTCTGCTGTAAAAAATCAGGTCTAAAAATGCTGCTTTTGGAACTCCTCCTGGTATATCACTGGATTTAATCCATCTGCACAAAACTGGTAACTCATCAGATCTTCTAGCTAAATATCCAGTTCTAATGAATTTTTCAACACTTTCAGTTATCTCTATCGCATCTACTTGCGCGCTTGTGCAGTTTGGCATGAAAATATGGCGACAAAATGGAGCATATCCTTCAACACTACAATTCATGAATCCACCATTTTTTTCAATATAATCCTTTAAATGAAGCATAAAATCATCCTTATTCATGTCGGAAATGCGAGCACCATGATACTGGGGATCGTCCCAATGTCGAAAAGCAAATGGATCCAATACAACAGCCATTTATGACCTAAAAAAGAAGAAACAAGGTGAGTTGGACGAAAATAATATTTTAACCAAAAAATGAATAATGACATAGAAAGACTTGAACGTGATTTACACCAGTATGTAGTAAGTTTAAACGATTTTGATATTGGTAAGCAAATTGGGCATGGTGGGTTTAGTGAAGTTTATTATGGAGTTCAAAAGGCGACCGGAATTCATTGCGCATTAAAAATGTTGAATATAAAGAATTTAAATGGAGAAAAATTTGTTATATATGAACGAGAGATTCGAATATTAGCTGATTCATCAAGCCAGTTTATTTTGGGTTTTGTTGGTTTTACTGTTTCATATCCTTTCACAATTATTACTGAATATGCATCAAAAGGGAGTCTTTATGATGCTTTACATCATATGCCGAATGCTCCAATCCTTAATGGTACTCAAAAGACAATAATTGCAATTGGAATATCTGTCGGAATGTGGAGACTTCATAAAATTCGGGTTATTCATAGGGACCTTAAATCTTTGAATATTCTTTTAGATGATAATTGCCTTCCAAAAATTTGTGATTTTGGACTTTCAAGATATGTGAAATCACCAGAAACGATCTTGACTATTGATATAGGAACTCCCCATTGGATGGCACCTGAACTATTTGAAAGCAGAGATTATACCAATAAGGTTGATGTATATGCTTTTGGCATGCTTTTATGGGAAATATTAGTGGGTGCATATCCTTTTAAAGGAAGGACTGCAGTTCAAATTGCATATTCAGTATGTAAAAAGGGTGAAAGACCTAAAATACCAAAAAGAACACCCGAGGGTCTTGAAAATCTTATTCAGCAGTGTTGGGCTCAAAAGCCGGAAGACAGACCAACATTCCATCAGATATATAAGTTCTTTCAATCAGGGTTGATTAGGTTTCCAGGAACAGATGAATCACAAATAGAATCAACAATCAGATCTATTGAAAATGAAAGAAAAGCTCAGAAAGTAGCTAGTGAGATGGGTGTTTCTTATCTTCGACCAGCCTTAACAACAGGATCAAAGGGTTCAATTCCACAAGAATTTCGCTCAAATCAACCACCCAAGTTTCTTGTCAATGATGAATCAGCACATGAGATTAATTTTGAGATTCTTTCGGATTGTTTTTCTTCAAGGTTCAAAGAGGATTTTGATGAAATAAGGAAAAAACTACAACCCGAGTATGCTCATAAGTTTTTTTCTGTGATTTTGCCCCATTTTCATCCTGCAGTCCCTGTTGATATTTTGGATTTCATTATTTCAAGAACAGCTGATCTATTATGGGAAAATAACGCGTATTACAAAGTTTTTATCGAAAAGCAAGTATTCATTCGTCTACCTCTAGATAATACATATCTTGCAGATTCTCTCTTTGAAATACTCATTAAGGTTTTTTGGCAATCACCTGAAATCATTGATTCCAGGGTTATTGATTCCCTAAACTTATATGTATCAATTAAACCCCAATCAGTTTTAAGACTAATTCACATATACACATGCATTCATCTGCAGCTTCCCCTGTTTTGGAAAGCCGCTGATATTCTTATTACCCAAGCCAGTGTTTTTTTATCTTCACCTGCTTCTTTATCATTTATAAGACTTATTTTCACACTAATTCAGCTTCATGAGGGTTTTAAAACTGCCCGGGCCGATTATATCTATCATATTTTAGTTTCTTCAATACAATCTGGAGATCAAAATGTTGTGAATTATGCATATAATATTTTATGCTCTGTTATTGATAATTCCAACCACATTGACCAAACAGTATTTGTGATTCATTTGAGAGATCCATTACTATGTGATTTTGCGGTTTCTGCATTGTCCAGATTGTCGAATATTTCTCCAACTCTTGATTTAATTATGTCTCTGCTCTCTGTGTCTCAACGATCAGATATTGCAAATCTTTTGTTGTGCAGATGCTGTGAAACAGAGGCAGCTTCACTCAAAATATCAGAGATTGTTGATGATTGGTCATCGCTTCCCCTTCCAACATATCCCTCAACAATGAGGCTCGTTTTGGTTATTCTTCAATTTCCCCAAACTAGGAAATCTTTCATGAAAAGTGAAGCCTTTATGGAGTTGCTTAAAATGCTCTGTCAGACCAGAAAACCGGAATGGATTAATCCAATTGGATCTGTTTTAGCTATTTTTAAAATCACTCCAGATTTTGTTGATTTCTTGTCTCAAACAGATGTATTAGCAGTTTTTGTGAATACTTCAATAGAACTGAACGATCCAAAAACAATGGCTAGCTGTTTCATGGCAACTGAAATCATTGCTAGGGTGTCATGGTCAAATGAGTTTTTATCTCTACTGCCTCTTCTTCAGCTTTTGATACAACAAAATGGTTGGGAAGTACATTCGGTGTCTCTTCTAGCAACATTATCATGTTATCAGCAATCTCATAGTGAAATCTTATCATATGGATTTGATAAAATGGTATCTGCTCTTAAAGACAGAGAAGATATATCTCAATATGCATCTGTTTTTCTTTCTAATATAGGGCTTGTCCCAAATTAGAGTTTATGTTATATAATAAAACAATAATATATTAATTTACATACAATTTTATAATGCTGGAATGATATGCATTGATTTAGTGAAATCAAGAGGATCATTACTATCCAAATTCTCTCTTTCTCTAAGTAGCCTCGAGAGAGAAGGATAAAACAAATCCATGAAAAGTTCGAAACAAAAAGATGGAGCAAGTGAGAAAAATGTTGCTAATATAAGTGTAATCCATGATTTAAAAGTTGTCATAATTTCATTCATTACACCTAGCATTGAAGGTACCAAAAAGAACGCATAAATTAGCGAAAGGATATACAATAATAATATTGTGCCAAAAATAGACACATAATTCCATGAGGTCCAATGCTTGGTCCAGACTGACATTTGAAAAGTAACCACTAGAACAACTAAAACATAACAAAAATTCCCTACAACTTCAAGGGGCTGGTCATAATATGCAAACCTTACAACCAAATAAATAATTAGTGACTGAATTATGGATAATACAACATGATATATTGTACCAAACACACCCATTGGATTGACAAGACTTCGGTGGAGAATTGGATATTTAAGGAGCGCCTGTTGTGGAATATCTTGTTCAAAAAATCCAAAAGCAAATGGAGGGAAAAGGGTGAAAACCAAATTATAGCATGATAAGTAAAAGTCATTGTAAAACGAAGATGGGGATGACAAAGTATCAAAGGATGACCAGAAGTACACCAAAATGAAGACCAGGTTCTTATATAGCATAAACATCGCAGCACTGGTAAATCTATTTAGTGACCAATGTCCATGAACTGCTATGAGACGAACCAAATGACGAAATCTAGGAATAGCAAAATCGGCAGACTGAGCAGCTTGCGATCCTTCTCTCCCCATAACTCCAATCCCAACATGGCTCTCTTGTATCATTCCAACATCATTTGCGCCATCTCCAATTGCAATTGTAAGGGTATTTGGCTGATCCTTAACTAATGCTACAATCGCTGCTTTCATAAATGGAGAAACTCTAGAAAAAACAACACTCATACAGGAAAAAGCAAGAGAAATAAACTCATGAGGGTTCTTCAAAGCAAGGTCAGCACTTTTCTCATTTAGAACAAGAACTGGATGCCGAAATGTGGAAAACCCATTCTTATACTCTTGAATTGAGCTTAGAAAATGATGGTTCTCGTTTGAAGATAATATCAATACATCTGAATCTGTATCAATTACCCCAGATGTTTTTCCAATTTCGATAGCTGTTTCAAGCTTATCACCAGTCAATATCCAAACTCCGATTTTTGCTCTCCTTAGCCATTCAATAGAATCGTAAACATCAGGTTGTAATTTATCTTCAACAGCTGTGCACCCAACAATATTCAAACAATTTTCAACATATGGAGCAATATGAAATATTGCATTTTCTCTTCCCTCTAAAAGACTTGATGCTGAAGAATACATTGTTGTCCATTCCAGAGATTCCTCAACTGTAAGTATTCTTTGAGCAAAAACAAGAGTTCTATATCCACACAATGCATAGTTATTAATTTCAGCAGAGTACAAAACTTGATTACATAAGGGGAACATAATATTATCCGCGCCTTTGGAAAAAACAACCAATTGGTCACTTCCATCGCATTTTGCAACAATAGTCATTCTTTTCCTTTCAGAATTGAATGGAATAATTGACACAATCTCAAAACTAATGATCTCACCATTTTGATCAAATGAAATCTGTTCTGGTTTTCTAGAAACCAATGAAAGACCGCATTTTGATGCGAATTTGACGAAGGCAGCTTCATCAGGGGATTCTGCATTATATTCAATCACTCCATTTGGATTTTGATATACGACAACGGTATTACACAAAGCCATGGATAATAATAATGGATATGATTTTTCGAATGCAGTTGAATTAAACTTAATATTCTCAGCAAAATCATTTGCCCCAAATGAACCATTTTCATCAATAAAACTAACCACTTGCATGATATTTTCGGTTAATGTACCCGTTTTATCTGAAAGAACATGTGTGACCAACCCCAGTTGTCCAATCATATTAGAATTCCTTGTTTCTGCATTACCAAATTCACTATCCACCATCAAGTGATCAAAATATATTATGATCACATGAAAAGCTCGAATGATTTCAACAGTAACCATTAAAGAAATTGGAACCATATATGAATACAAAACAAAATATTGAAAAAAGGCTTGGAGAAATGATTCCTTATAGCCTGGTGAAACAGATCTTAAAAGGGGAAATATTGAACTATTTTCTCTCCTTGAGCATGAAAAGGCAAGTGCAGTGATCATCATCATCTTGAAAATGAACAAAAAAATGATCATTTGATTAATGTTTTTGTCAAAAGCAGTAATTTTTGAAGGAGGATGTCTCTGGTTTTTCATGATTTTGCAATCATGTCCTGTCCTAATTGCAATACCCATTATCCAATCTGTGTATTGCAAAATCATTCCACGAAGTAGAACATTATGTATTGAAACAGGCCATACTTTGGTACCGGACACAAGCTTTGCATTAAGCACATAAAGATCATTATCTGGTTCTGGCATATGTATTTCATAAGCATCTGTCTGAAAACACTCGGGAACAGAAGAATCTTTGAATGCTACATGGCAATTCATTGTTTTTACTGCTGATTCTCCATTGAGATTAGATTCAGTATAGTTACAGATTCTGCTTTCACTAGAAGATGTGAGATAAAAAAAATCGCATGGTATCATTTGCCCTGATTTAACTTTTATTAAATCCCCGGCTTGTATTGATTTCGATTCAATGCTAATCCATTCTCCTTCAAAAAACCTTTCAATCCGTGTAGAATTCTTCAAATCATCTTGTTTGTGCTTGTAATAGTCTTCAACACCAGACTTTCCCATTGAAATAAGCAAAACAAATAATAACGGATTAAGATTATATATAAAGTTCATGGGACTATATGGGAGCATCGACAAAAAAAGCACCAACAAAAAATAAACATTTGTGAGAATCCGAAAATTCTCTATGATCGTCAGAGGAATAAACGACATCACAGTATACCGAGAAGTCCGAACATAATTGTCTGTTTGGCCAACATAATCTGGATTTCGGTAAAGAAACTGAATAACAGACCAGGGGCGTTTATCTTCGGTACTCGGTGTCTGTGCGCCAATCCTATTTTTGCTCTCCATAAATATAATCTAAACAAAAATCTAAAAGTCGATAATTTGTGTGAAACAATTTTGGGTTTTTAACAAGGTTCATGTGATGATGAGTAGTAGTGATAGGATAGATGGAGATTTGTATCGATTGGAAGCTGTTTTCTGGTTAAAACAATTGGGAAACACTGATTCATCTTGTAAACAGAAGCTATTTGGACAATTGAAAGAGTTTTCTGTGGTGAATAAGGTTGCTATTTGGTCTTCTTTTTGGACAGAGAGTTTTCCCCATGATGAAAACTTGCATGTTGATGCCCATATGTAGTATTGGTAGCAGGCTCCTGACTGTAAGAATTGATATGGTGTTGTTCTCGATTTCCCACTATAGTTTGCAAATGTGAATGATGAGTACAGATCCTCGCAAACACTGTCCAATGTACCCTCAACTATCATACGATAGTTTCCATTTTCTTTTGGACAAAAAGAACCATAAAAGCCGAAATCTGCGTAATCCGGTCCGACATTAAAAACATCTGATGTTAATACATTAAAAAATGCTCTGTTTGGGTGCCATAAATGTCTTGTAACACCAGGAATGCAATTTGCTGGAATACTACCTACAAATATACAAAAAAAGAACATAAAAAAATATTAAATTTTTATCAATTTTGGAATATCTCAGCTAATATGAAGAATTGTTCATCATCAGTATATCAATCTCATCATGAATATTTTCAAAACAATGAGGGAGTATAGATTTGCCAATTTGATAGCTTTCTAGAGGGTTTGTTTATAAATTAAGTGTTTTGTTTCTTTCTCGTGTTTGGTTTGGTTTCAATTCTGAGAAACATACAAAATCATATGAGATATAACCCTCAATGTTTCTTCTTATCATATTAAGTCTGATCTCAACTTGATATTTTAATACAGAGTAATAATGTCTGCTCTTTTGAAATCCTACCTAATGCTTTCAGGCCTATAAATAATTACAATTCCATTCATCATAAGGGCAATACGTTGAATAATATTGCAAAATTATTTATGCTATTCTTTCACACCATAATTTCTTTAAAATAGTATAAATTAAGAGATAATGATGCTATGTGCAAAAATGGGATATCATGAATATTGTTTGCGCTTCTGCCCAATTATACTTAATATTACCCGAATAATGGGCATAACAATTATCCATCAGAAAAATCCCTGGAAATTCAAATATCATAATTCGATTTTCAAAATCTAAAATCACAATCAAGAATCATGTGAACAAGGTATCCCGAATAAATTGACAAATCTAAAGTGTCTTTTCCATCATTGTACACAGAATATATACCTACTGAGCTCAGTAGGTATATATTCCATTGAAATGAGAATACATGGTTTTTCATGTGTGTTTTTTTCTGTAGAAGAATAACCTTGTCAATAAATATTGGCTTTATCTTTTATTAATTGATTTTGTTGATGTTTGAAATCATTTGAGTCTGTATTGAGTTGTCTTTCAATAGCCCGAAGAAAATTTAGCTCAAAAAGTCTTGAATCATTATTATTAATTTGGCTGATTTTAATATTTTTTTAACGTGTTGAAATGAAATTGCCTATTTCAGAATGGTGCTGTATTCTTTATTTCTTATATACATATAACATTTTTCGGTATTCTTCAGTGGCTCAAAAAACATTAACTAAGTACTTCAGGATCATTTGGGGCTTATCTGAAACCCCTAGGTCTGATATTACTGTGACAAGAGGACCAGCTGTTTTGTTGCGAGCCACTTTCGTTTTCTTTCTTCATCTGCTGATGAAGTTCTTCGATTTGTTTCTGGTCTTTTTCCTTTTCTTTCTTCATTTGCTGAAGAAGTTCTTCGATTTGTTTCTGGCCTTTTTCCTTTTCTTTCTTCATTTGCTGAAGAAGTTCTTCGATTTGTTTCTGGTCTTTTTCCTTTTCTTTCTTCATTTGCTGAAGAAGTTCAGCATTATTATTCTTCAAATCATTGATAAATGTTTCCATTTTGCAAATACTATTTTGTCCTTTTTCAAACCTTTCTGAGAATTCTTCAATATATTTGCTGCTGAGTGAAAAGAAATCATTGGTATTATTTTCAGAGAAAACACTAAGGAATTGGCAAACCTCATCGAAACTTTTTGCTGGTTGGAATTTGATTTTTGACAAAAAAACAGATGAATTAGAACCATGAAATGCCACACAAGACTTGACAAATGACCAAAGAAGAGAAATTGGGAAAATGGACTCTGTCTTCTGGAAAACTCGACTCAAAAGTGGAAGGCAAACATGTCCAAAGTCAGATAACAATAAGAATGACTCTAGATTCTCAATTATTGCATTCTCAAAAAATGAAAAATCAAATGAATCTTCTTGTTGCTTGCGGAGAATCAGAGAAAGAATTGATTCTGGTGAGCTCTCATTAATCAATGCACATAGTGATGAACAACCCAGCAAACGACCTAGCTCAAGAACCTCATCAACATCTCCTATTTCGGGTTGTAGAATTCGGCAATGAAGAAGATCTAGGAAAACTTCTAATGTTTTCGGTGAACAGTCATGATGAATTTGGAAAACTTCATGGGGATTACATTCATAGAATTCTTGAAATGCAGAACTTTGTAAGTACAAACATCCAAAATTTACAGGGAATAATTTGTTTTGGTGTGAAATATTAACATTTTTTGATTGTGTTTGGATTAGGAATCGATAAGAAACCAAAATTAGATCATGACAATTCCACTCTTTGAGAAGCTGATAAACATGTATTTGATCATCAAAAAGATAAGGAGTCTTCCCTGTTTGTAAAAATGAAAAAAACTGTTTCACATAATTATGGTTAGTCTTGGTTTGAAACTCAACAATTTGTTGGCCAAAAAACTCGCGATGGTACTTTTTTAAAACAATTTGATCGTTTTGCAGAACAAATTCTTCGTTTTCATGACGAAAAACTACTGATGAATTCATTGTGTGCATTTAAAATATGCCATAAAATTTGTTATTTACTTTTTCAAAAGTTTAGATTATTTTTCCTTCAACTGAGAGATGAGACATATGGATGAAAACGATAATATAAACTTACAACCCCACTCTGTGATTTCTCAAATTTCAGCGATTAAGTACTTATAAGTTAAAAAATCTAGCCAATTATTAGTAAATGCGTTTTCCTATTCGAACAAAAAAATGAGTCTCGATTTCAAAAAATCTGTTTGTAAGAGAGAGTAAGATCGCAATTTACTAGTTATGGGATGAATAAATGAGATTAATAAATTTTATTAGCTGAAAAGAGAACAATTTTATCTAATTGAGTTATTGTTATGAAATACAATAATAAACCTATTAGGAAATAGGCCAAAAACTGAAGTTCAATTAGGAGAATATTTGATAATGATTCACTCTTAATACCTTTTATTGACATAGAGAATCACACCATACAGTTAGTGAAAGTGAAATTTTATGATTCAATCATTTAGCAGGACCTAAAAGTTGACATTCACAAAAATAATTTCGAATATTGTTTATAGAAAAACTTCATTCCCAAATCATTTTGGAATTGTTAGAAAACAGATTAAACAGATCATGTCCAATCAAAACTCACAAAGGAGCTTTTTGTAATAAAAACATGCTTTTGCCACAATAATGATTGTTATCATTCTCATGTTGACCAGGTTAAGTCAATCATTTCACAGGTGTTTGGAACCGAATGAGAGGGTAGTCATAGAGCAAGATGGAATATTTGAATTCAAGAATTGCAAGTTCATTTTTAACCAACCTGGAGAGAGCCAATGTGGAGGCAGCGTGTTTGTATATGATTTAGATGTTTCTTTGATTTTTGAAGATTGTTTATTCTATAATTGTTCAAGTATGTATCAAGGTGGTGTTGTAAGTTATGATACCATGTCAAACCAAGGAAAAATGAAGTTCATGAGATCATGTTTCGTGGGTTGTGATTCATCATTTGGTTCCGTGTCTTTTGGTATGAATCTGTTAAGTTTCGAACTTAGCCATGTTACAGCTAACCAAATGAATGTACAATTTGGTATTTCACCCCATTTCTTGAGGAATATCAATGATGTCAAGCTTTCATACAACAATCAATCAAAATGTTATTATGAAAAATATGGAATCATTTGTTCAGACTATGATACATCATTATCAATAACCTTTTCATTGTTTTATTCAATTAAGGCGAAAATCGAAGGATTGTGCAATATCATCAATAACCTGGGAGACTCAAGCTTTCTATTTTCTTGTTTTATCAGTAATTCTATTGAAGAAGCAAATACTGCTCAGATTTTTCAATCATCAAATTGTCTTCTACTTGAAAACTGTATTTTCTCTAACAATAATCAGTATTTAATTGCAGCTGAGAAAATCACTCTTAAAAGCTGTATTATTAATCACATTGAATCAGATATTGTATCTTCTGGTATTCAAGAGAGAATAGACTGCACAATAACTAAAAAGAGCTATTCTCCCTATCCATATGAATACTTTAAAACCTATTTGTGTTCATCAGATATTACCATAAACCCAAAAACCTCTTCTCTTAGTCAGTCAAGTACTTATACAAAGGAAATCACCCCTATTCAATCAAATACTTATACAAAGGAAATCACCCCAAGTCCATCAAAATCGTCTCATATTACCACACCTCATACCATCTTTCCTACAACAACCATCTCAGCAACAGCTATTTCAATGAATCCAACCCAACAAACCCCATTACCCTCAAATTCAAATAATGATTCATCTCAAGAAGTGATTTCAATTACAGCAAGACATATAAAACTTGCTTTAATAATATCATTCGTAATCCTTATATTGGTTTTATTCTTTTGTAAGAAACCAGCACCAAATGGATTCGATAGATTCCCTGAAAATGATCCCATAAAAGCATAAAACCAATTTATCAAGAGATTTTTCTTAACTTAAGATCACAAACGATAATAGTTATTTGTTGTGACTAAACTTGAAATAATTCATTTCAAACAGATCATAATTCAAATAGGCATTTTTTAGAATTCTAAACCCTGATCCTATTTGAAAAATTGACAAGCTGATTCTTCAGATCAATTTGAATTGAAAATAACCTGCCCAATTGAAAAATAAATGAATAACCTATTCTCAGAAAAAACATAAGTATGTTTGCATTGATACTAGCCATACAAACAAGTTCCCATTCATGTTTGGGAGAAAATGAGAACCTGAATTTTTCCAAAAGTGGGGTTTTTGAATTTGAGAATTGCATATTTTTGTGGACCAATGCTGGACAATTTGAGAAAGGGGGTTCTTTTTATATTTGTGACCTGAATGTGTCTTTAATCATATCTAATTGCTTTTTTTACAAATGTGCAAGCCTAGAATATGGGGGTGTCATTTTCTATACAACTTCAATAAATCAAGGAACAATTCTGTTGTCAAGATCATGTATTGTTGACTGTAAATCAAAAAATGGTATGATTTCTTATTGCTATAATGTGATTAGTTATAATATGTATGATTTAACCGTTTCAAATATCAGTACCAATGATTCCAAATCATCCAACTATTTTGTTTTAATCAAAAATATCCAAATGAAACATCATAATCATTCTTCATGTCATTATTATAATGATGGTGTTTTACATTCAGAACAATGTACTAATTTACACATAAGTTTTTCTTTGATCTCAAAAAATAAGCTAGAATATGGAGAAATATTAGATATATTCACCAATAAAAATGATACAGAAGTGTTCTTCACATCTTATATGAATAATACAATTCTATCAGAGTCTTCACAAATACACCAGGGATCAGAAGAACTCATCATTGAAAATTGTATTTTTTCGATGAACAATGAGTTTTTGCTTTTTGCACTTGATATTAAACTCAAGAATTGCTTGATTAATCATGTTGAATCAAAAATAATCGGATCTGGCTTATGTACAAAAACCAACTGCACTATTTCGAAACATCACTATAATCCATATCCATTTGATTATTATTATAGTTACATGTGCTTATCAGATAGAATTCCTCCAACACAAGAGCCATCACCATCAGCGTCTCTATTCCCAGCAACACCAATTCAAACAATGCAATTAACAATAGAATCTACATTGGAATTGACAAAGGCAAGAACAAACCTTCCTACTCAAACAGCACCATCACCATCATCATCATTGGCACCTTCAATCAATGACTCATCAAAAACAGTGTTGGTGATAACAACAAAACACATTCTGTATGCATCAATATTTGCATTTGTAGTATTGATTTCTTTCCTGTTTTGTTCGAGGAAGAAATCTGATGATAGATTCTTGAATTTCTCTGATGAAGAGCTCTAGAATGCTGAATTAAAAACAATATGACGAATTCTTTCTGGATATAAATTTTTCTCTGGTTCTTTCTATCAATGAATTTAACCGTCTGTTTAAATGATTAAGGTAGTAATTAATGTGAATAGTATCACATCGACCAAAAACTCATTACCCAGTGTGTATTCTTTGCATGTCAACCCAGGTATTACAGTAGAGTCTCTAATCAAGTCTCTTTCTTTGCAACTTGGATGGGATGAAGATGCAGTTCACCTTAGCAAAGGATCCAGATCCATGTACATGAATTGTGAATCCAAAACCATGAAACTTTCTGAATTTGGAATAAGTGATGGAGAGCAATTATGTTTATCCTACCGTAATGTTGAAAGATGTTTGATCCAATAAATCAATGATTCGCTTTGATCATTATTTATCCATCAAAGTTCCAATTTCATTTGATCAACAAAAAAACGAGTTGTTCCTATTTGTCGATTTTTAATGATACATCACATATTTCCTCTCATTTACAACACGAATCATAACTCAGTTCAGGAAAGAAATAGTTTGGGACATTAAAAATATGGAGTATTTCTCTTGTTTTCCCCCACTTAAGTTCGAAAAGCATGTATATGGAACTAACGAAACATCTGTTTCATTAGAAGGGAAGGGTTTTTATGCCAAAATATCCGTTCCCGGATTCCATCAAGCGGAGATGATTCCAGTCATATCTGGATTTGTGAATTATGGTGTTTCAAAAGCAAATTTTTCGATGGAAAGGCGAAAAAACACATTAGAATTTATTCCTTTCACTAATTTGCATGGTATTTCGTTGAAAGTCGCAGTTTTGCCTGAGAAAGAGTTAATAATGTCATTTGTTACAGAAAAAACCTTGAAAACGGGATTTTTATGGGATAATAAGTTGATATTCTCTGCAAAATCATCAAATAGCGGAAAAGAAGTTGGTTTTTGCACAAAAACTCAAATCAAAAAATGTGATCTTGCTCTTGGTACAATGTTTTTCCTGAATAATCCTATTAAAGCTACTGTTCATGGTATTTTGACGGTGCCAAATCTTAAACTCGGAGCTATGGCTGTTATAACGAACCGCTTGAAGAGCATCAACACTGACATCATTCTCAAGCGCGGTCCACTAACTCTATCAGCGTCGTTTGACCCACTGAACAAAGACTACACTATTCAAACAATGCTGTGGTCAAAGGCAATCCAGAACCTCGTGTTCATCAAGAAGCAATACATGGGATTCGTTACCTCTATCAAGAATTTTTCAGTTTCTGCTGACACCGATATGAAATTTAAATGCCAACTTTACAAAAACTTCAATGACTCAAAAGTCACTCTTACAGTGTCTAAGGACTTCTGCAACAGCCAGCACATCAGATTCGGCCTATTCTTCGACTTCAAGCAAACAGAGTAAATCACTTTTATCGTCCCAACAAAAATTTGAGAGGTTTTAGCGGTTATGTGTGGCCTTTCCAATGTCGGAGCTCCAATTCATTGCCCCAGTAAATAAGAAGGATTACAAGCACCCATCATGGAGGGGTATTCCACGCGTATCTTTCACTCGCCCAGCTGTTGCCCACGAGATTGATCCTATTGTTGCATGCCAATGCCCAGCTAAGGAAATACAACTTCGCGATAGTCTTAAGGTCGGTACAATTGTCATCATTGTTGATGGTGAAAACAAGGGTAAGCGTGCTGTAGTTGTTGCTCAAGCTGGCGCTGGTATTGTTAAAGTTGCTGGTCCAGTTGTCCCTGCTTTCGAAATCAGCCAGGACTTCCTTATTGCCACATCTACCCATCTCGAAATTCCAGCTGGCGCTTCTGAAGCTCAAGTTGAAGCTGCTGCCGCTAAAGTTCCAGAAATGGTTGAATACCTCAAAGCACCATTTTCTCTTAAGAAGGGAGACTACCCACATAAAATGAAGTTCTAAAAAAGCATATAGCTACATCTCTTTTAGTATTCGGTCGACCAATTATTTTTGCTCATAACCGAAATTTCATTTCCAATGAAGCTAAACATTAGAGGCAGCCAAGGGACCCAATTTGAAATAGAAGTTGGCAATGATGCTACAATTGCTGATGTTAAGAAGGCCATTCAAGAGAGCAAGCAAATCGAGGCTTCAAAGATACGTTTGATTTATTCTGGCAAGATTCTTTCAGATAATATGACATGCGAGAGTTACCAGATTGGTGAAGGTCATGCATTACATATGGTTGTTACACAGCCGAAAAAAGCTGCTGAAGTTCCAAAGAAGACCGAATTGCCACCACCTCCTCCTCAACCAGAGCCTCAGCCATATAATGGAATGAACAACAATCCTCTTCCAAATCCATTTGGCGGTCCTAATCCATTTGGAGGCGGCGATCCATTTGGCGGAGCTAATCCATTTGGTGGAGCTAATCCATTTGGCGGAATGGGAATGCCAGATATGCAAACAATGTCTCAGATGTTGAGTTCTCCACAATATCGTCAAATGATGGATTCATTAATGCAGAATCCTGATGCTCTTCGTTCAATGATGAATATGAATCCGATGGTTGCCAACAATCCTGCTATGAAACAAGCAGTTGATGCAATGTTAGCAAACCCAGATATGATGCGTCAAGCGATGGATGCAATGTCTGGAATGGCACAAAATGGTGGTCTGAATGATATGTTAAACAATCCCGAAATGATGAGAATGTCTCAAGAAATGGCTGCTCAATTTGCTAACAACGGCACAGCCATGCCAAATCCTCAGACAAACCCATTTTCATCATTATTTGGAGGGATGCCCCAACCCCCAACTCCAGCTCCTTCTCCTGTTCCATCTCCATCCAGTAATATTGATCCTTTCGAAAAGAGAATGTTTTTGGATATTACTCAACTACCAGACACACCAGAACTTAATGCTTCTCTATCCAGGCCAGAAGGAATACGGGCAATGAAGCAATTAATTGAATCTGTTAGAAATATCAGAAAAGCTGGAATAAATGCTTTTCCATTAGTTCAACTCAATCAAGCACCAGGCCCTTCTCCAATGCCAACTCCTTCCCCTGCGCCAGCTCCTGCTCAATCAAACAGTGAGAGATTTAAGACACAATTAGAAATGATGAATGATATGGGTCTACATGATAACGATAAAAATATACGTGCATTGCTCCAATCAAATGGCAATGTTAATGTTGCAATCGAAAAGATATTTTCCGGACAATTTAATTAAATAAATAGTCTCTTCATAATCCAATCTCTACTGTAAAAACAACAACTAATCAATTCAAAGCTTTTTACATGAATCTTCTCCTTTCAATTTTGAAATAAAAATGGGCTTCATATCCACTTGAGTAAATCCTGTTAAACAAGGAACAATGGTAGAGATATCTTCTTTTATTATGTTAAAATGTATCAAATTGTTTTTGGGCGATAAAAATTGTCTTTATTTTTATGAATGGTGTGATAAGTGTTTATATTTGCTAATACTGTTTTTTTTGTTTTTTATGAAGAAAAAGATAAGGAATTTAGGAGGTTTATCCAAAATTTTAATAAGGGTTGTGTTTTTCTCAATAAAGATTCTATGGATATCCAACAATTTGGTGGATAAATCAGTCAATCAGCAAATTAAGTGTGCTATTATGGCAGGAGATGCTTGTATTAACGAAAATATTGAACAAGGGTTATCATATAATCAAACAAATGTTGATATTGGTGAATGTTTCTTTAGAAGGTTTTCCCTTTTTTCAGGTGATGGAGGTGTAATATCCATCAGTGGGCAATCATATAGTTTAAAAGTTGTTTATTGCATGTTTTACAACTGTACAAGTTCGAAAAAAGGGGGTGCCATCTATTTCTCATCATACCAGTCAATTCTCCACATGAACTGTGCAAAGTCATGTACCTCCACAAATGGGCATTTTTCTTTTTTAAAAACAAAAAATGATAATCATGTGTTGTATCTCTCATGTTCAACTTGTGCATTGTCAACAACCGGGTATTTCCCCATTGTATTGATCAATGGTAATCAGACATTGGAAAAATCAAATATTTCAAATTGCCAATCAATTGAAACATCTGGTTTTTGTTCTAGTTCACCCACATCATTCACGAGTATATATTGTACATTTTCCAATAATAATTCATCAGTACACTCATGTGTTTTTTTTTCTAACACAAATGGGACAATGTCATTTACCAACATAATCAAAAACAACAGCCCCGAAAAAATGGGAGTGGTTTTAGTCGACAGTGGAGGATTTCCAAAGATGCATTATTGTATATTTAATGGAAATTTTGATGCTTTATTCTGTGTATGGTCAGGATCTCTTGAGGTATTTCATTGTTTTTTGAGCCACTCAGGAATTTTGTCAAAGTCAGTTCCATTATCAATGAGTAATAGTACATTTTTATTGGTGCCAACATATCAAATTCAGTTTTTTAAATCTTATTATTGTAATGCCGATCTCTCTCTTCCAAATAGAACTCCCAAGGCAACACCTGTTGAGTCCCCATTAAGTACAATCATGAAAACCATTGGTCCATCACCTCAACATACACCTGCTAGAACATTTGACATTAAGTGTGATATTATGATAACAAAACTCAGTGATCGAATAACTGATGAGTATCTATTATATCCTGTGTTTTTATCCATATTGGGCCTTATACATAATGATTAAAATCAGAAAATGATTTTATTAGAGTAAAACTGTTAAATTTGTCTATATTTTCTTCTTTAATCATTCTTCTTTGATTCATCTTTCAGAATTTTCACTGCATCTTCGATCTTTTTCTTTCCTCCCCAAATCTGAATCTTTTTCATCAATAAGTAACATAAAGCCATTGTAACACCAAAAAATACATATCCATATATTTTTGATGTAATACTATCTTCATCTGGACTAGCACTGTCTTCTGTTCTGGCAAAAGAATAGTGTTTCCATTTATTATCTTCAGATAATAACGAAAAATACAAAGAATTGGAATTCGGAATAGAAGCAATGAATGATTTTCCTTTCATCCACTCGCTTCTCACGCTTTTTGCATAACCAGTAATGTTAAATTGGGCAATTTCTAAATCTTCTTCAAAAAGGCGCAATACGTTTGATTGTGCAAATTTTCCAACATATGAACGATTTAAATGAATACTTTGATTGTTAAAAATGAAAATAGACAACTCATTCTGAGTTTCATTAATTATCATCTGATAGGATCCAAATTTCGATTTTCCTGGCTTATCTACCCTAACTATATCCATGTTCCAATTTCCAATCAAAATTTGTCGTAAATCAAAAGAGTAACAATGTGTCAATAAACAAATAAACAACACCATATTATGACCAAATCATGTTTCCCTTTTAAGTTAATCAATGTTCTTCCAAAATTGTTTCTAGGAAAATCACTAATTGAGGCTGATCAACTAAAAAAAAAACAGGGACTGTAAGGGGTGTTTTTGAGATATAATTAAAAGCCGGTATCAGATATTTTCCTTTGAAAAATGATGTTCAATTTGAAAGAAATTCATTTTTCATGACCGCCATCTGGAGCGAAAGAGCTTCTTTCCAAAGGTTTCTATTTATTAGTATCTTTTGTTGTATGTTTTGGTCAGATAGAGCTATCAAACAAATTGGTATTGGTTTTCCAAGATTAGATTGTCGAACACACGTTTTGAATTGTGAAAATGAAATAATTGATCAAGGGAGATCTTATATGAATATGAATGTTGATATTTCGGATTGTAGTTTTTTGCGTTTTATGGCTTGTTCTGGTAGTGGGGGAGTAATTAGTGTTTCTGGGAATGGATTCGAAATGTACGTTTCGAGTTCAATGTTTACTAATTGCAGTTGCTCTTCTTCTGGTGGTGCTATTTATTTTGATTCACAGAAATCGGTGATAAAAATGATCTGTGCTTTTAGATGTCAAGGAACAGAACAGGGTCAATTCGGATATCTAAAAGCCGTGAGTGATAACCAAGCATTATTTGTTTCAATTGTCAAAAGTTCTTTTTCAACAAGTGGATTATATCCAATGATCTTTTTTTCAGGTGATCAAAGAGCAATTAGTACTAACAGCTCAATGAATTGTGCAAAATGGGGATCAGGAATCGGTGTTTGGTCAGAGAACACTTTTTTTGGGTCATCATGCTTGTTTTCGAACAATACTGCTTCAGATTGCATTTGTCTTTATTTTTCCAGAGTCAATGCTAATCTATCATACACTTGTATTGTTAATAACAATAGCCCAAGTAGATATGGTGTTATTTATGTCTACCTAGGAAAACCACTGCTTGAGTATATTATTTGTGATTTAAACAAGAATATCCTGTTTTGTGTTGACTATGGGCAATTGGTGCTTGCTAATAGCTATGTTTCACATGTTGGTACCTTTTCTACCTCAAAATTCGTTGATACTCTGAAGAATAATTCCTTCATAAAATACCCAACATATAAAATGCAGTTTTTCAAATCTCAGAATTGCAATGCAGATGATCCTATCATCATGACACCTGCCCCATCCAAAGTGGTAACGATTATCAATACTCCCCAGTCATCACCAGATATTACTGTTATACCCACTCCAGTCTCAACATTAATAGAGACACAAGAAAATACTCCAAGTAATACAAAAAGTGATACTCTGATACAAACCCCGCACTTTACTCCTTATGATAGTCCTGAGCAAACGAGCAAAAATACTGATCAACAAACCCCATATGTTACATCAAAGAATTCACCTAATCTTACACCAGAAAAAACAGGAGAACAGACTCTTCATCCAACCAATGACCAAACCCTATTTGAAACATTTTTACCAACTCCAATTTCATCATTAGTTCCAACTGTTGAATCAACAAAATCTCCCTCCCCAATAGAATCACCAACAAGTTCTAATCAGAATACCATATTGCCCACATCTGATGAGAGCTCTCGTCATCAATTTGTTCAAATAGCAATATATTCCTCTATTTCATTATTGGTAGTTATCATTATATTTATTCTCTTGTATAGCGCGTTCAAAAAGAAAGATGGAAATGAAAATTCTAATGAGGAGTTCACCAATAAGACTCAGAATTCTAAAGAAGGGTCTGTTTATTGGAAACAACTCGTTGAGCAGTAAATAATCAAATCAATATTCTTGATCTATTATGTATCCAATCTCAAAAATCGAATTAGTAAGAGAATAAGAATCTAGTCAATACATATAATCATCATTCAATTTCCTAATATCTGAAGTTATTTCATTCTCGAATCACTTTGAATCCATATGAATGATAATAACTATAAATCCACAAAAAATCCTCACATCAATGAGCCCACATTCATTTTTCTATTCCATCTAACTTCTCAAGGTGTCTGATCTATATGTGGATCAACTGGTATCGCTCCAGTTTACATTTTACAAATGGCTACCAATCTACTCTCTAACATGAATATAGGATCTTTCAGAAGCCAGCCTATTATTCAGCAAGATCTAAAACGATGCCGGCTTCGTTCAGTTCCTCATTGTTCTACTGTTTTGTTTTATTTGTTTGCAATTATTTATGCAGTTTTATTTTGTTATTACGGTTTATCAATGCACAGAATTCACGAGTTTGTGATGAGATATGATGATGTGTGTGGAAACCAAACTAATTGTATTTTGGAGATTGATTTACCCGAAAATTTCACAGCACCAATAGGTCTTTATTATAGGCTTACAAATTTTTACCAGCTTCATCGCCAGATAGCCAACAGCTTTTCTTCTATGCAACTTAGGGGAATGGTGGCCAATACCAAAGATCTTGCTAAATGCAATCCACATACGTATATAAACGATACTATACATCCAGCAAATCTCTATGTTCCATGCGGATCTCTTCCTGCTGCAGTTTTTAACGATACATTTAGTTTTCTTGGTTTTGATGGCTTTTCGGAGACAGAGATCACACTATCAATGGATAGGAAAGTTTTATATAATGCACCTGCTCCAGAGTATACCAATTCTTCTAACTGGCTCCAAGACTCTGGTCTTTTCCCAAGGGGTGTTCAAGATGAGCATTTCATTTCTTGGATGCGCCAATCTGCATTCTCTCCTTTCAGAAAGCTTTATGCATTTTCTCAGAAGAAAAACTTATCAGCTACAAAGTATCAGATTTCTATCAAGAATAACTATCCTACATCATTATTCAAAGGAGAAAAGTACATTGTTATATCCGAAATCAGGTTCTTCGGCACCAACAAAGATGGACCTGCTTATGTATTTGGATTCATGTGCGCAATGTTCCTTGTTGCTGCATCAATTTTAGGAGTCATAAGCTGGAAAAGATCAAAACCATCATCTAAATTCCACCCAGATCGTATCAAAACCATGTTTATTGATACTACAGCTAATTAAACCCAAGTTTTTTTTTCGGTTACAAGAATCATGTGCGCCACAACTATCCGGCTTTCAGCTGATCCACTGTCGATTGGATGTTATCGTCAAAGAATCGCATATTATAATGGTGAGATATGTTTTTCAACTAAAAATAATGTTAGAATTGGATCAGAGACGTTTATTGATAAATACCCTGTTTATGATATGAAAACTTTCAAAGATTCATTGGTTTTTATAAATGGAAATGGTACTGTTCATCAATATAAAAACGGATCAGTTCAAGAAAACCCAAACGTTGGCCATCCTGGAATCTTTGCTGGAATTACTCTTACCGAATCATACATTATAGCCGCTCATGATTTATCTCATAAATTAAGGGTAATTGATGGTATTTCTTTTGAAACTATTTCAACAATCCCTGTCCCTGGCTTGTTCCATGGTTTGGCTACTGTGAAAGCCGATACTATTGCAGCTATTGATGATAGAACAATCTCTATTATTGATACAAGGGATCCTTCATCGATTGAAAGATCGTCTGTTATTAGTTCACAGCCAGTTACCATTTTTTGTCACGATAGCAACTTATATGTAGCTTGCGATGATAGAAAGCTTCGGATATATGATATGAGGAGATTAAAAACACCACTAACAACAACGAAACCTGCATCTAAAAACGGAACTGCTGCATTATGGACTAATGATGGAAAGAACATTGTATCCGTTGGTACCGATGAAAGCATGACATTGGTTGAATTGGAAAAAGATATTGGGCAATTCAAGCGATCTAAGTATCTTGCAGAATCACCTTGGATTAGTTCTCCTTTAGCTATTGACAATGATTTTGCTTGCCTCACAAGAGGTGGATTTATGCATAAGTTCAATAACATTGTATCTTTCCTTAAATCCCAACAAGAATCAAATGAAGATGATGAATAGAAATAAAAACATTGGATTTATTACTCATCGTATATTAATGACTCTGGGTTGATATATTGAAACTCATTCATTGCTTTTTGCTTCAACTCAACATAATAATCCATTGATTTCTGCAAAAATAGAGAAAGTTCTTCAAGAAGTACTTTCCAATCATTTTCAATTTGTTGGACAGAATCTGAATACAATTTCGAATATTTCTGCGTCTTTTCGCTTCTCATTGATAATTCTTTTTGAGTTTCTTCTCGCTGGGCTTGGCTTCCATTAATGAGAAGTTCATCTCTCTTTTTATCGTAATGCTCTTGAAGGGTATAGTTGCGCTCAAATTTTTTCCATAGTGCATCGCATTCTCTTGCATGATCCATCATAGCTTTCAATGCTTTCAATTTAATTCTAACTTCAGAGAGAATGGATTCGCATCCCGATGAAATCTCAGTATTCTTTTCTTTCATACTTTTTGCTTGTGAATAGAACACATCTGTTTTCTCAAAACAATTGAAGAAAGCTTGTCCAACATTAATGTTTGAAGAAATAGAACAATATATATACGTGTGTAATGATGATATAGAATTCATTACCGTCTCAATATCACGAATCAAAATGTTTTGTCTGTTAAATATGGATCCAATTGGATGATCAATACAATTAATCGCACTATTTGTCAATTTCATTGTCTCCATGCCAATT
>Ga0074193_1001193_pt1 | contig 34149 bp, 30 predicted proteins | sample EPASupsiteHSE605_FD_64523 | JGI IMG/M metagenome (GOLD analysis project Ga0074193, IMG submission 64523) | Bioremediated contaminated groundwater from EPA Superfund site, New Mexico - Sample HSE6-05 | ecosystem: Environmental > Aquatic > Deep subsurface > Groundwater > Contaminated ... | reverse complement strand
TTTGTATATTTTTCAACAGCAACCATTGCTTCTTTAACCTTCTGAGCTAGATTTTCACTTTCCGGAAGGTTTAACAGATAATCATACTTAGCTTCGGTTGGCAAATAAAAACCACATTTTTCGATTGCTATTTCATTTATATCTCTTTCTATTCTTGTACCTTTATATTTTTCATATTCTTCATTTATTTCAACTTCAAATTGTTTATATTTATTCTCTGCAAATCTCAAAAAAATAAGACCTAATATTGGTGTCGCATATTCAGTTGACTTAAGTCCTGAATTTGCCCTAAGTTGATCTGCTGATGCCCATAATTTATCTTTTAAATCTTTAAATTGTTCATTTGTCATTTCATATTCCTCGTCTAGCAGATTTTATTTATAATATTATTATACATTAATTTACAGTACTTTTCAATATAAATTGGCCTCATGTTCTTAATTAACATGAGGCCAATTTATAGTCGTCAACACCATACAACACAAATATTTAGCTTTTATTTTCTGATGTACCATTGCTTTTTTATGATATATTTAATTATACATTAAGCTCCACATTAACTCCAAGCAATTCTTTATTTTCTTCAAGAATTGGTTTTATTGTTTCATTATAGAATTCTTCAACTTGCTCTGGTGCTCTTCCTATATAATTTCTAGGATTTATAGTTTCGTCTATTTTTTCTTTAGACATATTAATAATTTTACTGTTATACATTCTTTCTATTAAATCATTTTGCTTGCCAAACTTTTTAACTTGTTCAGCTGATTGCATTGATAAAACTCTTATTTCTTCGTGAAGTTCCTGTCTGTTTCCCCCACGTTTTACAGCTTCCATAATAATATTTTCAGTAGCCATGAATGGTAATTCTTCATTAATATGTTTTTCAATTACTTTGTCATTTACAACCATTCCTGTAAATACATTAATTGCAATTCCTAATATAGCATCTGTTGCTAAAAATCCTTGAGGTATGCTAAGTCTTTTGATTGCAGAGTCATCAAGAGTTCTTTCTAACCACTGAGTTGAAACAGTATTTGCCATATTTGCTTCATTCGATATAATAAATCTAGCTAATGATGCAATTCTTTCACTTCTCATTGGATTTCTCTTATATGCCATTGCAGATGATCCAATTTGAGTTTTTTCAAACGGTTCTTCTATTTCCTTCTGACTTTGTAATATTCTTATGTCATTTGTAGCTTTATGCAAGCTTTGAGCTATACCACTTAAAGCAGATAAAACTGAATAATCAACTTTTCTAGTATATGTTTGACCTGTTAATTTAAAAGCTTCTTTAAATCCCATTTTTTCAACCACAATTTCTTCTAGCTTTTTAACTCTTTCACCATCATTGTCAAATAAGCTCATAAAACTTGCTTGAGTTCCTGTTGTACCCTTTACTCCTCTTAACTTAACCATATCAATTACATGATTAATTTGTTCATAATCTATATATAAATCCTGCAACCAAAGACTTGCTCTCTTCCCTACAGTTGTAAGCTGTGCAGGTTGATAATGTGTGTATCCAAGAGCTGGCAAATCCTTATATTTAATGCAAAAATCTGATAAAACATCTATAAGGTTAACAAGTTTTTTCTTCAGTAAAAGCAATGCTTCTTTCATTAAGATTGCATCTGTATTATCAACTACATACATGCTCGTAGCTCCTAAATGGATTATAGGCATAGCTTTTGGGCATACTGTTCCAAATGTATGTACATGTGCCATTACATCATGTCTAAACTCTTTTTCTTTTTTTGCTGCTAAATCATAATCAATATTGTAAATATTTTCTTTCATTTCATTGATTTGTTCATCAGTTATATTTAGACCAAGTTCTTTTTCGCCTTCAGCTAATGCTACCCATAATTTTCTCCATGTTGAAAACCTCTTGTCATCAGAAAAAATGTAGCTCATCTCTTTGCTTGCATATCTTGTTATTAATGGATTCTCATATGTTTCTCTCGACATTTTATACCTCTTTATTATTTATTTAAATTATATTCTTTCAAATATAATACATTTCCTTATTTATATTGACGGGCAAGACCCAACGCCAATTTTCATATATCTTTAATTTTTCATTATTGTTATTATTTATTATTATTTTATATCTAAATTAAAAAGAAGTAAACAATTAATTTGTTTACTTCAGTATATTTCTATTTTGCATATTCAATTGCTCTTGTTTCCCTAATTACATTTACTTTTATTTGTCCTGGATATTCCATTTCAGCTTCAATTTTCTTAACTATATCTTTAGCAATGAGTATAATACTTGTATCATTCGTAACTTCTGGTTTTACCATTATACGAATTTCTCTTCCTGCTTGAATAGCAAATGATTTTTCTACGCCTTCAAATGAATTTGATATTTCTTCCAGTTTTTCTAATCGTTTTATATATGTTTCGAGGGTTTCTCTTCTTGCACCAGGTCTTGCTGCAGAGATGGCATCAGCTGCTTGCACTAATACTGCTTCAACTGTTAGTGGTTCAACATCTCCATGATGTGCACCTATAGCATTTAATATAACTTTATTTTCTTTATATTTTCTCGCCAAATCTTCTCCTATTGTTACATGAGGACCTTCTACTTCGTGGTCTACCGCTTTACCTATATCGTGTAATAATCCTGCTCTTTTAGCTAGCTTAGCGTCAGCCCCTAATTCAGCAGCCATTATTCCTGCAAGATGTGCTACTTCTATAGAATGTTTTAAAACATTTTGACCATAGCTTGTTCTAAACTTCAATCTACCTAATAATCTTATAAGTTCAGGATGGAGTCCGTGAACACCCGTTTCAAACGTTGCTTGTTCACCTTCATCTTTGATTTGTTGTTCTATTTCTTTCTTTGATTTTTCAACCATTTCTTCAATTCTAGCTGGATGAATTCTACCATCAGCTATTAATTTTTCGAGTGCCAGTCTAGCAACTTCTCTTCTAATAGGATCAAATCCTGATATAACTACTGCTTCTGGAGTATCATCTATTATTATATCGATACCTGTTAATTGTTCAAGCGCTCTGATATTTCTTCCTTCTCTGCCTATGATTCTACCTTTCATTTCATCATTTGGTAAATCAACAACAGATACGGTTGTTTCCGCTACATGATCTGCAGAACATTTTTGAATAGCATATGTAATAATTTCACGTGCTTTTCGTTCAGCAGTTTCTTTTGCTTCTCTTTCAATATCTTTAACTGCTATTGAAGCTTCTTGCTCAGCTTCTTTTTTAATATTATTAATTAACATGTTTTTTGCTTCTTCTGTTGATAACCCAGAAATTCTTTCAAGCTCTTCATTTTGTTTATCGTGTATAGCAGATAACTTAATTTGTTTAGTTTCAATTTCTTTTAATTTCTTTTGAAGTGTTTCTTCTTTTTTTTCAACCATTAAGCCTTTTGAATCAAGCATTTCTTCTTTTTTTATTAATCTTTTTTCTGACTTTTGTAATTCGTTTCTTCTTTCTTTATTCTCTCTGTCGTATTCATTTCTTATTCTGTGTGCTTCATCTTTGGCTTCAACAAGCACTTCTTTTTTCTTCGTTTCCGCTTCTTTTTTTGCTTCTTCTATTACTTTCTTAGCTTCTTCTTCAGCACTACCTATTAATCTTTCAGCTATTCTTTTACGCACTATTACGCCTATTAATATACCTATAATTGCAGAGATAATACCTACTACTACTATTTTAGTGAACAATTCAGCACCTCCTGTTATTAAATTTTCAAGCTACGAAATATATACATTTATCTTACATTCCATGAGTTTTTTTATCTTGAAACGTTAAAAAAATGTTGTCTTTTAAGATGTATTTAAAAAATAGTAAAAGTTATTTCTTTTTACTTGAATACAATATATATTTTATTATTTTTTTGCCATATTGTCAAGGAAGAATGTCTAAATACAGAGGTTTTTATTAAAATAATTTTATTATTGTTACATTTGCTTAAATTTTTATAGATTTTTTATAAATAATATTTTTATTGTTTACATAATTATGTTTCTGTTAATCTAAACTGGCATAAATAACCCCTACCCATCAACGCAATCAAAGATTGCTGATTGTCCCGGGAACCTTGTTGTATTCACAATAAAAAAGGCACATAAATGTACCTCTTTAATATTTAAATTATTAAATTTATTATTCAATTTCTATTCTATCTCAGCAACTTCTAATTCTGGTATTTCATTTTTATTCTCATTTGCATTTGGATTTGGATTAGCATCACCTAGAGCATATTTTTCTCTTACTTTCATTTCTATTGCTTCTAATAATTCAGGGTTAGATCCAATAAATTCTTTAGAATTTTCTCTTCCTTGACCTATTCTATTACCTTCATAAGAATACCAAGCACCAGCTTTATTTACTACTCCTGCTTCTACTCCAACATCAAGTACACAACCTTCTCTTGATATACCTTTGCCATATATTATGTCAAATTCTGCTTGTTTAAAAGGAGGTGCCACCTTATTTTTAACTACTTTAACCCTAGTTCTGCTGCCGAAAACGTCATCGCCTTTTTTTAATGTTTCTATTTTTCTAATATCAAATCTCATAGAAGCATAAAATTTTAATGCTCGTCCTCCTGTAGTAGTTTCAGGACTTCCAAACATTATACCAACTTTTTCACGCAACTGATTTATAAAAATTACAACAGAATTAGATTTGCTAATTGCACCTGCAAGTTTTCTAAGGGCTTGAGACATAAGTCTTGCTTGTAAACCTACATGTGAATCTCCCATTTCTCCATCTATTTCAGCTTTTGGTACTAAAGCAGCTACAGAGTCAACTACTATTACATCGACAGCACCGCTTCTAACGAGTGCTTCTGTTATTTCTAGAGCTTGTTCGCCTGTATCAGGCTGTGATATTATTAAATCGTCTATGGCTACACCAAGATTTTTAGCATATGCAGGATCCAAAGCATGTTCAGCATCTATAAATGCTGCAATTCCGCCCTTTTTCTGTGCTTCAGCTACAATGTGTAATGCAACAGTTGTTTTACCAGATGATTCAGGTCCAAATATTTCTATAATTCTTCCTTTTGGAACACCGCCTATACCTGTTGCTATATCAAGGGGTAGTGCGCCTGTAGATATCGATTCTATGTTCATCTTGGCATTTTCTCCAAGTCTCATTATAGAACCTTTTCCAAATTGTTTTTCAATTTGAGCAATTGCCAGCTCAAGGGCTTTTTCTTTTTCCATCTCACGACTCCTTTTTAGAACATTTGTTCTTTGTTCTATTATATATAATTTCATGCACCTTGTCAATGGTTATATTATAAAAGAGAGAATCTCTCAAATTAATATACAAATTATATTATACTTGTAATATCTTATATATTATATTACATGTACATGTAATATTCAATTAATATATATAAAGTATATAAAAAAATATGGACGTAAATGTATACTGCATTTGCGTCCATATTTTTTATTGTGAAACAACAAGGTTCCCGGGACCCATCAGCAATCTCTGATTGCGTTGATGGGTGGGGTTCTTATTATTTAATTACGTTTAAATTATCATAAATATATGTTGCGCCAGATATGATAGTTAACAACACTGTTATTATTATAAGAGGAATTATTGATGGTGAAACAAATCCCATAAAACCTGTATAATCCATTAAAATTACTATAATTAAAACCATTTGGAATATTGTTTTAACTTTACCCCATTTATTAGCAGCTATTGTAACACCTTTAGAAGCAGCTAATGTCCTAAATCCTGATATCAGGAATTCTCTTGAAATAATTAAAACAACAATCCAAGAACTCAAATATCCTATTTCTACAAATGCAATAAATGCAGCAGCTGTCAACAGCTTATCTGCCAGAGGATCCATGAATTTTCCAAAATCAGTTATAAGGTGATCTCTTCTTGCAATATATCCGTCTATTGCATCAGTTACAGCAGCACCTATAAAAATTATCAAAGGTAAAAATCTAAATATACCCTTGCTGATAAATAAGAAAAACAAAAACAAAGGTATTAGCAATACTCTCAATAATGTGAGTTTGTTAGGTAAATTCATCGTCTTTAAATAGTTCATAGTATCACATCTCCTATTAAATCATATTCTAAGGCATCATTTATTTTTACTTTATAAATGTCGCCAATAGTAAGCTCTTCATCAGATGTTACATATACACAGCCATCAATATCGATTGAATCCATATAAGTTCTACCAATATAAATGTTTTCGACATCATGTTCTTCAATTAATACATCATAAGTTTTTCCTACTTTGTTAAAGTTGTTTTCATATGATATAGTTTGTTGCAATTCCATTAATTCATTAAGTCTTATTTCCATTACTTCATCGCTTATTTGATTAGGAAGTTTGTATGCAGGAGTATTTTCTTCTCTTGAGTATTTAAAAATCCCTACTCTATCTAACTTGTAATCTTGTAAAAACTGTTTTAATTCTTCATGTTCTTCATCTGTTTCGCCAGGGAATCCAGTAATAAGTGAAGTTCTTATAACCGCACCTTCAACTTCTGTTTTTATTTTTGTTATAAGGTCTATAATTTGCTTTTTACTTGTTTTTCTGTTCATCTTTTTTAATATACCATCATTAACATGTTGAAGAGGAATATCAAAATAATTAAGAAGCTTGTCATTGTTTTTAAATTCATTAATTAATTCATCATAAATATCTTCAGGATATAAATAATGAATTCTAATCCACTCTATACCATTTATTTCTGATATTTTTTGTATTACTTCATGAAGTTTTTTCTCTTTATATAAATCAATACCATATTTACTTGTATCTTGAGCAATGATTATAATTTCTTTTACTCCTTGATCAGCAAGAGTTTTTGCTTCAGCTATAATATTTTCTATTTTTCTACTTTTATATCTTCCTCTTAACTGAGGGATTACACAATAAGTACAATTGTTGTCACAGCCTTCTGCAATTTTTAAATATGCATAGTATTCTGGAGTTAAAATTTGTCTTGGTAAGTTTTCTTTTATTTCATTTTCAATGTTTGTATCACAAACAATATTATGTTCTTTTTCATATTTTTCAATAAATTCATCAATTTTTTCAAAACCACTTGTTCCAATTATTATATCAATTTCAGGTATTTCTTTTGCTAAATCTTCACTGTAGCGCTGAGCTAAACATCCTGTTACAATTATTGAAGTTTTTTTCTTACCTTCATTTTTTATTTGTGCTGCACTTATTATTGAATTAATTGATTCTTCTTTTGCATCATTTATAAATGAGCAGGTGTTAATTATTATATAATCTGCCTTGTCTGCATATTCAGTTGTTTTGTATCCTTTTTTTGATAAAATACCAATCATATTTTCGGAATCTACCAGATTTTTTGAACATCCTAAAGATTCAACATATATTTTTTTCATTATTAATTTCCTTTCATCTCTTCTAATTCCTCTTTTGTAATAAGTACCTTTCTAGGTTTACTTCCTTCATGTCCGCCTACGATACCTCGTTCTTCTAGTTGATCTATAATTCTAGCAGCTCTAGAATATCCAACTTTAAATTTTCTTTGAATGTATGATGCTGATGCTTGACCATCATTTACGACCATTTCAATTGCCTGTTCTAAAAATTCATCAACTTTTTCTTCTAAATTTGGTGTTTTCTCAATTTCTTCAATTATTTCATTTGATCTTTGAGATTTTATTTCAATTTGTTGTTCCCTAATATTTTCTACAACTCTTTTAATTTCATCATCTGATATGAATGTACCTTGTATTCTAATTGGTTTAGCCATTCCCATAGGATGATAAAGCATGTCACCTTTACCAAGAAGCTTTTCAGCTCCATTAGAATCAAGTATGGTTCTTGAGTCAATATATGAGGATACAGCGAAAGCAATTCGCGATGGTATATTTGCTTTAATAACTCCTGTAATAACATCTACAGACGGTCTCTGAGTCGCTATAACTAAATGTATGCCACAAGCTCTTGCAAGTTGTGCTATTCTTGTAATGCATTCTTCAACTTCAGAAGATGCAACTGCCATTAAATCAGCTAATTCATCAATTATAATAACTATTTGAGGCATTTTATCTTGATTTTCTTTAACCATTTTCTCATTATATGAGGAAATATCTCTTACGCTGTTTTGTGCAAAAACTTTATATCTTGTTGTCATTTCTGTAACTGCCCAGTTTAATGCATTTGATGCTTTGCGTGGATCGGTTACAACAGGTATTAATAAATGTGGTATTCCATTATAAATACTAAGTTCGACAACTTTTGGGTCAATTAATATAAGTTTTACTTCATCAGGTTTTGCCCTGTAAAGGATGCTCATTATTAAAGAGTTAATACACACACTTTTACCAGAGCCTGTTGCTCCAGCAATAAGAAGGTGAGGCATTTTATCTATGCTTGCAATTATATTTTTGCCTGCAATATCCTTACCAAGTGCAAAAGGAATATTAGATTTCATTGCTTTATATTCTTTAGAATCTATTAAACTTCTTAAAAACACACTTGTTTTAACTTTATTTGGAACTTCTATTCCTATGGCTGATTTACCAGGTATAGGAGCTTCCATTCGAATTTCAGATGTTGCCAAAGCCATTGCCAAATCATTAGTTAAACTTGTTATTCTGCTTACTTTAATACCAGGTGCTGGTTGCAATTCATATCTAGTTATTGTTGGGCCTTTATTTATTTGTAATATATTGCATTGTATATTAAAGTTACCTAATGTTTCAATAAGTTTTTCTGCTTCTTTTCGCAAATCATCTTTATCACCTTTTACATGGTTGGGTGCTGGATCTAACAACGAAGATGCTGGAAGTTTATATTTTATTAATGCATTATCTGATGTATTACCTGCAATATTTATAATATCATCCGTAATTTCTTTTTCTACAAATTTATTCTCTTTAACCGGTTTAACAGTTTCTTCCTTTAAAGCAACATCTTGTCTATATTCATTTTCAATATTTTCAACTTGAGGTTCTGCTGCATTTACTGTATTTGCATTTTTAAATTTATCAACTTTTTTCATTTCGTCAATTTTTAATTGAGTAATATCATTGCTTGGTTTTTTAATGTCTGCTTGAGTATTTGTATAATCAAAAATTTTGATATTTTCATCTGACTCAATAAAATTTGCAACTTCTTTTTTTGATTTTTTTTGTTTTTTGTTATTATTTTCCTCTTCTACTTCAACTTCTATAAAAATAAAATCATAAATATGATTCATTATTTTTTTTATAAATTCTATAACTTTAGTAACTCCACCTATAATACTTTGATTTGTTATTAGTATTGTAAATGTAAAAATCATTGCTCCTAATATTATTATAGTACCATTTTTTCCTACTAATTTAACACAAATATAAGTTATAACATTTCCTAAAATGCCTCCTCCTAAATTCTGTGTTCCAAAATCTATTGAAGTGTTTAGCATTTCATTAAATTTATTATCACTTATTAACATGTTGTAAACTGCAGTGTCTCTCAAGGCACAATACATTATGTAGCATATAAAAAATCCTAATACAGCAACAATTTGATTTCTATCATCTAATATTACAATATTTAATAATCGCATAACTCCTATTAAGAGTATTGCATATGGAAGTATGTTAGAGCCACTTCCAAATACAGAAAGTATAAATATATTTATTGATTTTCCAATTATTCCTGTTTGTGATTCCTTATGAGTAATAACTATTAAAAATACTGCAAATGCAATAATAAATATACCTGAAATTTCTTTCTTTAAAATTTGAACTTTATCATTATTTACTGCTTTTTTATTTGAGCTTGTACTTCTTTTGCGAATAGTTTTTTTGACAGGACTTTTTGGTTTCATTTCATTACCTTGTACTTTAGCCATTTTACCCACCTTTTTAAAAATATTGTCCCCCTGAAATATTTCTTTTCTAATTTTAATTATATCATACAATATCGCATACTCGCAATGATTATTTACCTTTGAATACGGTTTATAATATTGTATGATAGTTATATTATTGTTGGTTATTATTGTCTATTAAATCTCTAAGAACTTTCATAGCTGAACTAAATCCACCTATTTCATTAATAAGACCTATTTTAACAACTTCTTCACCATTTAAAACAGTACCGACATCATTTGCTATTTCATCTGTATCATACATGTATTTTAATAAAGCCTCTCTATCAACTTTTGAGTTATTAACAATAAAATTGGTTATGCGTTCTTGCATTTTTTGAAAGTACCTAAATGTTTGTGCAACTCCAATAACAAATCCGTTTGTTCTAATTGGATGTATAGTCATTGTTCCTGTTGGTGCAATAAATGAATACTTTGCTGATACAGCAAGAGCTGTTCCAATGCTGTGACCTCCTCCTAAAACTAATGATACTGTTGGTTTTGTTATGCTTGCAACTAATTCAGATATTGCAAGACCAGCTTCAACATCTCCTCCTACAGTGTTGATTAAAAGCAATATTCCTTTGATTTCCGGATCCATTTCAGCTCCTATTATCATAGGTATTATATGCTCGTATTTTGTAGTTTTACTTTGAGGTGGCAAAGAAGTGTGTCCTTCTATTTCACCTATTATGCTTATAAAGCAAATGTCTTTAACTGGATTTACATCTGTGACACTTCCAAGCTGTTTTACATTATCAATTGATTGATTGGAATCATCATTATTATTATCGCCTTCTGCTTTATTGAAAATTTGTTGATTATCATTAAAATTATTGTTATTTTGATTGTTATTATTGTTTAATTGTTGATTGTTATTTGTTTGTTTTTTACTGAGAATTGATTGATTGTTATTATCTACTTGCAAATTATTAAAAATTGATTGGTTGTTATTATTTAATCGTTGTTCATTATTATTGTTTGTCATTATATCCTCCAAAAAAATAATCAGGTTTTTACTTCCTGATTATTCTTTGGAGTTTTATTAAATTTATACATTGTTTCAATAATTTCTAACTTTTCAAGCATTATATAATAAGAACCCCACCCATCAACGCAATCAAAGATTGCTGATGGGTCCCGGGAACCTTGTTGTATTCACAATAAAAAATTTATTCATTTTCAATTATTATCATATCGCTACCGATTTTTTTAATGTGCTTCCACATTATTTCCTTTTTCTTTTGCTCTTTAAAAAAACCAAATCCTGTCGATTGACCCGAAATAAAACTTATGATTTCACCAGATTTTTCATCTATAATTAAATCACAATCTCCAAAAATCCCCAAATTTTCACCAGTATCAATATTTATTATTTCCTTACTATACAATTCACTCAATTTCATAAATTAAAATCCCCCCTGTTTTTAATAATTGATTAAGCTATGTTTAGTGGATTCCTGTGTGACCGAATCCGCCAGCACCTCTTTCTGTATCTTGTAATTCTTCCGTTAATTCAAATTCTGCTTGTTCATGTTTAATAAAAACCATTTGAGCTATTCTATCTCCACTATTTATAGTAAAATCTTCATTTCCAAGATTTATTAGAATAACTTTTATTTCTCCTCTGTAATCTGAATCGATAGTACCAATACCATTAACTAAGCTAATGCCGTGTTTTATAGCAAGGCCACTTCTTGCTCTAACTTGAGCTTCATATCCTTCTGGTAATTCAATAAATAAACCAGTTGGCACTAATTTTCTATCCATTGGCTTCAATACAATTGGTTCTTCAATAAATGCTTGTAAATCTACACCAGCAGATCCCTTTGTTTCGTATTCTGGTAATTTAAATGGATTCTTTTTTACTATTTTAACTTTCATATTTTTCTCCTAGCACTTTTTTAATTTTTTCATCTATATCTTTATGTTTATTTAAGTTTCCTGTATATGTAATGCTTAATTTATCTATATCAAATAACTCTTTAGTCATCATCAATACATCTTCAAATTTTACATCATTTATACTTTTAATTATATCTTCAGGATATACAACTTCATCGTATATAAGTTCTCTCCTTCCTATAGAAGACATCCTGCTTGATGTGCTTTCAAGCCCTAATATATAATTACCCTTTATTTGTTGTTTAGCTCTTTTGAATTCTTTTAATGTAATATCGCCATTTTTCATATTTGTCATTTCTTGCAGTACAGTTCTTAAAGCATCTTCAATTTGATCATATGACATTCCAGCATATATGCTAAAAATACCACTGTTTGTATAATTTGAAACGAAGGAATAAATAGAATAAACAAGTCCTTTTTTCTCTCTAACTTCTTGAAAAACTCTTGAACTCATAGTTCCACCAAAAATGTTATTAAGCACTAAAAGTGGGTAATAAAAATCATCATGTCTCCCAATAGTTTTATTTCCTATGCATATGTGAAGTTGTTCTAAATCCTTATTTATACCAACTATTTTTCTTTCATAATCACTGTCAATATCAGTATGTATAATATTTTCATTTTGCCAATTTTCAAACTTTTCTTTTATAAGTTTTATAAAACTTTCTTCTTCGAAATTTCCGGCTATGGATATTACAGTATTATATGGTGAATAATTTTTTTTCATATAATCTATAACTTTTTTAGTATTAAATGTTTTAAGGTTTTGTTCTGTACCAAGTATATTATAAGCCATCGGGCTTTTATCAAAAATAATTTCAGTTAATTTATCATGTACTACATCTTCAGGAGAATCCTCGTACATTTTTATTTCTTCAATTACAACAGAAATTTCTTTGTCTATTTCTTCTTGTTCAAACAATGAGTTAAAAAACATATCAGACAATATGTCTACTGCTTCATTTATATTTTCATCTAATACCTTTACATAAAAGCAAGTGCATTCTTTGCTTGTAAAAGCATTGATTTGACCACCTAAGTTATCAATATCTTCAGCTATTTCATTAGCTTTTCTGTTTTCAGTACCCTTAAATAACATATGTTCTATAAAATGTGACAATCCGTTTGTTTCATCGTTTTCGTTATTTGAACCAACTTTAACCCAAATTCCAATAGATGCAGATTTTACATATTCTATTTTTTCTGCAACTATTCTAATTCCGTTATCTAACGTATATTTGTTAATCATATTTCCTCCGTGTAATTTCTTTGTGTTATTTTTTCAACATTTCACTTATAGGAACAATTTTATAATGTTGAATCAGTAAGTCTCCAATTATATTGCTTAAAGCATTAGCAGTACTTTTTGTTGGATGTATTAAAATTATATCACATCCGTCAATTTTATTGAAAATATTTTTATAAACATCATCAACTGTAGTATTTGGTTTCCAGTCCATTGTATCAATTGATCCAATTATAATTCCAGAGTATCCTAAGTTAATTGCTGCTTTTATTACATTATCGTTATAACCCCCTGAAGGGGGAGAAAAAAGTTTTATATCATATCCCGTTACTTCTCTCAATAATGTATCTGCTTTTTTTATATCTTCAAGGGCATCATCATATGATAAACTACTATAAGCCTTATTATAATAACCATTATTACCTATTTCATGACCACGAGAACTTAACTTTTGTGCAATACCCGGATATTCTTCAGTCCATCTGCCGGTAGTGAAAAAAGTAATTTTAACATCATATTTATCTAACATATTTAGTATTTGATCTATGTACTCATTGCCCCAGTCTACATTACAAGCAAATGATATGATTTTATCATCACTTGTTCCTTTTCGAATTACAAATTCTTCTACTTCATTTTCATTAAAAACTCTCATTTTTTTAGAGTTAAATCTTCCTATAATTAGTAAAATAATAATGAAAAGTACAAGAACTATAATAATAATTCTTCTAATAAATGATATGTTATTACAAAAAAATTTCATAAATATCCCCCTTTTAATTATATGTATTATTGAAAGGGTTTATTTATGATTTTTTATATTTATTTATAATATCACATATTGTATAATATCAAATTTTTATATAAATTACAATAAAAAATAACAAATTTCATAGACTCATGCAATGACATTTGTTATCTTATTTTTTCATATTAGATTGCTATTTATTTCTTTTCTTCTTGTTCCTTAATAGCATCTTTTCTAGAAAGTTTTATTTTACCTTGTTGATCAATTTCTGTTACTTTTACAAGTATTTCATCTCCAATGTTTAAAACATCTTCAACTTTATTTACTCGTTTATCAGAAATTTGTGATATATGAAGCAAACCATCTTTATTATCAGTAAGGGCAACAAATGCACCAAATGTAGTTATTCTTACTACTTTACCTAAAATCATCTCGCCTACTTCAATTTCTTTAACAATATCTTCAATGATTTTTTTAGCTCTGTAAGCACTTTCAACATTCTCAGCAGCTATTAAAACTGAACCATCATCTTCTATATCAATTTTAACACCAGTTTCTTCAATAATCTTATTGATAACTTTTCCGCCTGAACCAATAACATCTCTAATCTTATCAGGTTTAATAGACATTTTAATTATTTTAGGTGCATATTGACAAACTTCTTCTCTTGGCTTATCTATACATGCAAGCATTTTGTCAAGAATAAACATTCTACCAACATATGCTTTATCTAAAGCATTTGTTAATACTTGTTTGTCAATGCCATGTACTTTCATATCCATTTGTATTGCAGTTATACCTTCAGCAGTTCCTGCAACTTTAAAATCCATATCTCCTAAGAAATCTTCCATACCTTGAATGTCAGTAAGAACTACAACATTGTCGCCTTCTTTTACAAGTCCCATAGCAACACCTGCTACAGGAGCTTTAATAGGCACACCTGCATCCATAAGTGATAAAGTACTTCCACATACGCTGGCTTGTGATGTTGAACCATTTGAACTTAATACTTCTGATACTAATCTTATTGTGTATGGGAATTCATCAATGCTTGGTATAACAGGTACTAATGCTCTTTCTGCCAATGCTCCATGACCGATTTCTCTTCTGCCAGGACCACGTGATGGTCTAGTTTCACCAACTGAATATGATGGGAAATTATAATGATGCATATATCTCTTAGAAGTTTCTTCAGAAATACCATCTATAGTTTGTTCATCACTTGAAACTCCAAGTGTTGCAACAGTTAATACCTGTGTCTGTCCTCTAGTAAACAGTCCTGAACCATGAGTTCTAGGAAGCAAACCAACTTCACATGATATTTTTCTAATTTCATCTATTGTTCTGTTATCTGGTCTTATACCTCTAACAAGAATATTTTCTCTAACTTTTTCTTTTACTATTTTGTATAAGGCATCATCGATGTCAGCGCTATTTTCAGGATATTTTTCTAAAAATATTGCTTTAGCATCTGCTTTGAAAGCATCAATTTTTGCTTGTCTTTCAAGTTTATCTACAACTATTATAGCTTCATTAATTATAGGTTTAGCATATTCTCTGATTTCTTTTTCAATATTTTCATCACATACAAATGCAACATATTCACCTTTTTCTTTTCCAACTTCAGCTTTAATTTCTTCAATGAAATCACATATTTTTTTGATTTCTTCGTGAGCAAATAATATAGCTTCAAGCATTTTAGCTTCTTTAATTTCATTTGAACCAGCTTCAACCATCATTACTGCATCTTTTGTTCCTGCTACTGTTAAGTCTAAATCTGTTGTTTCTCTTTGTTTGCTATTTGGATTTAAAATTAATTCGCCATTAAGCAATCCAACATTTACAGCTCCTGTAGGGCCATCAAATGGTATATCGGATATAGTTAAAGCTATAGATGATCCTATCATACCAGCAATTTCAGGTGAACAATCTTGATCAACAGATAATACTGTTACAATAACTGTTACGTCATTTCTATATCCTTTTGGAAACAATGGACGAAGTGGTCTGTCTATTAAACGTGATGTTAAAATAGCTTTTTCACTTGGTCTGCCTTCCCTTTTAATAAAACCTCCTGGAATCTTGCCTACAGAATAAAGTTTCTCCTCATAGTCAACACTCAAAGGAAAGAAATCTATACCTTGTCTTGGCTCCTTAGATGCAGCCGTATTTGCCATTATAACTGTATCACCATATTGAACTATACATGAACCATTTGTAAGTTCTGCTATTTTACCAGTAGTTACTTTCAATTCTTTTCCAGCAAGCATGTATTTAAATATTTTCTCCATTAGTACCTCCTTATTTTTTATAAACAACGGAGCGGGAATAATCCCCGCTCCTGTTTTTATCATATTTTTATTCAAAGAATAAAAAATTTAGATTATCTTCTTAATCCTAATCTTGCAACAATGCTTCTGTATCTTTCGATATCATTATTTTTTAAGTAGTTAAGAAAACCTCTTCTTTGACCAACCATTTGTAAAAGACCTCTTCTTGAGTGATGATCTTTTTTGTTTATTTTTAAATGCTCAGTTAAGTTGTTAATTCTGAATGTTAATACAGCTATTTGAACTTCAGGAGATCCTGTGTCCTTTTCATTAACTCTGTATTGTTCGATTATTTGTTGTTTTTGTTCTTTTGTCATAACCATTGTTATGTACCTCCAAATTTTTATTTTTTCACCATAACCCAAGTATTACGTTGAGGATTCGTAAAACATAGATTAAGGAAATACAATAAATTCTAACATACTATCTCATTTTTGTAAATACAAATTTAGGAATATTACATTAAAACTTAATTATTGTCATCAACTTATAAATATAATATCTTTGTTTTTTTCAATTTCTTTATTAAAAGTAAAAATATTTCCTTCTTTGTTTGTGCAAATTGTTAGCCATACTTCATCATTTCCAATTTTAACTTTATATCTTCCATCCAAAGGAATTATTATACTGCTCTTATTATCTACAAAACCAACATTTTTATTATAATCAAAATAAATATCTTTAAAATAAATTGTGTAGTTATGTATTAATAAACTATTTGCATCATGAATTTTTCCTTCGTGAAGCAAAGTACGAACAAGTGTACTGCTTACTGCAACTCCATTAAATTTAACAGGAGGTATTTCTTCAACTTTATATCCATATTTGCTTTCAAATTCTTTTAATGTATTTATATTGCCCATAGCCTTGTAACCAAATGTGAAGTTATATCCTACAACAATGTTTTTAGCATTAAATTTTTCAATGAGAATATTTTTTATGAATTGTTCAGGTGTGTATTTAGATATGTTATCATCTAGTTCAATTTCAACAATATCTGTTACATCATAGGATTTTAACATTAACATTCTAGTATTAAAACTATTTATATATTTCAAGTTATGTGTTGATTTTCTCAGTTCTTTTTTAACATATTTAAAAGTTATAATTATACTATTTTGATTTTTCTCACGGCTTAGAGCTATCATTCTTTTTATTAGTGTGTCATGTCCTATATGTATGCCGTCAAAATTACCTATGGCGACACATGATGCATCATATTTATTAATCATTTTATCCACCCATTTTTTACATTAACAACTTATTAATTTTAACTTCATTGTCTTTTGTTTTATGCCCCAAACCAATTAGAGCATTTTTGCAATATATAAAAAATTCATCACTATTTAATAGCGATGTATCATAATATATTTCATTTCCTGTTAAAAGTTTTTCATAATAGCTATCATCAATTGTTACTTTTTCCATAGGAAAAATTTGATCAACTGGAATAAGGCATTCATTTAGTTTATTATTGTTATGCAAAAATTTCAGTTCGTCTAATGTAACAGCATCTTCTATTTTTAAGCCTTTTGCATCTGTTCTTACTAAAACACCCATATGCCCTAATGTACCAAGCTCCACTCCAATATCATTGCAAAGTGTTCTCATATAAGTACCTTTAGTGCATTTAACTTTCATAAGTATTTTGTTTTCTTGATATTTTAGAAGTTTAATTTCTTTTATATTTACAGGCTTGCCTGGTTTTTCCACTTTTATATTTTCTCTAGCATATTCATATAATTTTTTGCCGTTTAATTTAACAGCAGAATAAGCAGGAGGAATTTGAAGTTGTTCTCCTTCAAATTTCTTTAATACATCGCATATAACCTGTATATTAAAATCAGGTACAATGCGCTCTTCAATTGTTTTACCATAGCTGTCTTGAGTATCAGTGCTACTTCCTAATATTAACTCACATACATATTCTTTATCGCCATTCATTAATACTTCACTGAACTTTGTCCCTTTGCCAACACATATAACTAAAACTCCAGCTACATTGGGGTCTAAAGTTCCTGCATGTCCAACATGTTTAGTGTCAAGTATTTTTCTTACTGAACTTACTACATCATGAGATGTCATTCCTGTTGGTTTTAATATGTTTAATATACCATTTATACTTTCCATTACTCACCAAAATGTTTTCTAAATTCATCAATTATTATTTTTTTAGTATTTTCAACTGTGTCATTTACTTCAAAACCTGAAGCTTTAGCATGGCCGCCACCGCCAAATTTAGTAGATATTTCCGAAACATCAATATCATTTTTAGAGCGAAGGCTTACTTTAGTATTATTGTTGTATTCTTTTAAAACACAAGATACTTCCACTTCTTTGATTTCTCTTATAAATTCTACAACACCATCAATATCACCCATTTCAACATTGTAATCAGATAATGTTTTTTGTGATATAACAGCTATACCAAATTTATTATCAAAGTATAAGTTTATGCTTGAAATACAATCAATATATGCTTTTACAACATTAGAAGGTTTAGAATTATAAATTATGTTATCAATTGCTGCTACATCAATTCCTTTTTCCATAAGTGAAGCAACAGTTTTATGAGTGTTACTGCTTGTGCTTGAATAACTAAATTTACCTGTATCAGTTAATATTGCTACATATATGTATTCAGCTATTTTTTTTGTAATTTCTTTTTCTTTTCCTGCCGACTCTATTATATCATAAAGCAATTCACCTGTTGAACTGTTATGAATATCTATAATATTAATATCTGCAAAGCTCATGTTTGTTTTATGATGATCTATACAAATAGTCTTTTTAGCATTGTTTAAAATATCACTAAATTTACCAAGCCTTTCCTTATCGCTGCAGTCAAGTACTATAACTAAGTCATATTTAGAGCCATCATATCCTTTTGACAATACATATTCATCTACAAATGATACATAATTAAAAGGAATTTTTCCATCAAGGCAAACTGTTAAGTTCTTATTCAATGGTTTTAGAAATTCATATAGGGCCATAACTGACCCTATACAATCTCCATCAGGAGCTTTATGCCCTGCTATGCAGATATCATTTGATTTTTCAATGATGTCAAACATTTCTTTGACATTATTCATTTTCATTTTCATCCTCGTTACCTGCTTCATCATCATTAATTACTTTATTGCTTGCTTGATCATTAATTACTTTATTGATTAAGCTACTCATATATATTCCTTTTTCAATTGAATCATCTTTTACAAATATCAATTCAGGAGTTATTCTCATTTTTATATTCCTGCCGACTTCTCTCCTAATAAATCCTTTTGCGCTTTGTAGTGCTTCAAGAGTTGGTTCATAATCTCCATATACAGAAATAAATACTTTTGCAAACTTTAAATCGTCTGTAACATTTACATCAGTTACACTCATTAAATCAGATATGCGGGGGTCTTTTACATCTTTTCTAATTATATCAGCTATAACTTTTTTCATTTCCCCTGATAGTCTACTATTTCTTTTTTTTGACATGTCATACCTTCTTTCTAATTTCTATCTTTTTATTTCTTCCATTATATAGGCTTCCATAACATCGCCTTCTTTAATGTCATTGTATTTTTCCAAACCGATTCCGCCTTCAAAACCTGTGTTTAACTCTGAAGCATCATCTTTAAATCTCTTAAGAGATGTTATTGTACCATCGTGTATAACTATATCATTTCGGAGTAATCTAATTTTAGATTTTCTTGTTACTTTCCCGCTAGTTATATAAACTCCAGCAACTACACCAACATTAGGAACTTTAAATGTAGCTCTAACTTCAGCTCTTCCTAACAATACTTCTCTATATATAGGTGCAAGCATTCCTTTTACAGCTGATTTAATATCTTCTATTGCATTGTATATGATATTGTAAGTACGAATATCTACATTTTCTCTTTTAGCAACTTCCATAGCTGATACTGAAGGTCTTACGTTAAATCCTATTATTATAGCATTAGAAGCAGAAGCTAACATAACGTCATTTTCATTAATTCCACCTACACCACCGTGTATTGGATTAACTTTAACTTCATCTAAACTTTGTTTTTGTAATGATTGTTTTACAGCTTCTATTGAACCGCTAACATCAGCTTTAATGATTATGTTAAGATCTTTTACTTCACCTTTTTGAATTCTTTCATATAAATCTTCAAGTGATACTTTAGAAGTAGTATTCATATGCTCAAGATGTCTTTTATCTTTACGTTTTTCAGCAATGCTTTTAGCAGCTTTTTCAGATTCCATTACTAATAAAGTATCACCTGCTAAAGGTGTTTCAGAAAGTCCAAGTATTTCAACTGCTACAGATGGACCTGCTTGATTTATTCTTTTACCTTTGCTGTTAAACAAAGCTCTTACTTTTCCATATGCTCCGCCTACAAGTACAAAATCACCTTTATTCAATGTACCCTTTTGAATTAAAACTGTTGCAACAGGGCCTCTGCCTTTGTCAAGCTTTGCTTCTATTATAGTACCTTTTGCACTTCTGTTTGGATTTGCTTTTAATTCTTGTACTTCTGCAACAAGTAAAATCATTTCTAAAAGATCTTCAATACCTATATGTTTCTTAGCTGAAACTGGAACAAATATTGTATCGCCGCCCCAATCTTCAGGTATTACACCTTGATCAGAAAGTTCTTGTTTAACTCTGTCTATATTAGCGCCAACTTTATCTATTTTATTAACTGCAACTATAATAGGAACACCAGCAGCTTTTGCATGGTTAATAGCTTCTATAGTTTGAGGCATTACACCATCATCAGCAGCAACTACAAGAATTGCTATATCTGTAACTTTTGCTCCTCTCGCTCTCATAGATGTAAAGGCTTCGTGACCTGGAGTATCTAAGAATGTAATTTTTTTACCATTAATTTCAACTTGTGAAGCTCCTATATGCTGAGTAATTCCACCAGCTTCTTGTTCAGTTACAGCTGTGTTTCTTATAGCATCAAGAAGAGAAGTTTTACCGTGGTCAACATGACCCATAACTGTTACTATAGGAGGTCTTGGAATTAAATCTTTTTCATCATCAACATCATCATTTTCAATTGACTCTTCAATAACTTTTAATTCATCAACTATCTCTTTTTTAGTTAAATTCACTTGAAGTTCTTCGCAAATAAGAGCTGCTGTATCAAAATCAATTTCTTGATTCATATTTACCATAATTCCTAAAAGTATTAATTTAGATATTAAAGTATTTACTGGAACACCTATTTTATCAGCTAAATCTCTTACTATGATAGGTTCTTCAATTTCTATATTTTTAATCTTAATTTGTTGAACTTTTTTTTCAACTTCTTCAACAGGTTTGTTGAAATTGTTGTTTCTCTTATTGTTATTGTTATTGTTATTACTGTGATTGTTGCTTTTGCCTTTATAATTACTGTTATTATTATTGTTGTTATTATTGTTGCTAGTGTTGCTGTTTCTATTATTATTATTATTGTTGTTGTTACCTGCTGGCCTTGATTGTGCAGGTTTTGATTGTGTTGTTTTTTGTTGAACTGGTTTATTTATTGGTGTTATTAATTTCTTGTCTATTTTTTTAATTTTTGCATCGTTTATATCTATTTTCTCGTCTACCAACTGATCCTCATCTATTAATGTATTTTTACTCGATTTTTCTACTTTAGTTCTCTTTCCGCTGTTTATTAAATTTAGTGCCTTCTTAACTCTTAAGGTTTCTAAATCTGAAATTGAACTCATATGATTTTTAATTTTTATTCCTAGTTCTTGTTCTGCTACGACTACTAAATCTTTGCTGTTCATTTTTAATTCTTTTGCAAGTTCATATATTCTCATGCAACCACCTCCGGATTATATGTTTTCTAAAATGTATGAAACTATATTTTCATCACTTATTGATAATACGCTCACCATTTTCTTCCCAAGACATTGTCCTAGGAGATCTTTTTCGCCATATTCAATATATTTGCCATTATATTTATCACAAACATAAATAATATTCTTTTTAGTTTTCTCTGATGCATCAGATGCAATCATTACAAGTAAACTTTTCCTTTTTTCAACCTCGATACATGTAACATCATACCCTATTGAAATTTTGCCGCCTTTTCTAGCTAGACCCAGCATCGAATATATTTTATTCATGCTTAGATATCTCCAGTTTTATCTCTTCGTATATATTTTCAGGAATTTCCATTTCAAGTGATTTTGCTAAACGTTTAGTTTTTATAGCTTGCTCAAAGCACTCAGCTTTTTTACAAATATATGTACCTCTACCATTTAACTTCCCAGATAAATCTAATTTAATTTCATTATCTTTATTTTTTACAATTCTGCACAATTCTTTCTTAGGAAAACTTTCCATGCAACCAATACATTTCCTCATAGGTACTTTTCTTGTTTTCATTATTTCACCTCAGAACTTCTTTGCGCTTCCTGTACTTCACTTATGATGTCAATTTTCCAACCTGTTAACTTTGCAGCAAGTCTAGCATTTTGGCCTTCTTTACCTATTGCAAGAGATAATTGATTGTCAGGTACAACTGCAACAGCGCTTTTTTCTTTTTCATTTACTGTTACTCTTAATATTTTTGCAGGTCCAAGGCTATTTGCTATAAATTTAGTAGGGTCTTTATCAAATATTATTATATCAATTTTTTCTTGACAGATTTCATCAATAATATTTTTTACCCTAGCACCTTTGTTACCTACACATGATCCAACAGGATCTACATTAGGGTCATTTGTAAATACAGCAATTTTAGATCTTGAGCCGGCTTCTCTTGATATAGCATGTATTTCAATTATACCATCATGTATTTCAGGTACTTCAAGTTCAAATAATCTTTTTACAAGATTTGGATGACTTCTTGATAGCACAATACTAGCACCTTTGCCAGTGTTTTTAACTTCAACTATAACCGTTTTTATTCTGTCACCCTGGTTATAAATTTCATTAGGAATTTGTTCATTTTGAGTTAAAACACCTTCTATTTTTCCAAGGTCAACATATACATTGCCTTTATTTACTCTTTGAACAACTCCAGTAAGTATATCTGACTCTCTGCCATAATATTCGCTGTATATTGATTCTCTTTCTGCTTCACGAATTTTTTGAAGTATTACTTGTCTAGCAGTCTGTGCAGCTATTCTTCCAAAATCTTTTTTAGGTTTTATTTCAATTTTAACTATGTCTCCAAGTTCATACTTAGAATTGATTTCTCTAGCTTCTTCTAAAGTAATTTCTTGATTTTTGTTTTCAACATTCTCTACTACAGTTTTGTCTGCAAATAATTTATATTCGCCATTTTTTTCATCTATATCAATAGAAAAATTATTTGACTTACTAAAATTCTTTTTGTATCCAGACTCTAATGCTGCTTTAATTGCCTCTAAAACAACATCTTGACGAATTCCTTTTTCTTTTTCAAGCTCACTTAATGCGCTTAATATATCCTTGTTCATTTCATAACCTCCACTAAAAGTCCTCAATAGTTCTATTGATCTTAGATATGTCTTTTATTTCTATAGTAATAATTTGTTTTTCTGAATCAATAACTATATTATTTTCTTGTTTTTCCAACAATATACCGGTCAAAACCTTTTTTCCATCCAAAGGTTTATATAATTTAACTTCCACTTTTTCATTTATATTTTTAATATAATCTGATTCTGTTTTAAAAGGTCTTTCAAGTCCTGGAGATGAAACTTCTAAGAAGTACTGCTCACTTATTAAGTCCAATTCATCAAGTTTTTTACTTAAACTATGACTTATTTCCGAACAATCATCAACTGTAATACCTTCTGGTTTGTCAATATAAACCTTTAAGTATTTAAATGGACCTTCTTTTACATATTCAACATCTATTATTTCATAAGCAGTCGATTTTATAATGTCTTGAACTATTTTATAAACAGATGATTCAATAGAATTTTTACTCATATTATCTCCTTTTTAATTATTAAAACTCAAGTTGATGAACAACCATAATTTATTCAAATGTCAACAATCAGAAAGAGTGGGAGAACCCACTCTTTCTGTCAAAAAACTTCTTTGTGATATTATAACACAAATTTTTTTAAAAATCAAACATTAAATATTGAAATTTGATTAGTTTTATCTAATTTTTTTAAACAGCCGTGTTTTTCCATAACTTCAATAACAGTTTTACTCACTTTAGCCCTTTTAATTATATCTTCAATTGAAATAAATTCTTTTTTTTCACGTTCAACCTTAATATTAAAAGCAGCATTTGCTCCTAATCCTTGGAGACCAACAAGAGGAGGAATTATACCACAGCCGCCTTCAGAAAGCATAAACTTTTTGTCATCTGATTTATACAAATCTACCTTTTCACACTTAATACCTCTTTTATACATTTCAAGTGCTACTTCAAGTACAGTAATAAGATTTTTTTCCTTTGCAGTTTTATCATTTCCTTTTGCTTCAAGCATTTTAATATTTTCTAAAATGCTGTTTTGACCTTTAGTAATAATATCTGCATCAAAATCTTCTGCTTTCATGGTGAAGTATGTTGCATAAAATGCTTCAGGGTAATGAACTTTAAAATATGCTATTTTAACTGACATGGTTACATATGCAACAGCATGAGCTTTTGGAAACATATACTTGATGGTGTTGCAAGAATCAATATACCACTGTGGTACATCGCACTCCTTCATTGCTGCTTCATCTTCTTCCTTTAATCCTTTACCTTTTCTAACTCGTTCCATGATATCAAATGATTTTTTCTTTTGAACGCCCTTTTGAATTAAATAAGTCATAATATCATCACGAGTAGAAATAACACCGCCAATTTCTGCATATCCTTTTCTTATTATCTCCTGAGCATTGTTAATCCATACATCCGTTCCATGAGAAAGACCACTTATCCTAACTAAATCTGAAAATGATTTTGGTTTTGTGTCCATAATCATTTGCCTGACAAATGGTGTGCCAAATTCAGGTATTGCTAATGTTCCTGTTTCACAGTTGATTTCATCTAAATTTATATCAAATACCTTAGGACTTGTAAAAATCGAAATTGTTTCAGGATCATCTACAGGTATATCAAATCTGCTAATATGCGTAAGATCTTCTAGCATACGAATAATACTTGGAGTATCATGTCCTAGTAAATCCAGCTTCAAAATACGGCCTGATATGGAATGATAATCAAAATGTGTTGTTATAGTACCTGATTTATCATTGTTAGCAGGATATTGCACTGGTGTGAAATCATGAATATCCTTATCTCCTGGAACAACCATAACCCCACCTGGATGCTGACCAGATGTACGTTTAACTCCGAGGCATCCGCTTATTAATCTGTCTATTTCAGCTTTTCTCTTTGAAATTCCTTTTTCTTCAAAATAATTTTTAACAAAACCATATGCTGTTTTATCTGCAATTGTACCTATTGTTCCAGCTCTAAATACTTTTCCTTCACCAAATAATTCCTCAGTATATTTCATACAAATAGCTTGTTCTTCACCAGCAAAGTTTAAATCTATATCAGGTTCCTTGTCCCCTTCAAATCCTAGAAAAACTTCAAATGGAATATCATGACCGTCTTTTACTAATTTAGTACTGCACTTTGGACATCCTTTATCAGGCAAGTCATAACCCGAACCGTAAGAACCATCAGTTATAAATTCAGTATATTTGCATTTAGGGCAAACATAATGTGGTACAAGTGGATTAACTTCAGTTATACCGCTCATTGTAGCAGCAAATGATGAACCGACAGAACCTCTAGAACCTACTAAATATCCATCTTCATTTGATTTTTTAACTAGTTTTTGAGCAATGATATACATTATTGCATATCCATTGCCTATTATTGAGTTAAGTTCTCTTTCCAATCTCTCTTCAACAATTTCAGGAATTACTTCTCCATAAATGTCTTTAGCTTTTTCATAGCATAATTTTCTTAATTCATCATCAGAACCTTCTATAATTGGAGGAAATGTTCCATTAGGTATTGGTAATATCGAATCGATAGAGTCAGCAATTATGTTTGTATTCTTAACTACTACCTCATATGCTTTATCTTTAGCAAGATATGAAAAATTATCTAGCATTTCATCTGTTGTCATAAGATAAAGAGGAGCTTGATCTTCTGCATCATCAAATCCTTGACCTGACATAAGAATTCTTCTGTAAATTTCATCTTCTTTTTCTAAGAAATGAACATCTCCTGTTGCTATTACAATTTTATTTAACTTTTCACCTAAAGAAATTATTCTTCTGTTTATATTTTTTAGCTCTTCTACATCTTCTACTCTTCCATTTCTAACAAGGAACATATTGTTTTGAAGAGGCTGTATCTCTAAAAAATCGTAAAAAGATGCTATTTCTTCAAGTTTTTCATCGCTTGCTCCTGAAAGAATCGCTCTGTACAATTCGCCTGATTCACAAGCTGTTCCAATTATGAGGCCTTCTCTGTTATTATCTAAACTTGATTTTAACAATTTTGGTTTTTTATAAAAATGCTTTAAATGCGATTCTGAAACCATTTGATATAAAAGTTTTAATCCAGTGTAATTTTTAACAAGAATATTAACATGATATGATGATTGTTTCACAATATCTATTTCTTCTTTCAAAGCCTCATTAATACTTCCTACATCAAATATTTCTCTTTCACTTAACATATTAAATAAACTAATGAATAATTGTGCTGTAGCATTAGCATCATCAACTGCCCTATGATGATTTTCAAGTTTAATTCCAAGTTTTTTAGTCAATGTATTCAATTTATGATTTTTTACATCTTTCATCAATGCTTTTGAAAGCTCAAGAGTATCAATAACCGGTGGATTGTACTCCATATTTAAGTTGAATTTTGTTTTATCTTTTATAAAACTAACATCAAAATTTGCATTATGAGCTACAAGCACACCATTTTCTCCGACAAAAGATAAAAAATCATTTAATGCACTTGTAATATCTGGTTGTCCGAAAAGCATTTCATCAGTTATTGTTGTAAGCTCAATAATTCTTGCAGAAAGTTTTCTATTTGTATGAACAAATGTAGAAAAACTATCGATTACTTTTCTATTTCTTATTTTTACAGCTCCAATTTCTATTATATCATCTTTATGCGAATTTAAACCGGTTGTTTCAATATCAAAAACAATGTATTCATCATCTAATGTTAAATTCTCACAATTATATGCAATAGAAACATCATCATTTATTAAATAACCTTCCATGCCGTAAATAACTTTGAAATTTTCATCTGCACAGCCCATAGCTTCAGGGAATCCTTGAACAACGCCATGGTCTGTAATAGCCATTGCTTTATGACCCCATTTTTTGGCTTTTTCAGCATAATCTTTAAATCCATTTATACCATCCATTGAACTCATACCTGTATGTAAATGTAGTTCAACTCTTTTTTCTTTCGATTTATCCATTCTGCTTGATTCTTCGTCTTCTATTATTTGCATTCCCTTTACTTTAATAATAAGCTGTTTTTCATATTCATCATATTCTGCATTTCCAACAATTTGAATTTGTCTTCCTTTTTCAAAATCAGCATCATTAAAATCTTTAGGACAAAAATATTTAGCACTTATAGAATCTGTAAGGTCTGTTGCAGAAATAATCATTAAAGTGCTTCCGTTTTTTAATACTCTTTTATCTATATTGATGATTTTACCTTTAATATTTACCATACCTGATTCATCTGATATGTTGGAAATTTTAGAAACAGGAATACTTTTAAAATCGACAGTTTCATTTTTTCTTGACTTTAATGGTTTTTTAAATCCATCTGCCGAATCTGCTTTATAAGTTTGAGCTGGTTTCTTTTCACTTACAACATTAGAATTTATTATCATTTCTATATTAATAGAGTTATTATAGTGTGTTTTTATTGTGTTAATAGCATAATCTACATCAGAAAAATCTATGACGCTATCAGAATCCGCATATAATTTTATTGTGTTGTTTTTCTTTACAACCTCTATTTTTTCAAGCTTAACATTTTTTAAGCTTTGACATTTTTCCATGTTTAATATGTTATCAAAAAACATTTAATTATCTCCTAATCTTTACAACTTATATGCAATTATATCATTTTGAATTATTAAATACAATATAATCAAAATCATAATAATAACATCAATTGTAAAAGGGACGGTTCTGCTTAGAAACCATCCCTTGTCTATGTTGTTAACTTTATATTATTTTTAAATTGATTAAACTTAATTAATACGGGACTGTCTTTTGTAGAAATGAGAACAATGTGCTTTTCTTGTTCATCTTTTGATATTTTCTTTGTGATTTTTTCAAACATTTTGTGATATTCTTCATGTCCTTTTACAAAAGCAATAGAGCTTACTTCAATCATTTCAGCATTTGTAACCTGTTTAAAATCTATTTCATATCCCGCTGCATTTCCTAAACTTGATATAAATACTCTTTGAGCTCTACCATTTCCTTCTCTAAATGGATGCAAAGCATTAATTTCACTCATGTAAAAAGATAATCTTTCACATATTTCTTTTTCTTCTGTCATTAATAAAAAATTTTCTTCTTTTAATTTTTGAAAAATTAGCTCTCCATAGCTAAGTATATTTTTAGAATAACAAAACATATTACCTTTAGATATATTCACACTTCGAATTTTACCTGCCCATTCATATATATCTTGAAATATATATTGATGTATATCTTGTAAATGTTTAAAATCAAATACGCCTTTTATTTGATTTTTTTCAATTTCTGCAAGGCGTAACGATGTGAATTCTCTTTCTGCAACATTAAGCTTGCTTTTATCCTTAATATTTAATTTATTCTTCAATACATCAGAATTGAGATAACAATATTCGCTATCCCAACTGTAAGTATAACTATAATCCTCATTCATATGATTAACAACCTTTTACTTTATGTTTTTCTACAAGGTGTTTTATCATATCATTAAATGCAACTTGCCCAGACAAACAAACTCTTATTCTATCTCTATCTTGATCAGTAAGTGGCATACCTTCAATTGCTAAATTACCATTTACATTATCTATTATTTTGTCTATTTCTTTTGGATTCATAAAGAATATACCATCCTCATCATCAGTTATTTCCATTAATATTATAACATATTCTTAATATTATTACAATGTTTAATACTAATAAATATCACAAAAATAAATAATTTAAAACATACTTTTGACATACTTTTTTTTTATAGTATAAACATAGTAAATGATATTTACTTAATAAAAAAGGAGGTCATAAAAATGACAAATTTAAAAAAATATGTAATACTTGGAGCAGTAGTTCTTACATTGGGAGCTACAACTACCGCATTTGCTGCTTCAAATTATAATACTCCAGCAGAAGCAGTTGCAGGACTTACTGGAAATAAAATTGAAGATATAATTGCAGATAAAAATGAAAATGGTAAAACTTACGGTGAAATAGCTAATGAAGCAGGACAATTAGAAGAATTCAAAGATGAAATGTTAGCTATTAAAAAACAAATTTTAGACGAAAAAGTTGCAGCTGGATTAATGACACAAGCAGAAGCTGATTCATTTATTAAAGCAATGGAAGAAAACATGGTAAATTGCGATGGAACAGGTTCAGGAAAAGGTCAGATGATGGGTTCTGGCTTTGGTGGTATGATGGGTCAAGGACTAGGTCAAGGTAGAGGTTTAGGAAATGGCCAAGGACTAGGTCAAGGTAGAGGTTTAGGAAATGGCCAAGGACTAGGTAATGGTTCTTGTCAGTTTCAATAATTAATTATTTAAGAAGTAATTGCTCTTTAAAGAGTAATTACTTCTTTTTTTATTTTAAATAATAAATTATAAAAATATTAACATTTCACTATTTGCATTAATAATATAATATGTTAGTATAATGATATTATTTTTATAAATTATATTGCAAAGGAGTTGTATAGATGGAAGTATTACATGAATTAAATCTTACTTCTATAACAGTTAGAGTTGTGTTATCTTTAATTCTTGGTGGAGTTATCGGAATGGAAAGAAGCAGAAAGAACAGGCCTGCGGGGTTTAGAACATATATGCTTGTTTGTTTAAGTGCTACTTTAGTTATGATGACAAATCAATTCATTTATAAATTTTATGGAGGTTCAGATCCTGCAAGATTAGGTGCTCAAGTAATAAGTGGAATAGGTTTTTTAGGTGCTGGAACTATAATTGTGACAAGAAGAAGTCAAGTGAGAGGTTTGACTACAGCAGCAGGGTTGTGGGCAGCTGCATGTTTAGGATTAGCAATTGGAATTGGTTTTTATGAAGGAGCAATAATTGTAGGAATAGTTATTGTTATTATAATGACATTATTGAAAAATTTTGATAACTGGCTCACTTCAAATAATAAATATATCACTATATATGCATCATTTGCATCTATTGAAAATTTTGATAATTTTATTGAATTTTGTAAAAGTTTAAATATTAGGGTTAATGATATTGAACTTAACAAAAATACAGGTTTTAAAGATGATTTAGGTATAATAGCTATTTTAAATTTAGTAAGTGATAAAAGATGTTCTCATGTTGAGATTATTCAAAGTTTAAGTGCATTTGAAGGGCTTAATCACATTGAAGAGCTTTAAGTTGTATTCACAATAAAACACCCTTATATGGAATATATTCTACGTAAGGGTGTAATTTTAAATTTACATTTTATTAATTTCATCTAAAAGAGTACTTACTATATCTTCTTCTTTTACTTTTCTAATAATTTCACCTTTTTTAAACAAAAGTGCTTCTCCAATACCGCCTGCTATACCTATGTCTGACTGTCTTGCTTCACCTGGACCGTTTACAGCACAGCCCATAATAGCAACAGTAATTGGCTTATTAACATTTTTTAAACCTTCTTGTATTTGCTTAGATAATTCTATTATGCTGATTTTTGTTCTGCCACAAGTTGGGCAAGTTATATAATTTATGCCAAAATTTCTTAAGCCAAGACTTTTTAATATTTCTCTGGCAACTTTTACTTCTTCTCTAGGGTCATCTGTTAAAGAAATACGCATTGTATCACCTATACCATCTAACAATAAACTTCCTACCCCTATAGCTGAGCGTATGCTTCCATCAAATAAAGTGCCTGAATGTGTTATTCCCACATGTAAAGGATAATTAACCTTTTGAGACATAATCTTGTATGCATCTACAGTCATTTTTATATCAGTACCTTTTAAAGATATTACAATATTATCATAATCGAGATCTTCTAAAATTTTTACATGCTCTAGTGCGCTTTCAACCATACCTTCTGCCGTAGGTTGTCCATTGTATTTCTCTAATATAGTTTTATGTATAGATCCAACATTTACTCCTATTCTAATAGGAATGTTTTTAGGTTTTGCTGCTTCAACTACTTTTCTAACCCTGTCCATGCTTCCAATATTGCCAGGATTTATTCTCAATTTATCAATTCCATTTTCTATACTTTTAATAGCTAGTCTATAATCAAAATGAATATCAGCTACTATTGGAATATGAATTTGTTTTTTTATTTCGCTTATAGCATCAGCATCTTCCATATCAGCAACAGCTACTCTAATAATTTCACAACCAACTTCTTCTAAGCTATGTATTTGATTGACAGTAGCTTTTATATCTTTTGTAAATGTATTTGTCATAGATTGTACAGGTATAAGTGCACCACCACCTATTTCTACATTTCCACACATTATTTTTTTAGTTTGTTTTCTAATAATCTGTTCCATTTTACCTCCATGAACAATAGGAGAGCAATAGAAAGACAATTGGTAAAGCAATAGATAAGCAATTGTTTAATGCATCAAAGACACATTATTTTTCAATGCTTATCTACTGCTAATATATATCTTATCTATAGCTCATCTTTTGTTATATTCTTAATAATCTAAGTATATCTTTATATGTTATAAAAATCATTAATGTAATAAGCAATACAAATCCAACAAAATGAACAAAACCTTCTTTTTCAATTGGAATAGCCTTACCACGTATTGCTTCTATAATTAAAAACACTAATTTGCTTCCGTCTAATGCAGGAATTGGCAGCAAGTTCATAAAACCTAAGTTAATACTTATGAATGCAGCTAAATTCAGAACTGATAACAAACCACTTTTAGCAGCTTCACCGACCATACTAATAACCATAACAGGACCGCCTACAGCATCGCTTCCTAATTTACCAGTAACTAATTGCAATATGACGTCAAACATAAGTTTTATGTAATAAACTGTTTTATATGCTGATGAGGCCAATGCAGTCATAAATGATTTTTCAATTTTTGTATTGTATCTTACTGAAATTTGATTTGTAGGAGTAGTTTCAAATTCAAGAATTTTTCCATCTCTATCAACAGTAATCTTTATAACTGATTCTTCTGAAGCACTGATTTTTTCAGTTACTTCATCCCATGTGTTAACAGGAACATCATTAACTTTTATTACTTTATCTCCATCTTTTATACCTGCTTTATAAGCTGGAGAATTCATATCTGAAGGAGATACAGTAGTTGTTGTTTCTCCATTTACAATAGTTGATGTTATTCCAACTAACTTTCTATAGTTGTTTTCTATATTAAGTTCCTTAGTCTCACCATTTCTTTCAATTTCAACTATGTATGAATTATTTTCAGTACTTGTTATTTCGTAGTAAATATCTTCCCAAATGTATGCATTCTTACCATTTATAGATATTATTTTATCGCCTGATCTCATTCCGGCTGCATATTCATTAGAGCTTTCATCAATGACGTCAATTGTATTACCTGAAACTCCAAAAGAAAGTGCTATTATAATAAATAAAACCAGTGCCAAAAGAAAATTCATTATTGGACCAGCTGCTATTACTTTAAATCTTTGCCAAACCGTTTTATTGCTAAAACTTGTTTTTGATTTAATATCTTCTTCTTCACCTTCCATTTTACAAAATCCACCAATAGGAATTGCTCTAATGGAATATAAAACACCATTTTTTTCTTTTTTATACAATATAGGACCCATGCCTATTGCAAATTCTTCTACTCTAATACCAACATTTCTTGCAACTTTATAATGACCATATTCATGAACCAATACTATAACTGAAAATACAATTATAGCTGTTATAAATGTTAACAATATATTACCTCCAATTTTATATAAAATAACTTACAAAATAGTAAACAACAGGTGCTACAAAAAGCACACTATCAAATCGATCCAATATACCTCCGTGGCCAGGTAAAAGGTTCCCGAAATCCTTTATTCCAAATTCTCTTTTGATTTTAGAAGCAGAAAGGTCACCTACTATTGAAAACACAGAAGCACATATACTAAATATTATAATGTAAATTAATTTATTTATGCTTAAATAATTAAAATATAAAATAGAAATAATCGTACAACCGACAATTCCACCAATTGCACCTTCTATTGTTTTGTTTGGACTTACTTGAGGATATAATTTTCTTCTACCAAACAGTTTTCCAGTAAAATATGCAAATGTATCTGAGCCAAAAGCTATTATGTAAACAAGCCAAACATATTTAGAGCCATTCATAAGCATCATATGAAACATAAAAAATACTGTATATGAGCCAATAAAAATTATTTCAGACATTTTTTTAATATCTACATTTTTGTTAAATACAAACATCAAGAAATTTACTGAAATAAATATAAATAAAATAGGATATAATAAATAAATATCGTTCATATTTTTTGCTATAAATATTGAAGCAGCTAGCAAATAATTTATTACACCACCATAATCAAAGCCACTTTTGAAAAATAATCTTGAAATTTCAAATATTGCAATACATGTAATGCCAAAATACACAAAATCATAAATATTACCGCCTAAATATGTTATGTAAGCTATGAACGCCCCACCAACGACACCCGTAATCACTCTTTGCCTCATATACGAACACCTTCCTAGTTTTTCCCATATCTTCTTTTTCTTGTTTGATAACTGTATATTGCTTTTATAAATTCTTCCTTGTTAAAATCAGGCCACATAATATCAGTAAAATAAAATTCAGTATAAGCAAGTTGATATAAAAGAAAATTACTTAATCTTATTTCACCACTTGTTCTAATAAGCAAATC
>Ga0074193_1001192_pt1 | contig 34176 bp, 29 predicted proteins | sample EPASupsiteHSE605_FD_64523 | JGI IMG/M metagenome (GOLD analysis project Ga0074193, IMG submission 64523) | Bioremediated contaminated groundwater from EPA Superfund site, New Mexico - Sample HSE6-05 | ecosystem: Environmental > Aquatic > Deep subsurface > Groundwater > Contaminated ... | reverse complement strand
GGTCTGCGTAAGCTGATGGTCGTGGCTCGAGAAGATGATGTTGTACTCAAAGGCGTCCATACCGTTATTGAGAGCCGCGATGCTTTCAAGGTCAAGGTGGTTTGTCGGCTGGTCAAACATCAGCACATTCGCGCCGGAAAGCATCATCTTGCTTATCATGCAGCGGACCTTTTCACCGCCTGAGAGGACCTTGACTTTCTTGTAAACGTCATCGTTGGAAAAGAGCATACGCCCGAGGAAGGTGCGAAGATAGCTCTCACGCTTGTCGTCGGAGAACTGACGCATCCAGTCCATTATGTCATAGTCGCAGTTGTCGAAATAGGCTCCGTTGTCCTTTGGAAAATAGGCCTGAGTGGTCGAGACACCCCATTTGAATTCTCCCTCGTCGGGCTCAAGCTCGCCCGCGAGTATCTTAAACAGCGTCGTTATCGCAATCTCGTTTTTGCCGATAAGGGCAATTTTATCTTCCTTGCCCACGATGAAGCTGACCTTGTTGAGAACCTTGACACCATCAACGGTTTTGCTGAGGTCGGTTACAAAAAGCCTGTCCTTGCCGGGCTCGCGCTCTGCCTTGAAGCCGACCCACGGATAGCGGCGGGAGGAGGCGGGCATTTCCTCGACCGTCAGCTTGTCGAGCAGCTTGCGGCGGCTCGTCGCCTGGCGAGACTTGGATTTGTTTGCGGAAAAGCGGGCGATAAAGGCCTGCAGCTCAGCGATTTTCTGGTCGGCTTTTTTGTTCTGATCTTTGAGCAGCCGCTGCATTAGCTGGCTGGATTCGTACCAGAAGTCGTAATTGCCGACATACATCTTGATTTTGCCGTAATCGATGTCGACGATATGCGTGCATACGGTGTTTAGGAAATAGCGATCATGCGAAACGACAAGAACGGTGCCGTCGTAGTCGAGAAGAAAATCCTCAAGCCAGACGACGGAGGCAAGGTCAAGGTTGTTTGTCGGCTCGTCGAGCAGAACAATATCCGGATGCCCGAAAAGCGCCTGAGCAAGCAGAACCTTGACCTTTTGTCGGCCCTCAAGCTCCGACATCATGCTGGTGTGCAGGTCGGTCGTTATGCCCAGACCCTGCAGTATGCGCGAAGCGTCGCTTTCTGCCTCCCAGCCGCCGAGCTCCGAGTATTCCTCCTCAAGCTCCGCCGCATGAATGCCGTCCTCATCCGAAAAATCGGGCTTGTCATAGATAGCGTCCTTTTCCTTACCGCAGTCGTAAAGACGCTTGTTGCCCAGAATGACGGTGTCCGTGACGCTGTACTCGTCGTACATATTCTGGTTCTGCTTCAGCACGGACATACGGCGCTTTTTGTCGATATTGACATTTCCGTCGTAGCTGTCTAGTTCACCAGAAAGTATTCTCAGAAAAGTAGATTTGCCCGCGCCGTTTGCGCCTATAATCCCGTAGCAGTTGCCAGCGGTGAACTGAAGATCGACTCTGTCGAAGAGCTTTTGACCGCCGAACTGAAGCGAAAGGTTCTCAACTGTAATCATGTGATACTCCTAAATAAGGCTAAAAGTTTTTCTTGACGTAGGGGATACGTGAAAGCGCGTAGAACAGGGCAGTACCAGCAACGGCTCCGAAAACGCCCTGTATGCAGTTCGGAACAATGTCCGCAGCGGCGCCGCCCAAGCCGTAAATCACAAATTCATAGGCGAAATAGCCGGCGACCATAATGACCTCTGCCGCAACGCTGCCCAAAACGGCGGGGAAAACCTGTTTTTTTGTTTTCAGATTACGCAGTATCGCGCCCGCTGCAAGCGCCATGAGCGCTTTGATGATAAACGTTGCGGGTGCATAGATGAAAAACCCCGAAACAAGGTCTGCAAGCGCCGCTCCGAGCCCAGCCGCGAAAGCGCCCCAGAGAGGATTGAGCAGAAAGGCGCCCACGATAACAATCGCGTCTCCGCCGTTTACATAGCCATGCAGGGCGGGAACGGGGATAATTATCATTGTTGCAACCGTCGTCAGGGCCGTAAACAGACCCGCCCATACCAGTTTGCGTATTTTGTCATTTTCCATGGTTTTAATCTCCGTCAATAGCCGTGCCTGTCTTGCCGCCTCTTGAAATCCTGATTGCCGCCGTCGCTATGCCCGCAAGAATGAAGTATGTGAAGAAGGTGCGAGGATAATACCAGACATATTCGACGCCGAAGGCGAAGGCTATGCCGATAAGGCTCGCAAAACACGCGATGAGAACGAGCTTTGTTTCTTTATCCGCAGTTCTGAGAAGCGTATAGGCGCTGTCTTTCCAAAGCCTGAGCATGAACCACATAAAGGAGACAAAGCCCAGAAGCCCGAGCTCGATGACAAGCTCCATATAGACCATATGGCTGTGAGGAACGCCGACGAGCGCGTTGATATTGGCGTAGTCGGGATATATTAGCGCAAAGGTGTTCGGGCCGAGTCCGATGCCGGTCAGGAAATAATCCCTTACCATTTTTATTGCTCCGTCCCAGACATATATGCGGAAAACCATTGAGGAATCCTGCATAGTAAGGAGGGTAGACAGGCGCACCATTATGCTGTTCGGCAGGAAAGGAATCGCCGCGACGCAAAGAAGGAAAAACGCCGGTATCAGCTTTTTATTTGCGTAATACACAAAGACAACGCACGCCAGCATCATCGAAATCCAGCAGGAACGCGAATAGGTCATAAGTAGCGCTAGGAAGGGAAGCGCTATACCCGCGCAGAAGGGTATCCTTATCCATGCGCGCTTGATGTTAGCCGCGAATACAGCCGCGACGGGCGTCATCATCACGAGAAACTCCGCATAGTTGTTGGGATTGGCGAGGGTTCCGTAAACTCTGCCGGGAACGCCCTCGTTAAGCTCGAGGTCCGTAAGGCTTGCGCTGACGGCTACGCCCACGATGCGCTGATATACGGCGTAAAGAGCGGTGATGATAACCGCAATGTAAATGAAGCCGAGAAGTTTCATCATGCGGTCTTTTGTCGTAATATCAGCCGAGATGACGTAAAGCAGCAGCAGGGCAGTGACATAGAACAAAAGTATGCGGAAGCTGTCGCTTCTGTCCAGACTGAACGCGAGACTCGCAACGCAGGCAATCGCGAAAAGCGTTACGGGAAGCCCCATGTCGTGCAGGTAGTACATTTTTCGTTTGCCAGCGCCGACCATAATGAGATAGAGCGCAAAAAGGGCAAGAGCCGCAAGCAGGGCATAGGTGTTCGACCAGTAGTCGTGCGGGATTATGAACATGAGACATATAAAGCCACCCAGTATGGTCTCATAATTGATGAAGAAAGAACCTTTTACATACCTGCTTACAAAGGCTGCGGAAACGCTGCCGCGCGCCGCATTCGTGACAGCGTTGACAATACTCCCGATAATACGGACGATAAAGTCAAGAATTGCCTTGAAAATGAGCGCAAAGAGCGACTTTTCGTAAATCGGTTCAATTCGGCTTTCCCTGACGAACCAATGTACGATTTTGCTTTTCGAGAACGCGCGGCTGAACGCGCCGAAAATCGTCTGCAGAAAGGCGAATGTAGCGCTTTGCAGCCATATGTTATAGGTTTTTCCGAGTATACTTGAGGAAAGCACAAAGCCACCCCGCTTTCTTAGGATTTATATGGGGTTAAGCTACAGGTTCAATTCCGCTGACTTTCAAATATAGCTTTGCCTTTCCGGCATAGATCGTGAGGGTGTGACCGACGCCGTAGAGAACTCCGTCGATGGTGACGCCGTGCTCGGTCAGCTCTCCGGTGCCGACTGCGGTAATCGAGACTGAATTATATCCGTCTCTTACTACAGACTGGACTTCGCCGTTGGCGTTTGTGTCATATCCGAGAGGGGCGCCGATTTCAAAATCCTCGATTGTACCCATAGTAACGTTTTCCTTCGAGTCAAGAATCGTTGTGCCTTTTTCAATAACGTTTGCTACATAATCAGGGGTTTCCTCCCCGAAGAAGCTGATACGCACCTGAGTGAGAGCAGCGCTGTCGTCGCTCTTATTTACAACCTTCATAGCTACGAAGATGCCAAGGGCAAGGATAACGAGAACAATCAGTAGGTCAATCAGATTGATTTTTCCGAATAGCTTTCCATTTTTATCTACCATTATATGTTTCCTTCTTTCTGCCAAATCAGTTGTATGCGGCTAAAACGTCGTCCGCCAGCTTGTTGAGGTCAAAGTATTTTTCAATTTTTTCGGCTGCCACAGCCGAGAACCGCTCCTTCAGCGCGGCATCGTCCATGAGCCGCCTGATATTCGAGGAAAAGGAGTCCGTGTCTCCGAAAACGCTTACAAAGCCGCAGACAATGCCTGTTTCTGCAAGGTCGCGGTTACCGCCGACATCGGTTACGACGAGCGGCAGTCCTGCGTTCATCGCTTCCAAAATCGCGAAGCTCATCGCCTCGTTGCAGCTTGAAGTGCAAAGATAGATATCCGAGCCGAGCAAAATCTCGCGGGTGTCCTTGCGGAAACCGAGCAGGCGGCATTCGTTTTGTAGCCCCATTTCGGTAAGACTGACGCTTATTTTACCGAAAAGTTCGCCGTCTCCGCAGACAAGGCAGCAGAACGGTCGGTCCGTTTGCTGTTTTAGCTTCTCAAGAGAATCAAGAAGAAAGCCGAGACCCTTTTCGGGCGCGAATCTCGCAAGCATCGTCATCACGAAGCAGTCGTCAGCAAGGCCCAGCTCTTTTCTTATGGCGTCTGATCTCAGCGGAGGACCCGCGGGCTCGATACCGTTGAAGATAACGCGTATGCGCTCCGGCAGCACGCCGTTTTCGATCATTATATCGCGGCCTTCATTGCACACGGCGATAATGCAGTGGTTTTTTGGAGTGAAGTGCCTGTTCAGCGCCCACCAGACGAAACCCGAAAGTCCGCTGAGCCTAAGAGTGAGATGGTTCGTTAAAACGACCTTCGGCTTATCGAAATATCGCTTTGAAAGTAAAGCAATGATATTCTCGCGGGGATACTGCGCATGGATCACTTCGACATTGTTTTCGCGGCAGAAGGCCGCGAGCTTTTTTGCCGCCGGGAGAGCCGAGCGCCAGCCCATTTCGAGCTGAAGGCAGGGAACGGAGGCATCCTTCATTTTTTTGGACAGCTCGCCCTCGATATTATAGGCAAAAAAAGGATTTATCTTGCCACTGCCGATGCGGATAAGGTTCTCAACGTATTTTTCCGTACCGGCTTTGCCGGCAAAGTTTATCAGATAAAGAACATTCAAGCTATCGCCTGCCCTTCGGTGCTAAGACGCCAGCGGGTCGTACACCGCGTGTTTTTCTATGCCGCAGGAAATCTGCGGTGCAATAAACTGCTTTGCCCAGTATACTCAATTTGGGCTTTTAAGTCAATAGTATAAGCCCGCCGTACTCCTTACTGACGAGTACGGCGGACGTTTTTTATTTAGCCGCCTAGATATGCTTTCTGCACGGCGTCGTTGTTGAGAAGTTCGTCAGCCTTGGCGGAGAGAACTATCTTGCCGGTTTCCAGAACGTAGCCTCGGTCCGCAACCGAAAGTGCCATCTGTGCGTTCTGCTCGACCAGAAGTATTGTTGTTCCCGCGGCATTCAGTTCCTTTATAATGTCGAAAATCTGTTCGACCAGAATAGGAGCAAGACCCATGGAAGGCTCGTCCAGCATCAGAAGCTCGGGCTTTGACATAAGCGCCCTGCCCATTGCGAGCATCTGCTGTTCGCCGCCGGAAAGGGTTCCGGCGATTTGCTTTCTGCGTTCCTTGAGGCGGGGGAAACGAACAAAGACATTTTCGAGCGAGTCGCCGATTTCGCCTGCCTTCCGTGTGAAAGCCCCCATTTCGAGATTTTCCTCGACGGTCATGTTGAGGAAAACCCTGCGGCCTTCGGGAACCTGAGCAAGACCGCTTGCGACGATTTTGTGGGGAAGAACGCTGCCTATCGGCTTGTCAAGAAAGCTGACAGAGCCAGTTTTGCTGCGAAGCAATCCCGAAACCGTGTTCAGAATGGTCGATTTTCCGGCTCCGTTGGCGCCGATAAGAGTAACGACCTCGCCCTTGTTGACCTCAAAGGAAACGCCCTTAATAGCGTGGATACTTCCGTAATATACGTTTATATCGCTAACCTTCAACATACGTCAGTTATCCCCCTTTTTCTTTCCCAGGTAGGCTTCGATGACCTTCGGGTTGGCCTGAATGTCCTCGGGAGTGCCCTTTGCAATGACCTTGCCGTAGTTGAGAACGCAGATGCCCTCGCAGATGCCCATAACAAGACTCATATCGTGTTCGATGAGCATAATGGCAATTTTGAACGTGTCTCGAATCTTCTGAATGTTCTCCATGAGTTCCGTTGTTTCCGAGGGATTCATGCCGGCTGCGGGTTCATCGAGAAGCAGAAGCGAGGGATTGGTGCCGAGCGCACGGACAATTTCAAGCCTGCGCTGCGCGCCGTAGGGCAGAGAGCCGGCTTTTGCGTCCGCCATGCTCTGCATATCGAAAATCGACAGCAACTCGAGCGCACGGTTTTTGGCAATCTTCTCGGCATTCCAGTAGTCCGGAAAACGAAAAATTGCGCTCGGGAGATGGTAGTCCATCTCGTTATGCAGACCTATCAGCACGTTGTCGAGTACTGTCAGGTTCTTAAAAAGTCTGATGTTCTGGAAGGTTCTGGCAATTCCGAGCTTGTTGACCTGAACGGTGCTCATTCCGGCGGTATCTCTGCCGTCAAGCATAATCGTTCCGCGCGACGGCTGATATACCTTTGTAAGAAGGTTGAATACAGTTGTTTTTCCGGCGCCGTTAGGACCGATAAGCCCCGCAATCTCCGTGCGGCCTATAGCCATGTTGAAGTCGTCGACGGCAGTCAGACCACCGAAATCTATTCCGAGGTGGGACACCTCCAGAATTGGGGTTTTGTCAACGTCCCGCTCAGGAATGATGTTAGTGGAGGGGACGGGAACGAGCTTAACGGGTTCTCTTTGAAATCTACTCATTTACATTGCCCTCCTTTTCGTTCAGCGGAGCCTTTCCTCCGCCGCCTTTTCCACCTTTGAGCTTGATGATGAGTTTATCGAGCAGACCGTTGAGCGAAAAGTCGTAGGTTCCCATGAGACCCGAAGGTACGAAAATCATAACGACGACAAGGACGAGGGAATAGACAACCATGCGGTAAGTTGAGAAGCTCCGCAGCAGCTCCGGCAGAGCCGTGAGAACAGAGGCGGAAACAACGCTGCCGAGCATACTGCCCATACCGCCGAGAACCACCATAACGAGAATTTCGATGGATTTCATAAAGCCGAAAGCGGAGGGGTTCAATATTCCGATGTTGCCCGCGTAAAGACCGCCCGCTACGCCCGCGAAGAATGCGGACACCACAAAACCTAGGGTCTTGTAATAGGTCGTGTTGATGCCGCAGGATTCGGCGGCAATCTCATTTTCGCGTATTGATAGTATCGCCCTGCCGTGCCGTGACTTCATCATAGTATGGATAACGAAGCAGGTAACTCCGACGCATATAAAGGTTATAAGAAAGGTTGTGGTTTTCGGAATCTTCTGAAGCCCCGCGGCGCCGTTTGTAAGCTTGAAGCCAAGGACGTTATCGATGTTCAGAAGCACGACGCGGATAATTTCGCCGAAGCCGAGCGTCAGAATCGCGAGATAGTCGCCCTTGAGCCTCAGAGCCGGTATACCGATCAGAAGTCCGAATATTGCGGCGACAAGACCGCCCGCAAAAAGAGCGACAGGGAAAACGGCGAGAGAGCCGGCGGCGGCTTTCATGATGAGCGCCGAGGTGTAAGCCCCGAGCGCCATGAAGCCCGCGTGTCCGAGAGGAAGCTGTCCAAGATAGCCGGTTGCGATGTTAAGCGATACGGCAAGAATGATGCTGATGCCGATTGAGGAGATAACGCCCGAATAATACTTGGAAATGGTTCCGCCGGAAATGAGAGTGTTGCCGATATACAGAAACGCCGCAAAAAGAACAATGTTTATAAGATAGCGAAGCGGCATGGGGATGATCATGGAGTTCTTTTTCACAATTACCGCCCCCCTTAAACTTTCTCGTTGATTTTCTTGCCCAGTATTCCGGTGGGCTTGAAAATGAGGACAATTATAAGAATGGCAAAAACAACGCCGTCTTTCCATACCGAGAGACCTATAGCGGAAACCGCAGCTTCGGCAATACCGATGCAGAATCCGCCGAGCATTGCGCCGGGTATGGAACCGATGCCGCCGAGAACCGCAGCAACGAAGGCCTTAAGTCCGAGCATCGCGCCCATGGTGGGGGAAGCCTGCGGATACGCGCAGCAGTAAAGCACCGAACCGATACCCGCGAGCGCGCTTCCTACGGCAAAGGTGAAGCTGACCGTGAGGTTAACGTTGATGCCCATCAGCTGTGCCGTGCCCATATCCTCGGAAACGGCGCGCATTGCCTTGCCCATTTTTGTTTTCTGGATAAGGAAGGTCAGCGCAATCATGGAAATCACGGAAACAACTATGGTTATCATGGCTGTAAAGCCGATATGCTGTCCGGCTATATTGAGCGAAGGACCGCTGATAAGCGCGGGTACGTTTTGGGCGCCGGCTCCGAAGATGAGCTGGGCAAGGTTTTCCAAAAGAAAAGAGATGCCGATTGCCGTTATCAGCAGGGAAAGGCGGGGAGATGAACGAAGAGGAGCGTATGCGACCTTTTCGATAGTCATGCCGAGAATTGTGCAGGCCAGAATCGCAAGTGTGATTGCCAATATCGGGTTGGAAATCTGTGTCATTATGAGCCATGAGATATAGGCACCGACCATAATAACATCACCGTGAGCGAAATTCAGCAGCAGAATGATGCCGTAAACCATGCTGTAGCCCAAAGCTATCAAAGCATAGATACTGCCGGATTGAAGTCCGTTTATCAGTTGGCTAAGAACAAGGGACATATAATGTCGTCCTCTCTGTATAAAAGAATATGTGCTTTTCGCAGACGACGGATGGCTGACCCCAACTGCGGAGGTTTCGGGTCACCCATCGGGCGTCCGCGCCGAATGCACGGATAAAAAAGGAAAACCTTTGTGCGGGAAGATAAACTTCCCGCACAAAGTATCTTATCGGTATAAACTGAATATTAGTAGGTTTCGGTAAAGGTCTCTTTGCCGCCTACGAGCTTCATGATGCAGGCGTCCTTTACGGGGTTGTTGTGCTCGTCAAAGGTGTAGCCCTTGCTGGTGATGCACTCGAGGTCGCCGCTGTTGTCGCGGATTGCGTCGATAACAGCCTGCTTATATTCGTCGGTACCTGCGGTGAGTCCTGCTTCTTCTGCAATCTGGAGAGCGTTGCAGAGAACCATAGCGGCATCATAAGCGGTTGCGGCGAACATATTGAGGGTCTCCGAGCCGTACTTTTCGGTGTAAGCAGCTTCGAAAGCCTTAACTGCGTCTGTGCTGGCGGGAGCATAGCCGGAGCAGTAAACGGTGCCTTCGAGGTCTTCTGCGGAAGCATAGCCGGAAACGCCGCTCATACCGTCAGAGCCCATGAAAGTAGCGGTAACGCCGACTTCGCGGGCCTGGGTGATGATAAGACCGTCGTCTTCATAGTAGTTGGGGCAGAAAACTACGTCGGGGTTTTTGGAAGCGATAGTTGTGAGCTGGCTCTTGAAATCGACGTCGCCGGTTGCGTAGCCTTCTTCGTCAACAACTTCAATGCCCTTTTCCTTGCATTCTGCTATAAACGCATCCTTAACGCCGACAGCATAGTCGTTGCCGGTTTCGTAGATGACAGCGGCGGTCTTTGCCGTGAGCTTTTCGCTTGCGTAATCAGCCATCTTCTTGCCCTGGAAAGGATCGATGAAGCAGGTACGGAAAACGTTGGAGTAAACCGTATCGGTTTCGGAGTCATAGGTTACTGCGGCTGCGGTTGCGCTGGCGGTAATCATGGGCATATTTATGGGATATGCTTCACCGACAACAGCAATGGTGTTTCCTGTCAGAACATCGCCGATGAGACCGGTGATGCCGTCCTGGTCAACAGCGCGGTTGAAAGCGTTGATGGCTTCCTGGTTGTCGCCCTTGTTGTCATAAGCAATGACCTCGACCTGCTTGCCATTGATGCCGCCGTTGGCGTTGAGCTGATCGATGTAAAGGGTGGCGCCGTTCTTAACGCCAAGGCCGTACTGTGCATATTCGCCTGTGTGGCAGCCGATGATGCCGACCTTTATGGTTTCGCCGGAAGCCGCTTCACTTGAGGGTGCTGCGCTCTCTGTGGTTGTGCTGGGCTCGGACTTAGTGCCGCAGGCGGCAAAGCATCCGACGATGAGCACGAGGACGAGCGCGATGCTCAGGAACTTTTTCATTTTTTTTCCTCCAAATTAGTTTATGTATACTCATGCTAAAAAACAGCCCCGCAAGAGAACGAAGCCATCTTGAGTATCGGATTAAATAAAAAAAGCCGTATTTAGTTGCCCTCTATTCTAAATCTCCATCACAGTAAAGTCAATAGTTTAGTGCTATAAATCGCTGTATCTAGTGCTTAAGCCGATGCGAATTTATGAAAAATCAAAAATTATACGCCCAGAAGTACGACCGGCCAGCCGCTAATTAACGAGGTGATGCATAAAATTGCTGAAGCGCCTTTGTGAATTGTGAAAACTGACACTTCCAATGCGCCCATCAGCGTGTTATAATCCAAACAATAAAGGTCTTTGGAGATGTTTATGATAAACAACGTTAAGACAACTCAAAACTCGTTTTTCTTTAGCTTTAGCTTTACCGGCTTTTTCTTCGGTAAGGCTTACTTGAGTTTGTCTGATAACGGGTAGAGAATTTGGTTATAACCGAGTGCTTCAAGCCCCGCAGCAAACTCGCTGCGGGGCTTTTTTATGTAATATGACTGTGTTATAATGTCCGTAATTCGGCATAAGAATATTTCCGCGGAAATATCACTGAGCGCCGAAGCTGAAATTAAAACGGAGTAAAAGGAGATTGAGCCTTGGATATAACGATAAAAGGCGGGACTCTTTCAGGCACAGTCAGCTCGACGGCGTCGAAATCCGCGGCGCACCGAGCGCTGATATGCGCGGCGCTGGCCGACAGACCGACTGAGATTTATATTTGTTCCAAAAACGAGGATATCGGCGCAACAATCAACTGCCTTCGCGCCATGGAAGCGAGTATAACCGAAAACGAGAATTCCTTGGCGGTTACGCCGATTGCGGCGTTTCCGGAAAAGGCCGAGTTCGACTGCGGCGAGAGCGGCTCGACACTCCGCTTCCTGCTGCCTGTAGCCGCGGCGCTTCTGCCTCAAAGCGAATTTTCGGGTCGCGGCAACCTTCCGAACAGACCTATAGGCGAGCTTGTTTCCGTACTTGAGAAAAACGGCGCAGAAATCTCGGGAAACCGGCTGCCCATGACTGTCAACGGAAAACTTCACGCGGGTACGTTTGAAATTGCGGGCGACGTCAGCTCACAGTATATCTCCGGACTGCTCATGGCTCTGCCTCTGCTTGAAGGCGACAGCGCAATTATCCTCACAAGCCCGCTTTGCTCAAAGCCCTACGTTTCGCTTACAATAGATATGCTTTCGAAATTCAGAATAGAAATTGGGTCGGCGGGCAGCGGATATTCCGTCCGCGGAGGGCAGAGCTTCCGCTCGCCTGATACCCTCAGTATTGAAGGAGACTGGTCGGCCGCCGCCCTTTTCCTCGCGGCCGGCGCCGTTTGCGGAGATGTGACGGTAAACGGACTAAATACCGATTCCGTTCAGGGCGACAGAGCCATAGTCGATTTGCTCCGCTTTTTCGGGGCGGAGGCGGATATTTCGGAAAGCTCGGCGCGCCTGCACAAAGCAAAGCTCAAAGCCTGTTCTGTGGATGCCTCCGCTATACCGGACCTGTTCCCGATACTTGCCGTTCTCGCGGCGTGCGCGGAGGGCAGAACGGTTCTCTATAATGCCGCGCACCTGCGCTACAAGGAAAGCGACAGGCTCAAATCGACGGCAGCAATGATAAATTCTCTCGGCGGCAAAGCCGAGGAGTTCTCCGACCGGCTTGAGATTACGGGAAAGCCTCTTTCGGGAGGCTGTGTCGATTCCTTCGGCGATCACAGGATAGTCATGGCGGCGGCAGTCGCGGCATGCGCGTGCAAAGGGGAGACGGTGATTCACGGCGCCGAAGCCGTGAATAAGTCCTATCCCGGGTTTTTCAGGGACTTCTCAGCTCTCGGCGGCAAGGTTTTATAATAGCGGAAAGGCGGTAAGCATATGGATCTTAGCGAAGTCAGAAAAGAAATCGACGAAACGGACGACAGACTGCTCGAGCTTTTCCTGCGCCGCATGGAGCTTGCGAAAGAAGCCATGTATGAAAAGACTTACTACGGAAAGCCGCTGACGGATACGCGCCGTGAAAACGAAATACTTGAGAGAGTAGAGCAAAAAAGCGGGAGTATGTCCCGGTACTCTCTGCGGCTTTTCAAAGAGCTCATTACCCTGAGCCGCGAATATCAGGACACGCTCCGCAGCCTCGAGCTCCTTAATATTGTGATAATCGGTATGCCCGGCAGCGGAAAAAGCACTGTCGCGGAATGTATCGCCAGAAAAACGGGGCGCAGCTTTGTGAACATAGATACGGAAATCGAAAAAGCCGCAGGCAAGTCGATACCTGAGATTTTCGCCGAGGATGGGGAAGACGGCTTCCGCGCGATTGAGCGGGAGGAAACCGCGAAAGCGGGAGCTCTTTTCGGTGCCGTGATAGCGACGGGCGGCGGAGTCGTCAAGGACTTAAGAAACTATGAGCCGCTTCACCGGAACGGAAGAATATACTATATCCGCCGTGAGCTTACGGAGCTTGAAATCGAGGGCAGACCGCTATCAAAAAGCCTCGAGAACCTGAAAAAGCTTGAGCTCGAGCGCGAACCGCTCTACTGCCGGTTTGCCGACGCGGAAATTCAAAACGACGTGACGCTGCAGGAAGCGGCGGAGCGCATATGGGCAGAGTTCTGCGGGAACGCAGAAAAAAGGAATTAAGCGAAAGAACACGAACATTGGTTCTGAAAATAAAAGCAGTAAAGAGGGTATTAAATTGTCGTATAACATGTACAACAGACAGGCGGAGGCCATGCCGAGAGAGGAGCTCCGTGCGTTGCAGAGCGAAAGGCTCTGCGCAATGGTAAAAAGAGTCTATGAAAAAATCCCCATGTACCGTGAACGCTTTGACAGCATGGGACTGAGGCCCGAGGATATCCGTTCCATAGACGATATCACAAAGCTGCCGTTCACCTATAAGCAGGATCTGCGCGACAATTACCCCTTCGGACTGTTTGCCGTCCCGATGGACGAGGTCGTCAGGATACACGCGTCCTCCGGCACGACGGGAAAGCAGACCGTTGTCGGCTACACCGCCAACGACCTCAAGCTCTGGGGCGAGGTGATGGCGAGAACCCTCGGAGCGGGCGGCGTTACAAAGGCAGACATCGGGCACATCAGCTACGGGTACGGACTGTTCACGGGCGGTCTGGGAGGCGGTCTCGGCTCCGAAACTGTCGGCTGTGCGACGATTCCCGCCTCGACGGGCAACACCCGCCGTCAGGTGACGATACTTCAGGACTTCAAACCGACTTTTATTCTTGCTACGCCTTCATACGCGCTCACAATAGCCGAGTTCATGGAGCAAAACGGAATAACCGCCAATGAGCTGAGCCTCAAAGCGGGCTTCTTCGGCGCGGAGCCGTGGACCGAGAGCATGAGAAAAGAAATCGAAAAGCGGCTCAACCTCAAAGCCTATGACATTTACGGGCTTTCAGAGGTCATCGGTCCCGGCGTCGCCTATGAATGCGAGTGCCAGCACGGCCTGCACGTCAATGAGGACCATTTCTACCTTGAAATAATCGACCCCGAAACTGGCGAGCAGCTGCCCGACGGAACCGAGGGCGAGATTGTATTCACCTGCATGACAAAGGAGGCTCTGCCGCTGGTGCGCTACCGCACGAGAGACGTCGGAATGCGCATCCCGGGCGAGTGCGAATGCGGACGTACCTTTGTGCGTATGCAGAAGCCCGCGGGTCGCACGGACGATATGCTTATCATCCGCGGCGTCAACGTGTTCCCGTCCCAGATCGAGTCCGTGCTCATGGAGCTTGACGGCATCGCGCCGTACTATCAGATGATAGTTGAAAGAACCGGTAACCTTGATAATCTGACAGTCCTTGTGGAGCTGACGGAGGATACCTTTACGGACGAAGTACGCAAGCTCGAGGCAATGTCGAAGAAGGTAACGGAGGCCATCCATTCCGTGCTCGGCATCGCGGCAAAGGTTAAGCTCGTCGAACCCAAGAGCATCGAGCGGTTCGAGGGCAAGGCAAAGCGTGTTATCGACAAGCGCACGAAGGTCAATTTTTAGGGAGGAAAGAATATGCTGCTAAAACAGATTTCGGTTTTTGCTGAAAATCGCCGCGGCGCGATAATGGACATAACGGGTGTTTTATTGAAGGCCGGCGTTAATATCAGAGCCATCTCGATTGCGGACACCACAGACTTCGGCGTAGTGCGCCTCATTGTTGACAAACGCAAGGAAGCCCTTGCCGCCCTGCGCGAAAACGGTATGACCGTCAAGGAAACCGACGTTGTCGCCCTCGCGGTTGACGACACTCCCGGCTCCTTCCATGAGGCGCTCAAGGCGCTTACGGACAGCGGAATAATGGTTGAATACAGCTACGGTTTCGTTTCACCGATAGGAGACGGCGCGACAATTATCCTAAAGTGCGACGACCAGGAAAAGGCGCTCGGCTGCCTCACGGCAAAGGGCTTCAAGCTTTTAACCGCCGAGGACGTCAAGTTCTGATACGCAGGCTGAGAACGAAAAATAAGACCGCCCCGACGTTATATGCCGTCGGGACGGTCCTGTGCCATGCCGGGGGCACTATTTGCTTTACTTTTGCGGTTCTCTTTGCTATAATACAAACCGCCGCAAAAAGATACGCGCCCGTAGCTCAGCTGGATAGAGCAATGGCCTCCGACGCCATGTGCCGCTGGTTCGAATCCAGTCGGGCGTGCCAAAAAGAGGCATGCCTTCCTCTAAGGGGAAGACGTGTCTTTTTTTATCTTTAAAAGTATGGTATCGTTAATATACAGGTCTGTAGCTTATCGGGATAAACCGGAATTTGCTTGGCTTATCTTAGGAGCAGTATGAGGCGCGTCAATGAAACGGAGCTGACAAAATGGAGTACAGGAAAAGGCAATATCCTTTGTTTTCGGCCTGCGGGTTAAACTGCGGACTATGTCCCCGTTATAATTCGGACGGAATATCAAAGTGTCCCGGATGTGCAGGAGAGAGCTTTTCTGAAAAGCACCCTGCGTGCGGCGTTTTATCCTGCAGCCAGCGGCACGGAATTGAATACTGCTGTCTGTGCCAGGAATATCCCTGCAGGAAATTTAAAGGCGCCGACACGACGGACTCATTTATTACTCATAAGAACCAGTTAACAGATTTTGATAAGGTCAGAAGCATCGGATTAGACGCCTATGAAGCTGAACTGGACACCAAAGTCCGCATACTGAAAGACTTGTTAATGAATTTTGACGACGGGCGGCGAAAGAGCTTTTTTTGTACCGCTGTCAATCTCATAGACCTGCAGGACCTTAAAAATGTTATGAAGCAGCTTGAGGCTAAAATAAGACCCGGGGATACACTGAAAGAAAAATCCGAAACGGCAGTTCGGCTGCTGAAAACGATGGCTGAAAAGCGAAATGTTTCACTGCAGCTGCGCAAAAAGCCAAAATCCTAGCAGACGCAGGGGGGCGGAATTGCCGTATAATGTCGAAATTCGGGGACCCTGCGCTTGACACGGATGATACGGGCAATCTATAATTATAAATTAAAGGTTCGGAGAAAAACAGAAAACTATGAGGAAGTGAATTCGATGAGCGGTATTGGAAATCTTCAGCTTAACCTTTTTTCAATCATTTTGCTGATTATTATTCTTGCAAATATGTGCCGCCGGTCAAAAGAATATCTTCCCGATCAAAAACTATTTCTGATAATGATTGTTTCTGTCGGCTTTCTTATTATCGCAGATTCGTTTACATGGTTATTGGATGGCGTACCGGGCAAAACAGCATCGTTTGTAAGTCTTGTTTTTAACGTATTTGGCTATACATTTATGGTATTTCCCTGCTTTCTCTGGTGCTTGTATGTCCGTTATCAAATCAAAATGGATGTAAAAGAAATGCTCAAAGCAAGAGTACTTCTCTCAGTGCCGTTTTATATAAATGCAGTATTATCTATACTGAGCTGCTTTTACAGTTTTTATTTTTATCTCGATGATTTGAACGTATATCACAGAGGAGCTTTTTTCTGGGTTTCAGCCGGTATCAATTACGCATATTACCTGTATGCGACCGTTTATTTAATAAAAAACAGGAGAAGTACCGAAAGAAAACTGTTTTTATTACTCTCGCTGTTTCCTCTGCCGCCTCTGCTGGGAAGCATAATTCAGTGCGAACACTATGGATTTGCCCTTCTTTGGCCAGGCGCCACGCTGTCGCTCGCTATAATCTATTTGAATATTCAGAAGAACCAGCTCTACACGGATCACCTTACGGGTCTTTATAACCGCAGGCTTCTTGATATTCACCTTGCTGACTGCCTCAGGAACAATACGAGGCCAGGCAGTATAGGCGTAATAATGATTGATATAGATAGATTCAAAGATATAAACGATATGTTCGGGCATTTAATCGGCGATGAGGCGCTGAGTGAAACTGCCAGTATACTGAAAAAAAGCGTGGGGAGAAGAGGCTTTACCGCAAGATACGGCGGTGACGAGTTTGTTCTGGTGATCCCTGCGAATGACTTGACGGAGATTGAAAGAATTGCATCGGAAATCGATTGGAATACGGAGCTGTTCAACAAGCGGCCAAACGCTCAATACTCCGTACATCTCAGCATGGGCTATGCGATTTTCAAATGTGACGGTAAAACCTCGAAAACAGACGTACTGAACGGGATTGATAAGCAAATGTATGAAGGCAAATACACCAGCCGCGTTATCGAGAATCAAATGACGATACAATGACTCGAAGAGTATTTTGATATAAAATACATGTCGAAAAGAAGAGAAATGAAGTAAGGATGTGAACCCTCGATGGCGGGCTATGGAAACGTGATAACAAACGCATTTTCCATGATATTGCTTTTAATTATACTAGCGAATATGTTCCGCCGCTCCAGAGAATACCTTCCCGATCAAAAAATGTTCCTGACACTAGTAATTGCAAACATCCTGATTTTAATTTTTGATTCGATGCAGTGGATTGTGGACGGAAAACCGGGCAGTATATCACATTATGTAAACCTGACCTCTAACGCCCTATACTATATGCTGCAAATACTGCCGTGCGGTTTATGGTGCTTCTATGTCCGTTACCAGATAAAAATGGACGTTAAGGAAATGATGAGGGCTGACCTCCTTCTGAAAATTCCGTTTTTAGTAAATGCGGTGATTTCGATTCTCAGCTGTTTTTACGGACTGTATTTCTTTGTGGATAATATGAATTATTATCACAGAGGCAGTTTGTTCTGGCTCTCGGTAGTCTTTACTTACAGTTATTTTTTGTATGCCACGATTTTTGTTCTGATTAACAGGAAAAAGACCGAAAAGAATATTTTTATTTCTCTAATTCTTTTTCCTTTGCCGCCGCTGATCGGAAGCATTTTTCAGGTGCTGCACTACGGGTATGCGTTTATATGGTCCGGCGCCGCGCTGTCTCTTATAATGATTTACATAAACATCCAGAAAAACCAACTATATACGGATCACCTTACGGGTCTTTATAACCGCAGACTTCTTGATATTCACCTTACTGGCTGCCTGAAAAACAATACGAAGCCAGACAGTATAGGCGTAATTATGATTGATATAGATAAGTTCAAAAATATCAACGATATGTTTGGGCATTTAATTGGAGATCAGGCACTGGTTGAAACAGCAAATGCCCTTAAAAAAAGCATAAGTAAGACCGGTTTCACCGCAAGGTACGGCGGAGACGAGTTCGTCGTTGTAATTCCGGCGGACGATATATCGGCGGTCGAATGTGCTGTAAGAGCGATTGAAAAGAATATAGAGCAATTGAACCTCAGAGAGGGCGTTTTGTACAGACTTCACCTAAGCATGGGGTACGAGCTTTTTAAGTGCGGCAGAGATATAACAAAATGCGACGTATTAAGCCGAATTGACCGCCAGATGTATGATGAAAAGTTCAGTGAGAGCATAGTTAAAAATCAAATGTCTCTTCACTAAAGCAGAAATAAATAAAAAAGCGCCGGAAAACAAACGTTTCCGGCGCTTTTGGCATCCCCGGCGCGATTCGAACGCGCGACCTTCCGCTTAGGAGGCGGACGCTCTATCCTGCTGAGCTACGGAGACATCTAATTCACGGTACCAGCGTATTCTAACTCAATTTCAATTCCGTGTCAAGCAGACGCCGTTGCGACCTCGGACGTTCATCGGGACGCCGTAGGTCGAAAATCTGACCGGCTGATTGGTGTCGAAGTTGTCTATTGCTTTTATTAGTCCGATACAGCCGACCTGAAAGAGGTCGTCAACATTTTCACCGCGCGACGCAAATTTCTGGATGACCGACAATACCAAACGCAGATTTCCCGAAATCAGTTTTTCCCTGGCTTCCTTGTCTCCCTTTTTTGCACGGAGCAGCAGCTCCATTGTTTCATCGTTCTTCAGTACCTTTAGCTTCGCTGTGTTGACACCGCAGATCTCGACCTTGTTCAGCAAATTGATTACCTCCATGACGATGTATATCGGATAGTATTTCCCCCGTAACGCGGTTTCATTCCAAACCGCGTGAAAAGCAAATGTGAACCACTCGTTAAATAACGGTTGACATTGTAAAAGCAGCACGATAAAATAGCCTGGAGCTTCGTATTATGGGAGGGGTCATATGTCAACAAGAAACGACGTTCTGGCGGTACTGGAAAATGAACGCGGCCGCTTTCTGTCCGGTCAGGAGCTGGCCGAAACGCTGGGCGTTTCAAGACAGGCGGTGTGGAAAGCCGTTAGAGGCCTGAAGGATAGCGGCCACAATATACTCGCCGTCACGAACAAGGGGTACAAACTGGACGAGGGAAGCGATTTGCTGAGCGCGGAGGGACTGCGCGCCAATCTTCCGCAAAAATACAAAGACCTTCCGATAACGGTTCTCAGCGTTACCGATTCGACCAATACTCAGGCAAAAAAGCTCGCCGCGGACAAAGCTCCGCACGGGACTCTGATTCTCGCCGAGGAACAGACGGCGGGGCGCGGCAGAAGCGGCAAGAGCTTCTTTTCCCCGCGCAGCGAAGGGCTTTATATGAGCGTCGTTCTTAAACCCCGTGCAGGTATGGATTCGCCGCAGATGATAACCGTTGCGGCGGCAGTAGCTGTCTGCGGAGCAATCGAAAAGCTGATGGGGCTCGAGCCTCGGATAAAATGGGTCAACGATGTTTATCTGAACGGCAAAAAAATCTGCGGTATATTGTCCGAAGCCGTAACGGATTTCGAAAGCGGAGGCATTGAGAGCATTATCGTCGGCGTCGGCGTAGACTGCACAATCAAACAGGAGAGTCTGCCGACCGAGCTTCGCAGCATTGTCGGCTCACTGGGCGGCGCCGTTTCACGCAGCCGCCTTGCCGCCTTCATAGCGGAGGGAATACTCGACAGCTTCAGCAATTTGAAGAGCGAGAAGCTGATGGACGAATACAGAAAGCGCTCTCTGATGCAGGGGAAAAAGATTACTTTTACACGCGGGAATGAGAGCCTTTGCGCCGAGGTTACGGGGATAAGCGATTCGGGCGCTCTGCTCGTGCGCCTCGAGAACGGCGAGAACGCGGCTCTGACGAGCGGAGAAGTCACGCTTACGGATTTTCAGAAAGAATGACGCAAAGGAGCGATTCCATGCACAAGAATCAAAAAAATACTGCCGGCGTAAAGGGAATGGTGCTCTGCGCGCTGTTTGCCGCCCTGATTGCGGCGGGAGCCTTTTTGAGGATACCCGTGCCATATGTGCCCTTTACGCTTCAGTTTCTTTTCACGAACCTGGCGGGGCTTCTGCTCGGCAGCCGCAGGGGTTTTATTTCAGTTTGTGTGTATATTATAATCGGGCTTATCGGAATACCCGTGTTCACTCAGGGCGGCGGTCCAGCGTATGTTCTTCAGCCGTCTTTCGGCTATATAATCGGCTTCGCGGCGGGAACTTTTTTGGCGGGGCTTATTTCCGAGCACGGAGACAAGAGCCTTAAAAACTATATTGCCGCGGGTTTCGTAAACTTTGCCGCAATGTTTGCGCTGGGTCTCGTACACCTTTATGTGATAATGAATTTTTATCTGGGCAAGCCTATCGGAATTTGGCAGACTCTTCTGGTCGGATTTATTAGCTTTATTCCGGGTGATATACTCATAGTAATTGCAAGCGCTTATATTGCAAAAAGGCTGCGTCCGTTAATCGAAAAGGGTAAAACGCCGGCATAGGTCATTGCATACAGTTTTACGCAGTAGTATAATATCCACAACAACGAAAGGGTGATGACTATGCAGGACGCGAAAAAAGTATTCCGTTATTTTGAAGAAATATCCCGCATTCCGCGCGAAAGCGGCGACGAGAAGGCGATAGCCGACTATCTCGTGGGTTTTGCAAAGGAAAGAGGACTTGAGTTTCACAGGGACTCGCATGACAATGTAATTATAAAAAAGCCTTCGACTGTTCCGAACTGTGCCTGCGCGCCGGTTATCATACAGGGACATACCGACATGGTCTATGTCCGTGATGAGAACTGCAAAAGGGCGTATAAAGACGGAATCGGACTTATATATAAGGACGGCTGGCTCAGAGCGGACGGAACGACGCTCGGCGCGGATGACGGCATTGCCGTAGCTTACGGCCTTGCGCTTCTCGACAGCGAGGATATTCCATATCCCGAGCTGGAATGCGTTTTCACGACCTCCGAGGAAATCGGCTGCCTCGGCGCCGACGCGTTGGATTTTTCGCTGCTCAAAGGCCAATATCTTCTTAATCTCGATACCGAGGAGGAGGGCGTTTTCTTTACGAGTTGCGCGGGCGCGTTCAGAAACGAAATGAAGCTTCCGATAGAGCGCGAAACGGTTTCGGGGCTTTATCCGCTCACCGTAAAAATCCGCGGACTGAGAGGCGGACACTCGGGCGGCGATATACACATGGGCAAGGCAAACGCGATTAACCTCATCTCGAGAATTCTCTCCTCACTGGGAGACGAGGTCCGTCTTTTCTCGCTTGAAGCGGAAGGGAAGACCAACGCCATAGCAATAAGCGCCGCTGCACAGCTGTTTGTTGAGAAGGAAAAGCTTGACAGAGTTTCGGTGCATATTAAGAGCATGGAAGAAGACTTCAGACACGAATATGAAAACAGGGACGAGATAACAGTTGAGCTTTCTTTCGGCGATATGCGCGAGGCGGCGTGCTTCAGCGCGGAGGCTCAGAAAAGAGCGGTTGCGGCACTGACCCTTCTGCCGTGGAGCGTTCTGGGCGTGAGCTTCGAGATACCCGATCTCGTCGAAAGCTCGGCAAACCCCGGCTTTATTGTGCAAAGCGAAACGGAGCTTTCGATTCATTCTCTGGCGCGCAGCTCTGTCGGCAGCCGTAAGGAGGAAATCAAGGCGAAATACGCCGCGATAGCCGCCTTGACCGGAGGAACGAGCATCTGTACTGCCGACTATCCCCAGTGGGAGTACCGCGCGGATTCGCCCCTGCGCAAGCTTGCGATGGAAGCCTACAAAGAGCTTTTCGATAAGGAGCCTAAGGCGCTAGCCATACACGCGGGGCTTGAGTGCGGCTTCTTTGATAAAATGCTGAAAGAAGTAGACATAATATCATTCGGTCCGCAGCTTGAGGATATTCACACACCCAGAGAAAGGGCGGACGTCGCGTCACTCGAAAGGATGTGGACTCTGACCTGCTGCATTCTCAAAAGGCTTGCAAGCAGAGCATAAAGTTAAATTATCAATGAAAGCAGGGCGCCGTAAACTATATTTACAACGCCCTGCTTTATGCTTGTTGTTTGCTGATAATAAGTTAACATAATATATTTGCTTTAACAAAACCAAGAGTCTTTTGAGGTTCGCCCTGCGTCAGTATCTCGCCGTTTTCAATGTAAACCAGTCTGTCGCAGCCGAGCATCGCGCTCTCCCTGTGGGAGACGGAGATTACCGTTCTGCCCTGTGAAACGTTTTGCAGGGCGCTCATTATGCGCTCTTCGGTTGCGGAATCGAGATTTGCGGTGATCTCGTCCAGAAGCAGAATTTTCGGGTCTGCGGCGACGGCTCTGGCGATTGAAAGAAGCTGACACTGACCTTTGGAAAACGCTACGTTTCCGGAGATAAGCGTATCATAGCTCTCCGGAAGCGCCTCTATGCTTTCTACAAGTCCGACCGCGGAACAGACTTCGATTACGCGTTCCCTCGTTATTTCGGGGTCGCCCAGACTTACCTGATATGCGACTGTGCCGGGTACGAAGCGGAAGCTCTGCTCGACATACCCGAAGATTTTCCGCTTGACGCTGTCCGGTATTCTGCAGGCGTCAAAGCCGCCTATGAGCACTTTCCCCACCGTCGGCCGGAGCAGACCCATTACAAGACCGAAAAGAGTCGATTTTCCGACGCCTGTGCGTCCCGCTATGGTAACGTGTTCGCCGAAGGGTACGCGGAAAGAAAGCCCTCTAAGAACCGGTACTTTCTCCTCATAAGAAAAGCTGAGGTTTTCAAAGGTGACAGCGCAGCTTTCCAGGGACTTTATGACCGCATCGGCTGTTATCGATTCATCCTTTTCATCCTCATCAAGCCCCAAAAAAGCGTCGATGCGCTTAATACCCGAAAGGCCCTGCTGGATGTTCTGTATCTCCGCTCCGAGCGACTCAATGGGTACGAGCAGGGAAGATATAAGGTCTATGGTCGCGGCAACCATGCCGACGGATATACCAATGGCTCCAATCTGCTCTGCGGAAAGAACCACAACGACGGAGATAACTACCGCTCGTATTAGCTGAATTATCGGCGCGTAGCAGGAGTCATATATTATGACTCTGCCCTTTGTTTTATAGTTTTCCTCAAGTTCACGACAGTATTTCTCCTCCATCCAGCGTTCCTTTGAAAAAAGGCGGATCATAAGTATGTTTTTCACGCTGTCGGCGATGTGCCCGTTGACCTTTCCGAGCTGTGAGAGGTTTTTTGTCTGAGCGTCCAGCATTCTGATTTTAAAAAACCGGGTTACCAGAAAGATAAGAGGAATAAGGCATAGTGCGACGAGCATGAGTCGGTAAGAAAAAAACCAGATAGATACTATGATGCCGACTACCTTCAGACTGTCCACCGCCATGCTGACAAGCCCGTCGGAAAAGAGCACCTCCACGTTTCTAACGTCCGTCGTGATGCGTGAGGCAGCCGAGCCGGCGGAGTTTTGCGTAAAGAATGAAGACGGCAGCGAGCTGAGCTTTTTCATCATTTCGGCCCGAATTACGCGTACGCTTCGCTGACCGAAAAAGGTGAGCATCCAGCCCTTAAGAAAGTCGAGTCCGCCGATAAGGATTACAAAGAGAAGATACAGCATCGCGGGAGACAAAAGCCCCGAAGTCTGCTTCTCCGAAAGGTATTTATCGATAATGATTTTCATTATCTGCGGAGGGGCAAGACTGGCGAGAACACTGAGAACAGCGGTCAGACACAGGACGATACTCAGCGCGCGGTTTTTTATGACGACGGACCTCAGGCATTTCAATACGCTCTTAGTTTTCACCTGCTTCACTCCCTTTCTGCGACTCCCAGAGACTCTTGTATGCGGCGTTTTCCGTGAGCAGTTCGTCGTGGGTCGAGCAGACCGCCTTACAGTTTTCGAAAAAGAGCACCTTTTCCGTTTGCGGAAAAACAGCGAGTCTGTGCGAAATCAGAATAATTATACGGTCAGAAAAGGCGGTTCTGATATTCTTGATTATCCGGCTCTCCGTTTCCATATCCACTGCGGAAAAAGGGTCGTCAAGAATTACGAGCCTGTTATTGCGGTAAAGAGCGCGCGCAAGCGCGATACGCGCACGCTGACCGCCGGAAAGCCTGACGCCTCCCGCGCCGATAAGCGTGTTTTCGCCCTCCGGCATGGAGCGAAGGTCTTCGTCGAAACAGACGGTCGTCAGAATTCCGGATATATCGCCGCCGTCCCCGAGCGTCACGTTTTCATAGATTGTGCCGGTAAGTAGCTGCGGGTCGTGTCCCATATACGCGAGAGTCTTGCTTCTCTCAAATCTGGAATACTCACTCAGCTCCTTCCCGCAGAGTACAATTTCTCCGCTGTAGGGATAAAGCCCGGTCAAGGCAAGCCCGAAAGCTGTCTTGCCGCTGGCAACTTCGCCGGTTACGCCGATGATGTCTCCGGCCTTTGCTTCTATATCCAGTCCTCCGAAAGCCTCTGCCCGCGCCCCCTGATAAGAAAAGCCGAGACTCCGGCAGATAAGGCTTGCCTCCTTAGCTTCAAAGCCCTGACTCTCGTCGGGCAGACTGTGCTCGAGGAAGCCTGGCTGAATCCTTTTCCATGAAACCTCCGCCTTCTGGTAGGTGTTGAAGAGCTTGGCGGCCTTGCTGGACTTTGAGGCAAGAGCAAGAAAAATTGCAACATACGCTGTGAAATCGCCTATCGTCCAGATGTCCGCAGCTACGTTTTTGCCGCCTAAATACAGAACTCCGACGATACCTATAAGCGAAACGGCGTTATAGACAGGCTGCATCGAGTTTTCCAGAACGTCCGCCCTCACGGAACGCTTTTCGAGTTCCGCAAGCCCGGCTTCATACTCGGAGTTTTTCCGTCCGACTGCGCCGTGGACACGGTAAAGCAGGGCGTTTTCGACATTCGAGAGAGTGAGCTCCGCAACAAAGCCGCTCTGAGCGCGCGACTTGTTTGTATAGCCCTCGATAACCGTCTTGAGCCTTCCGGCGACGAACATGGCGATAGGTATAAATATGCACGAAACGAGGGATGTTTTAACATCGTATGCGAGCATCGTAATGATGTAGGAGAGCATCAGCACGCCAGAGTCAAATATCTCTGTTAAGACCTTTCTCATACCCTCAACGCAAATATCGACGTCTCCGACGGCCTTGTTCATAAGCTCGCCGGCTGAAACGCCGGAAAGAACGGAAACGTCCTCTCCCATCATGCTGTTATAAAGCATTCGCCGCATGACGGCGCCGGTGCGGTTCGCGAAAAGCCGCACGAAATAACGTTTGAAACCGCGCATGAGCTGTATCGCTAAGACAGCGCCGGCAAATACCAGAGCCTGCCTCATAACGGCGGAAAGCGCAAGACGGTTTACAACCGTGTCTATAAGCCTTCCCTGCAGAACCGCCGCGAAGGACATACTCCCGTCGAACAGAAGACCTGTGAGCGTTACGGCGACAAGAATTTTCCATTCGCGTTTAAGGTAGCTTTTCAGTTTTTGCGGCTCGCGGACCGGCGATAAATCAAGCCTGAACAAACTCTATTCCTCCGTAACCCTGATGTCAGAAAAGCCGAGCTTTCGCGAAGCCTTGCCTTTGCGGTAAAGACCGTCCAGAACTTCGAGAAACACCTGTAATTTCTGCTCTTCGACATCCTGCGTAAGCCACTCGTAAAACTGCGCCTCAACATCCGTTTTGGACTGCTTTACCACTTCGGAAAGCTCAGTCGAATAAATCATTTTGCGTCTTCCGTCTGTCTCGCTTGGAAGGATTTTAATAAAACCTTTCTTCTCAAGGTTACTGGCGCGCCTTGCAACTGCGGCCTTGTCCTGCCTGAGCATCTCTGCAATCTGTGCCTGGGAAGTGCCCTGGTGGTGACGGACAAAATGAATAAATTCGTATTCGGAGGGACCAAGCCCGATATTTCCGAGCCGCCCCGTCGTATACTGCTGAGCAAATCTTTCGACTTTTGTGATTTTACGTTCTGTTCTGTCCATAAACAGCCTCCAGAATTAGTTGTAGTATCAACTAAAAAGAAAATAGCATAACCGGCTGCAGCTGTCAAGTTAAGCTCCGTATGCGTGCTGGCTTTCTCAGAAAACCGGCGGATGACTCCGCTTTAGCGCTTCTGTCCTGCGTTTTATACAAAAGCGAAGTGATTTACATAAATAATTGAAAACCTGAGCGAAAAAGACTGTCCAACTTGAAAAATATATGGTACAATTACAAATTGTCGGACTATGCTTATCCGCGCCGACCAATTTCAAAACTAAAAGGACAGAGCTCCTTTTCTTATAAACACCGAAAGGAATGGTTTTTTTAATGGGCTATGTTGTATTGGATATGGAATGGAATCAGGCCATGTCCTCACAATCAGCCGTATTCAACAAGCTTCCGATACACTTAAGAGGAGAGATAATCCAAATCGGAGCAGTCAAGCTTACGGATGACTTCTTACCGGGCGACGAATTTCAGATAGACGTCAAACCCGTGTATTTCAAACGCATGCACTATAAGGTCGAAAAGCTTACAGGCTTCGACAAGGAACGTCTGAACGGCGGAGTCGGCTTTAAGGAAGCCTTTGCGAAGTTCTGTGAATGGTGCGGAGATAACTGCACACTCCTCACATGGGGAAGCGACGACAAATCGATAATGGAGCAGAACATCATCATCCATGACCTTGACTGGGACTGGATTGACAGATGGGTTAATCTACAGGTTATTTACAACATTCAGACGCAGGCGGGAAGAAACCAGACAGGTCTTTCGATAGCAATGGAGCACTTTGAAATCGAGCAGACTCGCATTGCTCACGACGCTCTCGGCGACGCCTACAATACGGCGCTTGTGTGCTCGAGGCTCAATCTTGAAGAAGGCATTGAGCACTATGAATCTGCCTCAAAGGTTCTCGCTACGCGTATGTGCAGCGCTCAGGAGGAAGGAAAGTCGACGGACGCTGTCGAGCACAGAGCGTTCACGGGTTACTGCGAGAGGTCCGACGCGTTTTCGGACAAGAATATCTCCTCGCCGGTCTGCCCTGTTTGCGGAGAGCCGTTCAAATGCGGACGCTGGGTAAATCAAGGCGACAAGAGATATATGTCGCTGTGCGAGTGCAGAGCTCACGGCAAATTCCTTATCAGGCTCAAGTTCCGCGCGGGAGAGGACGATACATGGACGGTAAACCGCATCATGTATAAGGCGGATCCCGAGATGGAGGAGTTTTACGTCACGAAGGCTCATCCGCCCAGGCACCACCGCACACGCAGAAAGAAAAAAAGAGCCGTTTCTTCGTAATACACGATTATCGGCGTCAGGGATAAAGGACAGCTCCTTGCATAAGCTGCCGTCCGTTACTCAAATGCTGTAAGAAATCAGTTTGCAGCACGGTTTTTTGGAGGTTATAATGTCACTGCTTTTTGCCGCAATTTTAGGACTGGTTCAGGGATTGGCCGAATTCCTGCCGATTTCCAGCTCCGGACATCTTTCAGTTCTGCAGAATCTGTTCGGTATGGAACAGGTCGACACACTGTTTGATGTGCTTCTCCACTTTGCAACTCTTATTTCGATTTGTATTGTCTTCAGACGGGACATCGCCGATATGATTAAGGAAATTATCGGATTTTTTAAGGATATAAGCCATCCCAAGCCGGATCAGGGCGACCCGAAACCGGCAAGGCGGCTCGTTCTGATGATTGTTATTGCAACGCTTCCGTTAATTATCGTTCTGCCTTTCAAGGACTACATCGATAAACTCAACAACAACACTTATTTCATCGGTATTGCTTTTCTCATTACGGGCGCAATACTCCTTCTTTCCGACAAGATGCAAAACGGTAGAAAAACCGAGAAAAACATGACCGTCGGCGATGCCGTAAAAATCGGCGTTGCTCAGGCAATTGCGACACTACCGGGCATATCCCGCTCCGGCTCGACGATTACGGCCGGAATGTCGACGGGTCTGAACCGAACCTTCGCAGTCAAGTTTTCCTTCCTTTTGTCGCTGCCCGCCGTACTCGGCGCAACTTTAATCGAACTTATTGACGCGCTGAAGGGCGATGTGGATGCAACACGTATCCCTGCATATCTGCTGGGAATGGCAATTGCCGGCGTTACCGGTTTTTTTGCAATCAAGCTGGTTCGCATGCTCTCTCAAAAGGGTAAATTCGGGAAGTTCTGCTATTACTGCTTCGGAGCGGGAATCCTGACCCTTGTTCTTACGATTATACTTTGATATGGAGTGAATTTTGAATGGCACAGGCAACAAAGAAATCCTCCTCCAGACAAACGGCAGTCAAGAGAAAGTCACCGCCAAAATCTGCGAAGAACACAAAGAAGTCTGCCGTTTTAAAAAACGCGCCGATCGGCAATCAGACAGAGCGCGCGATAGGCGCGGTTGTATGCCTTTTTCTGAGCCTTTTCTCGTTTATCGGCTATTTTAATGTTGACGCGTGGTTCATCACATATTTTTGCGGCTTCATAAAGGGACTAGTCGGCTGGGGCTATTACGTTTTTCCTCCGGCTCTGTTGGTTTGCTCCTGCACTCTGTTCATCAGCAAGAACAAGCCTGTCGGGTTTAAAGTGTTCTCCGCGCTGATGACTCCGCTGTTTCTGGGCGCAATGTTTCATCTGTTCTCAACGGGAACAGACATAAAATTTACAAAATCAATCATAACGGTGCTGTATAAAAGCGGGGCGGAAATGACAAGCGGCGGCGTGATTTCGGGGCTTGCAGCAATGGGACTCAAGTCCGCCGTCAGCATATACGGCGCAGCGCCGGTTTTTACCGTCGGGTTTATTTTCTTCAGTATGAGCGGCATCGGTCTGACCGTGCCGAAACTGATAGAAAGCTACCGCAATCGCTCCGCCTATGAGCCGATACCAGAAAACGTACAGGACTCAAGACCCCTTTCCGCCGCGAGCGCTCAGGCGAGCGCCAGAGTTCCCGTTATAGTCGGTAAAGGGCAAGGCAAGGCCATCGACATTCCGCTGGATGAGGCGAGCGTCAAAAACGACAATTACGTCGAGGAAAAAGTCGGGTTTTTCAACACGAAGCCACGGGTTAAAACTCCGGATCAGGTTTTGTCGCAGAGCATGGATAAGCCCTCTGTCTTCGGACTGAAAGGCTCAAGGCACCCTACGCCGACAGATAACGTCAAGCCCCTCTCCGTTGAGGAAGCGGCCGTAGTAGCCGGGGTCTCGCAGCTTTCGAGTGAAGGCACGGGTTCGGGCGCGAAAGCTTCTTCACCGATTCGGAAAATATCTCGCGATGAGGTCGAGGCAGAGACTGAGGATATTACCAAAACAATTGAAAAGACACTCGAAGAGAGCGCAGATATATACAGATTCCCGTCGATTTCCCTGCTCAGCTCGGCAAGCGCCCCAAGAAACACTATCGACGGCAGAGAGGAAATCGCCCTCAACCGTGAGAGGCTGGAGAGCACCATACGGAGCTTCGGCGTACTGGGAGCCATCACGGGTATTACCCGCGGACCGACGGTTACGCGCTACGACCTTGAGCTTGAACAGGGCGTTAAGCTTGCAAAGCTCACAAACCTGGCGGGGGACCTGGCGCTTTCGCTGGGCGTCACGAGCGTCCGCATCGCGCCGATACCCGACAAGATTTCAACAGTCGGCATTGAGGTTCCGAACAAGCTCGTCAGCATGGTCTATCTGCATGATATAATCGATTCGCCTGTCTTCAAATCAGCCCAGTCCAAGCTGAGCTTCGCTATAGGCGAGGATATCAGTGGAAACGCGATTGTTGGCAACATCGCAAAGCTGCCGCATATGCTCATCGCGGGTACGACCGGCTCGGGCAAATCGGTCTGTATGAATTCGCTTATATTGAGCCTTCTTTACAAATCAACTCCCGAAGAAGTACGCCTCATTATGATCGACCCAAAAATGGTCGAGCTCGGCGTATATAACGGAATCCCGCACCTGTTCGTTCCTGTTGTCACTGACCCAAAAAAGGCGGCTGGCGCACTGCAATGGGCGGTCGTTGAAATGCTCAAACGCTACAGGCTGTTTTCTGAAAACGGTGTGCGCGACCTTTCGGGCTACAACGCACATCAGAAAAGCATCCGCGGACAGACCATACCCCGCGTCGTCATCGTAATCGACGAACTGGCAGACCTTATGCTCGTCGCCTCGAAAGAAGTTGAGGAGAGCATCTGCCGAGTCGCGCAGATGGGGCGTGCCGCCGGCATGCACCTTGTTATCGCGACCCAGCGCCCGTCGGCGGACGTCATCACGGGCCTTATGAAGGCAAACATCCCGAGCCGCATCGCTTTTGCGGTCTCGTCCGCTATGGAAAGCCGCATAATCCTGGACAGCTCGGGCGCGGAAAAACTTATCGGAGCGGGAGATATGCTATATTCTCCTCTGGGCGTCGGCAAGCCCGTGAGAATTCAGGGAGCTTTCGTTTCCGACGAGGAGCGCGAAAGGGTAATCGCCTTTGTCAAGGAAGGCGCTCAGGTCGTCTACAGTGAGGACATCCTTGCTCAGATTGAAAAGGCCGCAGAGGAAAAAAGCAGTGTTTCCGACAGCGACAAGCAGGACGTTTCGGATTCCGGTTCCGATTATGACGAGCTTTTGCCGCAGGCCGTGGACGTTATATTCGAGACAAAGCAGGCCTCGGTTTCGATGCTTCAGCGCAGGCTCAAGCTCGGCTACGCGAGAGCGGCAAGAATAGTCGATCAGATGGAGGAGATTGGCGTTGTCGGTCCCTTCGAGGGCTCAAAACCGCGTCAGGTTCTCATTACAAAACAGCAGTGGCAGGAGATGCAGGCCTCGCAGGGCGGAGCCTTAAGCAAAGCCTCCTCCGATCAGGTCAGCTTTTCGGAATACGCGGATTCGCCGACCGACGACTGGAAAGATTAGTTTTAATAATCAACGATAATATCCGGGGCTTTCGGTTTTCCGAAAGCCCCGAGTTCAAAGCCCGTGATTAGCGCAGGGCATGGAGGGAATAATGAAAGACTATTTCGATACCAAACTGACGGGTGAGCAGCTTAATAACATCAGTGTTCTCGGGCTTGCGCACATCGGCGACGCGGTATACGAGCTTCTTGTCCGTAGCTGGCTGTGCGCAAACGGAAAATCAACCTCTAAAGGCCTGCACAGGGAAACTGTGGGCTATGTTAACGCTCCGGCGCAGGCAAAAGCTGTGGCTGAGATTTTTGATAAGCTGACGCAGGAGGAACAGACGGCCTTTAAGCGCGGACGCAACGCGAAGGTCAATTCCGTTCCGAAAAATGCGGAGCTTTCGCAGTACCATGCCGCAACAGGGCTTGAAACACTGTTCGGCTACCTGTACCTCAAGGGCGAAAAAGACAGGATCAACGAGCTTTTCGGCTTAATTGTAGAGGAGACTAAGTAATGCCGCTTGACGCGATAACAATATCAGCGCTTGCCGAAGAGCTTAAAAGCGCGCTTGTCGGCACAAAAATCGATAAGGTGCAGCAGCCTTCGCGCGATACGCTCATCCTCTCCGTAAGAGGAAACGGACGAAACGAAAAGCTGCTTATTTCAGCTGGCACAGGCACGGCGAGAGTCCATTTTCTGAATGAAAACTACGAAAACCCGCAGTCGCCTCCGATGTTTTGCATGCTTCTGCGAAAACACCTTGTCGGTGCGAGGATTGCCGACGTTACTTCGCCGAATATGGAGCGTATGCTTGTTTTAGAGCTGGACACCTATGACGAAATGGGCACGGAAGCAAAAAAACAGCTCATTATGGAGCTTATGGGACGAAATTCAAATATTATTCTGACGGGAGCGGAGGGACTTATCATCGACTGCCTGCGCAGAGTTGACGGCGACATGAGCCGTATGCGTCAGGTCTTGCCGGGACTTATCTACCGCCTTCCGCCACAGCAGGAAAAGCCGGGCTTCTTCTCGCTTTCTGCAGACGAAAGAGAAACTCTCTGGAGAAATGCCGATTGTTCGAAGCCAGCCGACAAGTGGCTTCTTGATACCTTTTCGGGTCTTTCACCGCTGAGCTGCCGCGAGCTTTGCTATCTTGCGGCGCATGACGCATCTAAACCCATCGGGCTTTTTTCCGAAAGAGAAAAAGAGGAGTTCTGCGGGCAGATGAAAGCGCTGGAGTGCCGAGTCAGGGCTAAAGATTTTGAGCCGACGATGCTGATGATGGATGAAAGGCCTTATGACTTTTCTTTTATGCCGATAGCCCAGTACGAAAATGCGGCGCAGTCGATACGCTTCCCGGATTTTTCAACGCTTCTTAATGATTTCTATACAAAGCGGGATAAGCAGGAAATGATGAAGCGCAAATCCCAGGCGCTGTATAAGTCCGTCAAAAGTGCGCACGAGCGTACTGTGAGAAAGCTCGCTGCCCGCTTTGAGGAGCTTGAAAAGACGGAAAACAGGGATACAAACCGCAAATACGGCGAGCTTGTCACGGCAAACCTGAACCGGATAAAAAAAGGCGACCGCTTCGCGGAGGTCGAGGATTATTACGACGAAAACAGTCCGCTGATACGCATTCCGCTCGACGAACTGAAAACTCCGCAGCAGAACGCCGCGGCTTATTACAAGGAATACACAAAGGCAAAGACCGCAGAAAATTATCTCGGCGGTTTGATTGAAAAGGGTGAAAAAGAGGAAGAGTATCTTTTAAGCGTACTCGACGAGATACAGCGCTGCGAATCAGAGCGCGACCTTTCGGAAATTCGCAGAGAGCTTACTGAAACGGGCTTTATAAAGCCTCAGAAAGCAGGTAAGACCGAAAAGGTTAAGCAGTCCGCTCCGCTGCGCTTTGTGTCGAGCTCCGGGACGGAAATACTAGTCGGAAGGAACAATGAGCAGAACGATAAGCTCACGACGAAAACCGCGCGGAGAACGGATATCTGGCTCCATGTGCAGAAGCTGCACGGAAGCCACGTTATAATATCCTGCGACGGTACGGAGCCGGATGAAAAAGCCCTTTTCGAAGCAGCGACACTCGCGGCTTTCTATTCGCAGGGGCGCGAAAGCGGAAAGGTTCCCGTCGACTATACGCAGGTGCGTTTTGTTAAAAAGCCGTCGGGAGCGATGCCCGGAAAAGTCGTATATACCGACTATAAAACGATTTTGGCAGAGCCGGACGAAAGGCTCGTTTCGCAGCTGAAAAAGGACTGATATGAAAAGCTCCTCCGCTAAAGCGAAGGAGCTTTTTTATTATTTGTCTTTGATAATCTTCATGGCGTTATAAAGGAGATTTGCGCAGTCGGCTCTTGTGAGCTGGGGAACGTCCGAGTAATCGGAGATACGGCAGGCGCTCAGGTTTGCGCAGGCCTGCGCCGCCCACACGGGAACTGTTTCACCGTAAGTTTCGGCGCTGACGTCGGTGAGTCCCAGCGCTTTGTTCAGCATGACGGCGGCCTCGGGATAGCTGATATAGTTTTCGCAGTTGAAAACAGCGGTGTTAACACCGTCCGAATAACCGCTTATGACGCCGGTAAGAAGCGCCGTGGAAACATAGGGCTTCAGATAAGCGGGAATCTCGCTGTCATCGGCAAAGCCCGTCGTCAGAACGCCTGAAAGAAGGTCTGAGTCCGTCAGTTTCATGCACATAGTCAGAAAGTCGCCTCTAGTAACCGGAGCGTCCGGATTGAAGACATATTGTCCTCCGATGCTTTCACCGATGAAAATTTCGTTTTCCGCAAGGGCGATTGCCGCGCAGTGGGCGCTGTTGCCTTCCATATCGGAATAAGCGATTTTGGTTTTCTGCTTTTCGATTTTGATAATGACAGTTGCCTCAGAGGAAACGTTGCCGGCTTCGTCATAGGCTTTGTAGCCGAAATAGTCGCGGCCGCGCTTGCCTTCCTTCGGAGTGTAGACGAAGGCACCGTTGTCCCTTAGCACGATCTCGCCCTTGACGGGAGGCGTAGTAATCTCAAAGGTCAGGGTATCGCCGTCCGGATCGGTCGCTTTCAGCTGTCCGCCGACAGAAACGTTTCGATAGGTCGCTATTTCCAGATTTTCCGCAATGGGGACTGCTCCGGTTCCGATTGCTCCGATATTTATGACAGACAGGGTCAGCACCAGCATCAAAGACAGTGCGATTACATTACAGGTTTTTTTCATATGGATACCTCCAAGCAAAATATGGCGCTGTTGGGGCGCTTTGGAATTATTCTGCTCGGAGTTCAGGTTTTTTATTCCATAGAAGAGCGATTTAATAAACATTCGAGCCGCAGATTCACTTTGCGGCTCGAATCATCTCTGTTTATTCTTCCTCCGCCGTCCGAC